>JGI20163J15578_10000950_pt1 | contig 12006 bp, 14 predicted proteins | sample TergutCu122P1_FD_15578 | JGI IMG/M metagenome (IMG submission 15578)
ATGCTTCATCTAAACTCCTTACCGTGATTCTGGCTTTTGCCATTGGTAAGCCTTCATATATGAGAAATGTTAAAAAAGTGCTCCATGCGGCATAAGTTATCTACATCTTCAACGGATTCTCTTATTGCCTTGCTTTTCTATGCACATTTTTCGGCTCACCTGTGGATAACTTCTTCTTTTTCTGCTCTTTCTTTGGAATTTGGAATCAAGTTATCCCTAAAATGAATCTATCACAGGTGGACATTAAATTCAAGAAAAAAATGGACGCTGCTTTTCATGATGACACATTTTTTCGAAAAAACCTTGACAACATTAATCCAAGCCTTTTCAAATTTAACGCCTAAGCGGGAACTCCGTTTCATGACCGTGACCGCAGGCTGTGCGCCATTGTGGAGGGAGCAATAAAACATCATTTGTAATTTGTGTAGATACAGTGCTGCCGGCTCGAGTAAATGAAATAGTAGTTACTTCGCCATCTACTTCTTCTGTAAATGTCCCGGAAAAATTGTCGTTATGCGCAAGCCTTGCTGTAAATCTTCCGTTTTCGTACAACGTAATAGATTGATTTGCGACCGCAAAAACGCGCGTGCCGGGACGGGTAATTTGATAAATAATAATACCAACTATAAAAGTTACTGCCAGAACAGCGCATATGGCCATTATGGTTATTTTTTTTCTCCTTGCTTTTTTTTGAGCAGCCTCTCGTCTTAGTTTTTTACTACTCATAAAGACCTCCTAATTTAACAGTTTACGAGCTGCTCCCACAACAGACAATAAAACAAACAGCGCAATGTTTACCATAATAATCGTTGTTGTGGGGGGCAGTTCAAACAAAAGTGCCGTAAAAATTCCAAGGGGTGAACATATTACGGCAACAATAACCGCACAAATCATAACCCCTTTATATGATTTAAGTATTCGCATTGCAGAAAGCGCAGGAAAAATAATTAATGATGCGGTAAGCAGCGAACCAAGTAAACTCATGGACATTGCAATAATAATACCTGTAATTACCGACAACAGCAACTCATAAACTGCAGGACGCTGCCCTGTTGCTTGCATAAATTCGGTATCGAATGTAACCGCAAAAATCCTGCGATAGAAAAATAGAAAGAAAATTACTACGGCAACGGTAATTACGACAGCCAACCAAACTTCGTGAGGCCTGGCATTTAGCGTTACAAGACGTGTGCCGCCAAATAATGTTTCACTAACAGCCCTGTCTATGTTTCCGCCACGTATAGAAAAAGTATTTATAACAAAATGCCCGACTGCAAGCGAACCTACGGTAAGCATGGCAAGGGTTGCATCTCCGCTGACTTTCTTAAAACGGTTGCCAAACCCAATCAGCATAATTGTTGCCAAAACAGTTAGGGGCATTACTAACGCCATAGAGTTTGTCATGTCAATTACTAGGGCAACCGCCATACCCATAAATGCAACATTTGAAAGCCCAAAACCCATAAAAGAGTAGCGTTTCAGTACAAGGGGGACACCAATTAACGAAGCGCAAATGGCCATTAAAATTGAGGCCGCCAGTGCGTATTGTGTAAACGGAAAACGCAGCAGCTCAGCTACGCTCATTGTAAATCACCCCAACTTCTTCAAATAAGTAGCCATTGGCATCTTCATTATCGTTTTTGTTTTTGGAATGCAGGTGCAAAATATGAGTCGCATATTTTGCGGCACTGTCCACATCATGCGTCACCATCATAATTGTGATTTTGTCGTCTTTGTTAAGTTTCGCCAAAAGTTCATAAAAGTCTTTCATAGCTTCCGGGTCAAGCCCTGCCGTCGGCTCGTCTAAAATTACGGCATTTTTGGCCGTAACCAGTGCCCGTGCCAATAAAACACGCCGTTGCTGCCCGCCGGAAAGTTCGCGGAAGCATTGGTTTGCAAATGCAGTAACCCCTGTCTTCTCACACGCCCAAGCAATTCGCTCTTTCTCGTCCTTGTTGTAAAACGGCCTGTACCATGCCCCTCTGCTTAACGCACCGGAAGATACTATTTCTATTGCAGAAGCAGGAAAGTCTTGTTGAATAGCAGTTTGTTGGGGCAAATAGCCTATTTCCCGCCGTGTACAGCTAAAATGTACCGTGCCGAAAACAGGCTTTAAAAGCCCGGATATAGTTTTTAGCAGTGTACTTTTACCGGCACCGTTTTCGCCGACAATGCACAGGTAAGAGCCATTTTTTACAGTAAAATTAATGTCATTTAAAATTGCTTTTCCATCATAGCCGATACAAAGGTCGGCTGCTTCTAAGAGTGTTTTTCTACTCATCTTAATGCCAACCTCAATGATTCAAGATTTTGGCGCATACCGCTAAGGTATGTCAACCCTTGTTCTATATGGTAACTGCTTACCGATTGAAAATCTTGCAACGATATAATTTGCACATCACGTCCGGCAGCACTTGCAACGGAATCGGCCACCCCTTGGTTATCAATAATTATAATCACGTCTAAGCCAAGATTGTTTACGGCATTTGCAAGTTCGGCTTGCCTTTGTAAACTAATTTCTGTTGCGGCAAAGCATCCGTCGAATGCAGAAAAAAAGTTTAAGCCCAAATCTACTGTCAGATATAGAAATGGAAACCTATCCACGACTAAAATGGTGTCACGCGGTGCGTTTTCAACCATTTCTACAAACTGGTGGTGTAACTCGTCAAGCTCTGTAATGTATGCTGCAGCATTGGCAATGTAGTAACCGGCATTTTCCGGGTCTATTGCGGCAATCTCCTCTGCAATACGCTCTACAAACCGCATAGCAAAAGGCAAAGACAGCCATACGTGTTCGTCATGTGTCATGCCGCCACAGCAGTTTTCGCCGCCAACTTCCCCCGGTATTACGCCCTCCAGCGGAAACACTTGCGTTTCGTGGATAGTAAGCAGACGCATTATTGGCACATTCCGGCGGTTCTCATTCTGCGGGTTAGCCATGGCGTTTAAAACCCAATCATCAGATTTTCCGCCAACCCACAAAAACAAGTCACAGGAACTAATAGATGCTATATCTTGGATTGAGGGAGTATAATTGTGCAGGTCAACTCCGCTTTCAAGCAGGTATCTTAGACTAAGCCCGCCGGGATTGCTCCCTAAAATTACTCTTGTCCAATCGTACAGCGGGAAAATAGTTACTACAATATTATCTGAATTTGTGGTGTTTCGCAAATTTCCATTGCTACAAGCGGCAAGCAATAAGCTTGCCGCAAAAGCAATGATGATTAAAATCCTTTTATATTTTTGCACGGTTAGTCACCTACTACAAACATTGTTCCGCAAGCCGCTAAAATCTCCCAACTATGAAAGTGGTTGTCTATGTCCGGTAGTTCCAATGTAAATAATATTGAATAGCCGCTTCTGTCATAATCGTCTTCCCGTGTGGGGGCGGCTGTTGCCACTATGAAAACATTCATTTCGGATATTTGCCCCACTGTTTCATTGTTGAGCAAAAATGTATACACAGGGTTACCGTTCCGCAGGCTTACAAGATCATTGTGGTTTTCGCCAAGTGTTACGGCATGGCCGATACCGTTTTGAACAAGATTAAACCAGTGCCCATTTTCGGGGTTTTGCCATAGAACCATGATTTCTTGCGGGTTTGGTTCGGCCATGTGAGCAGCTATTCTTGTAGGACGGCCATGGTCGAAAAAGCTGTACGCAAATGCAACCAGCCGTACCATGTACTCATTATTGCCGCCATAATTAACACGCAATGTAGCAGGAACTGCTCCTCCTGCAATAAGCGCGGCAGGGGTAATTTCTATGTCGTTCAGGCCTTCGCCCTGTCTAAAAACAAATTCGAATGTTTCGTTGCGGCGCAAGTCGTACGCGCTGTTCCATAATGAAATTACATGGGTGCCTTTTTCAATAGAAATCATTGGACTAAGCCAGTTGGTGGAATAATTGTCGTTGCTGCACCCTACAAAAACAAGACTTGCCATAATTGCAAGTAACAAAAGCAGAATATATTTTTTCACTTTAAATTGCTCCTTTATAATTAAATTAAATGTGGTCTGTAATTTGGAAACTCACAATATAATTTTAGTTATTAAGGCGCACTTTTAAGGATATGAGTGTTGTGGCATTTGTACAAAAATACGTAAGCTCAGAAAATGAACTTACCAAGGATGGCACAAGCGTTAAAAGAAATTTATCTGTTGTATTGCAATAGCGATTTTTGAAGCGGTATTTCGTTTCATATAAATTTATACATATCGCACAGCACTCTCTGGCATCTACGCAAGCATCCTTGTGTTCGTCACTGTAACAAATATGTGTATGGGCAGCCATAATAACAACTGTGGCAGCAGAAGAAAAGAAAGGCATGGTTAAGCACAATACTAACATGAATGCAACAACGGTTTTAATTTGAAACTTATGTATCCGCATAACCATGACAACTCCTTAAATAGATTGTAACAGTTGGTAACAAAATAAGTCTATCACAAACAAATCAGTTTTACAATAAAAACCAAACAAAAAAGGGGCGTCTCGACGAGACAGCCCCCGTTAATTCATTCTATTCAAATGTTACCAGTTTGCCTGTTCTGGCAGATTCATAGATAGCTTCCAGCAACTGTGTTACAACATAGGCCTGCTCCGGTAAAATTACAAGCGGTGTGCCCTGTGTAATGGCGTTGTAGAATACCATTTGTTCCATTACGTTAGGATCGTCACCTGCGCCGTCGTAGAATGCTACGCCGCCTGCGCCAAGTCTTGGGCTTTTTTCGTAAAGTTTGCCAAACTCGTCGCCGTTAATGCGTGCGCTGCCGTTGTGCATGTCTGCGCCGCCTTTTGTTCCGCAAAGGGTAGCGCGTGCTTCAACTGCGTCTACCATGTTAAGTGCCCAGCTGGAGTCTATGGAAATGGTTGCACCGTTTTCCATTGTTATAAAGCCGAACGCAGAGTCTTCTACAGTAAATTCTTCCGGGTTCCATGGGCCAAACGCATTGCCGCATACACCGTTATGGTTTAATTTGTGATACACATTACCCATTACGGATTTTGGCTTGTAGTTGTCCATAAACCAAAGAGTCATGTCTAGCGCGTGGGTGCCAATATCAATCAGCGGGCCGCCGCCTTGCTCTTCTTCATTTAAGAATACGCCCCATGTAGGAACCGCACGGCGGCGAAGCGCGTGAGCTCTTGCGAAATAAATTTCGCCAAGGTCGCCGCGTTTGGCGGCTTCTTTAATGTATAAGCAGCTTGGGTTATAACGGTTGTTATAACCAATGGTTAGAAGCTTGCCTGTTCTTTTTGCGGTTTCTACCATTTCTTTAGCTTCTTTAGCTGTTTTGGCCATTGGCTTTTCGCACATAACATGCTTGCCGGACTCTAGTGCGTCAATGGTTATAAATGAGTGAGATTTGTTTGGTGTCAGTACGTATACAACGTCGATTGTTTTGTCTTCCAGAAGTTTTTTGTAGTCTGTGTAAACTTTTGCGTCGTCTGCGCCATACATCTTGGAGGCTTTTACTGCCCTTTCTTCGATAATGTCACAAAACGCTACGATGTCAAACTTGCCTGTTTTTTTCATGTTTGGCATGTGTTTGCCGTTGGCTATACCACCGCAGCCAACAATACCGGCTCTTAATTTCTTGTCTGCCATTTTGCTTCCTCCTAGTAAATTTGTTGACCCTTATGTACAGCCGGTAAAATTTTTTGTCCAGCTTTGCAAGGGATTCCAAGTTGATTATATCGCAAAATGTGAAAAATGCAACAAAAAAGTAATATTTGCTACCCCCTGATATCACATTCATCCCCCAATGTGATATCAGGGGGTGAATTAATTTCTTGACTTTTCATTATTCCGGAAGTATAATTTACCTGTTTGAAACATTGGTGGGCAATTGCCCGCTTATTTTATGTTAAATTTATACCCGAGGAGGTGAAAAATGCTTACGTTCAATCAACTGGTAAAGCAGGGGCGTAAATCTAAAACCACAAAGTCTAAGTCCCCGGCCCTGCAAAGAGGTCTTAACACCATTAAAGACAGAAGAACTGAAAGAAGTTCTCCGCAAAAACGTGGTGTATGTACCCGTGTATTTACAGACACACCCAAAAAACCTAACTCAGCCCTTAGGAAAATAGCCCGTGTACGTCTTTCCAACCAAATGGAAGCTACATGCTACATCCCGGGCGAAGGTCACAATTTACAAGAGCATAGCGTTGTGCTTATGCGCGGCGGCAGGGTGCGTGACGTACCGGGTGTGCGTTACCACATTGTACGCGGTACGCTGGACACAGCCGGTGTAGCAAATCGCAGACAGGCTCGTTCCAAGTACGGGGCAAAAAGGCCCAAAAAAGCATAGTAATTAGTCGCACAAATGCGCTTTATATATTAAATGTATAGGCGCGAAACGTGTAAAGTTCTATGACAAACACGAGTACCGATGATCTAATCTAAATAGTTAAGGAGGGAAGTCTCGTGCCAAGAAAAGGACATGTAGGAAAAAGATCTGTTTTGCCGGATCCGCTTTACGGGAGCAAAATTGTTACCAAGCTGATTAACGGCGTTATGCTGGACGGCAAAAAAGGCGTAGCACAAAAAATCGTTTATGGTGCTTTCGAAAAGGCCGCAGCAAAAAAAGGCGTGCCTGCCATGGATGTTTTTGAAGAAGCACTGAACAACATCATGCCTGCACTTGAAGTAAAAGCACGCCGTGTTGGCGGTGCAACATATCAAGTGCCAATTGATATCCGCCCGGACCGTCGTCAAACATTGGCGTTGCGCTGGATGGTAACATTCGCCAGGAACCGCAGCGAAAAGAATATGATAGACCGTTTGGCCAACGAATTGCTGGACGCGTCAAACAATACCGGCGGTGCTGTTCGCAGGAAAGAAGAAATGCATAGAATGGCCGACGCAAACAAAGCGTTCGCCCATTATAAATGGTAGTTAGAGTTTTGGAGGCAAGATTTAAGTGAGAGCTTTTCCACTAGAAAAAACCAGAAACATTGGCATAATGGCTCATATTGATGCGGGTAAAACCACTTTGACAGAACGCATCCTGTTTTATACAGGCCGCAACTACAAAATTGGTGACACTCACGACGGTACAGCCACAATGGACTGGATGGAACAAGAGCAAGAGCGCGGTATAACCATTACATCTGCGGCAACAACAGCCCAGTGGGATGGCCACCGTGTAAATATTATCGATACACCCGGTCACGTAGACTTTACCGTGGAAGTAGAGCGCAGCTTGCGCGTACTTGACGGCGCGGTTGGCGTATTTTGCGCCAAAAGCGGCGTAGAGCCGCAGTCTGAAACCGTTTGGCGTCAGGCTGATAAATACGGCGTTCCGCGTATTGCATACGTGAACAAAATGGATATCCTGGGCGCAGACTTTATGAATGTAGTCGAAATGATTAAAGACCGCCTGGGCCACAATGCAGTGCCGGTACAGCTTCCGCTAGGTGCAGAAAGTGAATTCAAAGGTCAGATAGACCTGTTTGAAATGAAATCTTACACTTACGAAGGCGAAAACGGCGAAAAAATTATCGAAGGCGACATTCCGGAACACATGCTTGCACAGGCAGAAGAAGCGCGTATGGTGTTGGTTGAAGCAATTGCGGAAACAGACGAAGAGTTGATGGAAGCGTACCTTGGCGGCGAAGAAATTGACGTTCCGGCCCTAAAAAAAGCACTTCGCAAAGCTTGTATCGCAACAACAATTATTCCGGTATTCTGTGGTTCTGCCTATAAGAAAAAAGGCGTACAAAAAGTACTGGACGGTGTTGTAGACTACTTGCCTGCACCGGTTGATATTCCCCCAATTAAAGGTGTAATCCCCGATACAGAAGAAGAAGTAGAACGAAAATCTTCCGACAGCGAGCCTTTCTCGGCGTTGGCATTCAAAATTATGAATGACCCGTACGTAGGCAAATTAGCATTCTTTCGCGTGTACTCCGGTACGTTAGAAGCCGGTTCTTATGTGTACAACTCTGTAAAAGACAGAAAAGAACGCATGGGACGCATATTGCTAATGCACGCTAACGACCGCGAAGACGTTGACAGAATTTACGCAGGTGACATTGCCGCCGTTGTTGGCTTAAAAAATACCACAACCGGTGACACACTTTGTGACGAAAAACACGAAGTAATTCTCGAGTCCATGAACTTCCCGGAGCCGGTAATTTCCCAAGCCATAGAGCCTAAGACAAAAGCCGGCCGTGACAAACTGGGCCTTGCCCTTGCAAAGTTGTCCGAAGAAGACCCAACTTTTAGAACTTATACCGACGAAGACAGCGGCCAGACAATTATTTCCGGCATGGGTGAACTTCACCTGGAAATTATCGTAGACCGTTTGCTGCGTGAGTTTAAAGTAGAAGCAAACGTAGGCAAACCACAAGTTGCATACCGCGAAACATTCCGCAAAACAGTTGACGTTGAAGGCAAATATGTACGTCAATCCGGCGGCCGTGGTCAGTATGGTCATTGTAAAGTAATTTTCGAGCCAATGGATGCAAACGATAAAGAAAACACCTTTGAGTTTGTTGACAAAATCGTGGGTGGTGTTGTTCCAAAAGAATATATTCCGGCTATCAAAAACGGTATTGCAGAGGCAATGCAATCCGGTCAAATCGCGGGTTTCCCAGTACTTGGCGTTCGCGCTACGCTGTACGACGGCAGCTACCACGATGTGGACTCTTCCGAAATGGCATTTAAAATTGCCGGTTCTATGGCGTTTAAAGAAGCCATGCGTAAGAGTGACCCCGCACTGCTTGAACCGATCATGAAAGTAGACGTGACCGTTCCCGAAGAGTATATGGGCGACGTAATTGGCGACATTAACAGCCGCCGTGGTAAAATTGAAGGAATGGAAGCGCGCGGCAACGCGCAAGTTGTACACTCCTTTGTACCGCTTGCGGAAATGTTTGGCTACGCCACAGACTTGCGTTCTAAAACTCAAGGCCGCGGCACCTACACCATGGAAGTTGACCATTACGACCCTGTACCAAAAAGTGTGCAAGAAAAACTGACTTCCGGCAGCCGGAGAGATGATTAGTATTGCAAAAATAGCAATTATTGTTATACTGTAACTACAAACGTAAAAGCGTAAAATATGAGGAGGAAAAAATCCCATGGGTAAAGCAAAATTTGAACGCACAAAACCCCACGTAAACATCGGTACCATCGGTCATGTAGACCATGGTAAAACAACACTTACAGCAGCTATAACCAAAACATTGTCAGACCGTTATAAGCTTGGTTCTGCTGTAGACTTCGACAAAATTGACAAAGCTCCCGAAGAAAAAGCCAGAGGTATTACAATTTCTACAACTCACGTAGAATACGAAACCCCTAGCCGCCACTACGCTCACGTAGACTGCCCGGGCCATGCCGACTATGTTAAAAACATGATCACAGGCGCAGCTCAAATGGATGGCGCAATTCTTGTAGTATCTGCTACAGACGGTGTTATGAGCCAAACCCGCGAGCATATTCTTCTTGCCCGTCAGGTAAACGTACCAAAAATCGTAGTTTTCATGAACAAATGCGACGTTGTAGAAGACGAAGAGCTTCTTGACCTGGTAGACATGGAAATCCGCGAGTTGTTGGACAAGTATGAATTCCCCGGCGATGATACACCAATCATCCGCGGTTCCGCATTTGAAGCTTTGCAAGACACAAGCGGCACATGGGGCGACAAAATTGTTGAATTGTTTGAAGAAATTGAATCTTTCATGCCAACACCGGAGCGCGACAGCGAAAGACCGTTCCTTATGCCTGTTGAAGACGTATTCTCTATCACAGGCCGCGGTACAGTTGTTACAGGCCGTGTAGAGCGTGGTACCTTAAAAGTTCAAGACGAAGTTGAAATCATCGGCTTGACAGAACAAAAGCGTAAAGTTGTTGTTACAGGTATCGAAATGTTCCACAAACTGCTTGACAGCGCAGAAGCCGGAGACAACGCCGGTTTGCTTCTTCGTGGTGTACAGCGTACAGAAATTGAACGCGGACAAGTTCTTGCAAAGCCCGGTTCCGTTTCTGCTCATACACTATTCACCGCTCAAGTATACGTTTTGTCAGCAAGCGAAGGCGGCCGTCATAAGCCTTTCTTCAACGACTATCGTCCACAATTCTACTTCCGTACAACAGACGTTACCGGCGTAATCAAATTGCCGGAAGGCGTTGAAATGTGTACACCGGGCGACCATATCGAAATGACAGTAGAACTTATTACCCCAATTGCTATGGAAGAAGGTTCACGTTTCGCTATCCGCGAAGGCGGCCGTACAGTTGGCGCAGGCTCTGTTGTTAAAATCATTAACTAAGTAATACCCACAGATAAAAAAGGGTTTCCCGCATGTGCAGGAAGCCCTTTTTGTGTAGAATAAGGCTTAATTTATGCATACAAAACGGATTATTCGCGGCTAAATTATGCAATATGCTTGAACTTACTCCATGTATATGATAAAAGGCCCACGGCAAGCAGGCGGGCTGGAAAGCCTGAACAGAATGGAATTATCTGTTATGGAACGTAAGGTTATACTGTAATAACGTAAAAAGGCTGTTGCTGACTATTTTCATAGTTTGGCAACAGCCTTTTTTCTGTTAACTCCATTCATGATCAAGCTGCGAAGTTAAGAACAATCTTTGGTACGGTGTTCAACTATTTATCTTGGTAGTGCGTACCGCATTGAGTGATTTCCAGTTTGTCATCCGTTGTAACCGTTACGCTCTATGTCCTGTAACAGCTTATTTATTTTTGTCAGCGTCTTTTTGTCTTGGGTCTGCCAACGGATATAATCATCCCACGCCGAATCATGCCATAGTTTAATCATCGTCTACCTCGATTAGTTCATGTTCGGTCATGTTTTTGCCTGCTCTTGCATCTGTAATGGCCTGACGTAACCGATTCATATTGGTTTCGGAATAAAATGGGTCTGGGTCTGCCATCACATCAAACGGTATTCTTCTTTCTTTGCTTACTTTGGTCGCAAAAATTGTAAATGCGGTTGTCATGCTCATGCCCATATCCTTGCAAGCCTTTTCCATATTGTTTTTCAATTCCTCGTCCATGCGAAAATTAACCATAGCTTGTGCCATAAAAAACACTCCTTCGTTTTCTTTCTCATCATTAGTATGCCACATATGTAAAGCAATAGTCAAGAAAATGCTTTACAAATTATTCGCAAGTAAATTCCCATAGTAAGTGCCACAGTGGCGCGTGTACTACCTTTTGACACTTTATCGCATATTGTGTAAACTATTACACATAATAATGTGTAGCCCAATACACAAAGAAAGATGATGAAATTGAACGTCTACGCTCAGAGCTTGCAAAACTCCAACCACAAGCCAAAGATTAACCGGGCAGTAGATAAGCAATGAGAATGATCCATTATGTACAAGTGAGAACCTCACACACGGGGTTTCTTAAAATTCATAGAAACATTAAAACGGATACCCTATACTTGGATATCCGTTTTTGCAATTTTACATTAAGTTTGACTGTCCTCGCCTTGATATTTAGCAAGCAATGCGCGTAATTTTTCATTTTCGGCAGCTACGGCTTGCCACTTTGCATCTGAACGCTGTTCCCCACGTAACTCCGCGTTGTAAAGAGCCTGTGCTTCGTCGTGGGCAGTCTTACGCCGCATCCACTCCAAATTTTTAAACTCATCTGTAGCAGTAACACTGTGATATGCTTGAATAGCTTCGCTCATAACGGCACCTCCGCTCTGTGATAGCTTTTCCAGTTCTTCCTCTGTTTCAGCATTAAATAGTGGTTACAATAAATTCATTTATGCTCGTTAGCGGAATTGCGAATAGCACGGCTACTAAACGCTTTAACAATGTGCTCCCCCTCTATGATTTTATTATACTCGGCACTCCATATATTATCAAGCACATTGCTCAAATCAACCGGGGACTATGCAAGCCTCTATTTTTCATGTAACACAATTGTAATGGAATTTCGGACATTTTCGTAAGGTTATGTCACGCAATGTCGTGTATACTGCGTGCAGGTCAAGAGGCACCCCTCTTTGCAA
>JGI20163J15578_10000951_pt1 | contig 11998 bp, 11 predicted proteins | sample TergutCu122P1_FD_15578 | JGI IMG/M metagenome (IMG submission 15578)
ATAAACAGATGCTACTGCCTCATAAAAAAAACTCGCTCGTCCTCCTGTTCCTACTTGTGCGTAACGTTTCTTCATAACTTTTCCCTCCGATTAAGACCTTCCCTTAGCTCATACAAAATTTTTCTCTTTTTCTCTGTTCACACTTATTGTATCCAATATTTCTTCTTTTTACAAGGAATTTTGACAACTTCCTACTACTACGTTAGAGCGCATATGTAAAAGAATAGCTTCTAATCACCCAAAGGCAAATAAGATTGAGTATAAGGCCCCATCATTTTTTGCACAAGACGTCTGCTTCCTTGTATCGCCCTAGGCGAATCGCTTCTCGCACCTCCGGTAAAACAGCTGCTGCTTCCGGATTGTTCCAATCCGTTTTACTCCCTGACCATAATGTTTCTTCATTTAGTTGCAGCAGTTCTTCCTTCACGCCGCCAAAAATCATCGCCCCCAATCGTCCATTTCCGATTGGTAAGGCTTCGTTCCAACTTCCGGCCGGTCTACGATATTGTAATTTCATATGTTTTCTCCTCGTCATGAGTACTGTTACGAGTTCTTAACATGCGCCCTTTGCACACTAAGCACAATATGTATCACTGCAGTTAGTGAGCGATGCGATGCATAAACCCACTATTTTACCTTGCTGATAGTATAACCCATAAATCCATCGATGAACAGTTAATTTTTAACAATCTGTGCGCAAAATTAAACGGGGCTATTTACATCTCACTCCCTACAACCAATCCGGTACATTGTATAGTTATACTCCCTGAAATTTTGTTTTGTCAATAACTTTCCGGATTGCAATCCCGAAATTTTGTCATTGCGGTCATCCCGTGTTTGTGCTAAAATGAAGTTTCGACTAACTTTTATTTCCACATCTGCTTCACCTGACAAGGAGGAGAATTATGGACGCTATTTCTTTCCGAGACATCAGCATGACATACAAGATAGCAAAGCGCCAACAAGGATTGGGAGCCGCGCTTAGATCATTGGTCAAACGTGATTACACCCATGTAGAAGCATTGAAAAATGTTTCTTTTTCTGTCGTTGAGGGAGAAATCATCGGATACATCGGGCCTAACGGAGCAGGGAAGTCAACTACCATCAAAATATTGAGTGGGATTCTTGTGCCAACAAGCGGCAAATGTTCTGTATTTGGTAAAACTCCGTGGGATAATCGTATTGAACATGTCAAAACAATAGGCGTTGTTTTTGGACAACGCTCAACTAATGTGGGATATACCCGTCATTGATTCATTTGAACTTTTAAAGGATATTTACAGGGTTCCCTACCCGGCATACAAAAATAATCTGATGAACTAAGCGAGATTTTCAGTCTTGACGAATTTATCAATACTCCGGTTCGGCAATTGAGTTTAGGGCAGCGAATGCGTTGCGAGATTGTAGCTTCGCTACTACACAGTCCAAAAGTTCTTTTTTTGGATGAGCCGACCATTGGTTTAGACGCTGTATCAAAAGTAGCCGTACGAAATTTTGTTAAGAGAGTAAATAAAGAGAGCGGCGTAACTGTAGTATTAACCACCCACGACATGGGAGACATTGATGCTTTGACCGACCGGATCATGCTAATCGGCAAAGGCCAAATCTTGTACGACGGAAGTTTCACTCAAATGAAAAGCAAATATGATTCAGTCAGCATTTTGACGGTTGACTTTGACACAAATGGAGAAATCCCCATGCTTCCTCACACCATATTGCTCTCTTGTGAAAACGGAAGAGCGGTAATATCTGTGGATACAGTGAAAATATCCGTTTCACAAGTGATAAACCATCTATCACAGATACTTACGATTCATAATATCGGGGTGCAATCAAGACCAATAGAAGAAATAATTGCTGATGTATATGAGGGATTTGCCATATGAAACCATATTATTCGCTTTTACGGGTTAGATTTCTAAATGGATTGCAGTACCGCGCGGCGGCTTTCGGAGGACTTGCTACGCAATTCTTTTGGGGGCTGATGCTTATTTTTATTTTCCGGGCATTTTACGGCGATGCTTCCTACAGCAATGGCTTTTCATTTAGCGACCTTGTTACTTATGTCTGGTTACAACAGGCCTTTTTGGCGTTTATTTTCTTGTATGATTGGGATTATGAACTGCTGGACATGATTACTACAGGGGGCATCAGTTATGAACTGTGTAGACCGATAAACCTGTACCAAGTTTGGTATATAAAACTATTCTCAAAACGATTGGCAAGCGGTCTTTTGAAATTTTCGCCCACTCTTGCCGTTGGATTTTTGTTGCCATATCCCTATAACTTATCCTTACCTCACAGTCCGCTTTCGTTTATACTATTCCTAGTTTCTCTTTTTTTCGGGCTGTTCTTACTCGTATCTATATCCATGTTGATATACATTTCCATATTTAAAACCATGCATCCGATTGGCTCGGTTACTATATTTACCATAATCGGAGAGTTCTTTGCCGGAATGACCATTCCAATACCACTCATGCCAATATGGGTGCAAAACATAACATTATTTATGCCATTTAGATGGACTGCCGATTTACCTCTTAGAGTATATTCCGGTCATATCGGTACACAGGAAGCACTGATTGGAATAGTCATGCAGCTAATGTGGCTTTCAATATTAGTACCGGTAGGTGCCCTCATCATGAAGAGAATCACACGCCTTTCAACTGTACAAGGAGGTTAACTTTATGAAGTTATACATAAAATACATCCACTTTATTCTAAAGTCCCAAGTACAGTACAGGGCTTCTTTTATCATGACATTAGTCGCCCATTTCTTCACTCCATTCGTAATGTTTGCTAGCGTTTATTTTCTGTTTGAGCGGTTTGAAAATATACAAGGATGGACAATTTTCGAAGTATTTGTGAGTTATGCCGTTATTGCAATGTGCTTTGCGATTGCCGAATGTTTTGCCAGAGGATTTGATAAGTTTCCGGATATGATAAGAAATGCGTCATTTGATCGGGTTTTGGTTCGACCGAGAGGTACTGTGCTGCAAGTGCTTGGCTCAGGCTTTGATATAAAACGAGTCAGTCCTTTTGTATTTCACACAATTGTTTTGATCATCGCCATAATTTTCGGAGATATATCATGGAGTTTAGCAAGAATTGTCATGCTTTTTAACATGATTATTGGTGGGAGTCTTATCTTTAGCGGAATATATATGCTACAAGCAACCGTGGCCTTTTGGACCATCGATAGTCTTGAATTTGCCAATATCTTTACCCACGGCATTAGACAACACGCCATCTATCCCTTAAATATTTTCCCCAGAGGTATTACCATCTTTTTAACATTTATCATTCCGTTTGGGACAATAACCTATCTACCGTTGCAATATTTACTTGGTAGAATAGACGGTATCGGTTGGCTTTATGCATTGATGCCACTAGCCGGCTCGTTGTTTATTCTGCCGTGTATATTAGTATGGCGGTATGGCGTTCGCAAATACACCTCGGCCGGATCTTAAATTTCCTTATCGCCCAGTAAGGCATATAAAAAGGCCCATCCACTTCAATATCCGGATAGGCCTTCTCTTTATTCATCAAAAACTTCTTTCACTTTGTCAAAGAATCCTTTTTTTTTACCGCTATTTTCAACTTCTTGACCTTCTGACTCCTTAACTTGCTGTAAGGAATTTCCGGTTAATTCATCAAATCGGCGGAGGGCTTCTTTTGCTTCTGCACTCAACTTTTCGGGAGTTTGAATCATCAATGTTACATAATGATCTCCCCGTACACTGGAATTGCGTAGGGATGGCACACCTTTTCCTTTGAGGCGTACTTTGGTATCGGTTTTTGTTCCTGCTTTTACGTTATAGATGACATCCCCATCTATCGTTTGGATACGAATATCGCATCCCAATGCTGCTTGGGCATAGGTAATCGGAACTGAAGAGAATAGGTGCATATCTTGCCGTTGGAAGATTGGATGTCTCGCCACATTAACTTCTACCAACAAGTCTCCCCGCGGGCCACCATTAATTCCCGGTTCTCCTTTATCGCGAATCCGTACACTCTGACCATTATCAATACCGCCCGGAATACTGACTTGAATCCGCTTTTTACTAGAAGTATAACCACTGCCTGCACAAGTGCTACATTTCTCTTTGACAACGCTTCCGCCACCCTGGCAATTGGGGCAGGTTTGCACATTTTGCATGGTTCCAAAGAAGGATTGCTGGGTGTAAACCACCTGTCCTTTTCCGCCGCATTTTGGGCAGGTTTCGGGCGATGTGCCCGGTTTTGCGCCGGATCCATTGCAAGCACTACAAGGGTCTTTGAGCATTACATCAATATCTTTTTCACAACCGAAAACAGCCTCTTCAAAAGTGATGCGAATATTTTTGCGGATATTTGCTCCCTTCATTGGTCCTTGGCCACCACGGCCCCCGCGGCGCCCGCCGCCAAATAAATCGCCAAATATATCACCGAAAATATCACCAAAGTCTGCGCCGCTGAAATCAAAACCGCCAAATCCGCCGGGACCTCCGCCGGAGTCAAAAGCCGCATGACCGAATTGATCATACTGACGACGTTTCTCAGCATCACTTAACACCGCATAGGCCTCAGATGCCTCTTTAAACTTCTTTTCCGATTCCTCATTTCCCGGATTCACATCAGGATGATATTTTTTCGCTAATTCTCGATATGACTTCTTGAGTGCGTTATCGTCCGCATCTCTGCCAACTCCCAGCACCTCATAATAATCTCTTTTTGTTCCCGCCATCTCCTACTGCCTTTCTGCTTTTATAGTGTAGATGCTAATTCTCGATAATACCTCGCTAAGTTCGAGGAACGACTTCCATGTACGCTCATAAGTGCCTCGCACCATTCTGCCTCAGCCTAGGATTGTTCCTTGCTCTAATGCTTGATAAGTCCTTTTTCCATTCTTAGAGTCGACCAAGGAAGTTCCGATGAATCACTTCCTTGAAGAATTTAATTCATCGGAACATTTTCTTTCCTAATATGATAACAGCGACAAAAGGTCATATTTTCATGCTCGCATGAAAAATAATGACTTTGGGTCGCAAAACTATGCCTTCTTACCCTCTTGGCTTATACCTCGGTATAATCGCCATCTACTACATCGTCATATCCTTCCGGTGCAATTGGTTCTTCCGGCATTGGTCCGCCTTCTGCGCCGGCGCCGGCGCCGGCTTGCTCGTACATCTTAGTGAACAGTTTTTGCGCGCTTTCCATCAATTTCTCTTTAGCTATTTTGATTTCCTCGACTTGTGCATCAGATAATTCATCCTCAGATGCTTTTGCCAGAATATCTTTTAATGCTTGACAATCAGCTTCTACAGCCGCTTTATCTGCTTCATCCAACTTATCTCCTACTTCGCTAATCGCTTTTTCGGTTTGGAAGACCATCGCATCGGCTTCATTTTTCGTGTCGATTGCATCTTTGCGTTTCTTATCTTGCGCCTCAAACTCGGCCGCTTCTTTCACCGCTTTTTCAATATCTTCCTCCGACATGTTAGAACCGGCGGTAATGGTAATGTGTTGCTCCTTTCTGGTTCCCAGGTCTTTAGCTGAAACATTTACAATACCATTAGCATCAATATCAAAAGTAACTTCAATTTGTGGAACCCCGCGTGGTGCCGGTGGGATTCCATCTAATCTAAATTGTCCGAGACTTCTATTGTCTTTGGCAAACTGTCTTTCTCCTTGTACCACATTGATATCAACCGCGGTTTGGTTGTCGGCGGCAGTGGAGAAGATTTGGCTTTTCTTGGTCGGAATTGTCGTATTTCTCTCAATCAACTTAGTAGCTACTCCACCCATCGTTTCGATGGAAAGAGAAAGAGGAGTGACATCCAATAATAAGATGTCGCCGGCACCGGCGTCACCGGCTAGTTTACCTCCTTGCACAGAGGCGCCTAAGGCTACACACTCATCTGGATTCAAAGATTTGCTAGGCTCTTTTCCGGTTAAGCGTTTTACCAACTCCTGTACCGCCGGTACACGGGTGGATCCTCCAACTAACAACACTTGACCTAATTCAGAGGCAGTAATTCCTGCATCAGACAGTGCACGTTTTACCGGCTCAGCAGTTTTTTCTACCAAATCGTGAGTTAACTCCTCAAATTTCGCTCTGGTAAGATTCATGTCAAAGTGCTTTGGCCCTTCGTTTGTGGCGGTGATAAATGGTAGATTAATGTTAGTAGTAGTCGCTGAAGAAAGTTCCTTCTTCGCTTTTTCAGCAGCTTCTTTTAGTCTTTGGAGAGCCATTTTGTCTTTAGAGAGGTCTACCCCTTCTTTTGCTTTAAAGTCTGCTATCATAAAGTCGGTTACTTTTTCGTCAAAGTCATCTCCCCCGAGACGGTTGTTTCCGGCAGTAGAAAGTACTTCGATAACACCATCACCAATCTCGATGATTGATACGTCAAAGGTGCCACCACCTAAATCATAGACCATGATTTTTTGCTCTTTTTCATTATCCAACCCGTATGCTAAGGCAGCAGCGGTTGGCTCGTTGATAATACGCTCAACTTCTAATCCGGCAATTTTCCCCGCATCTTTAGTAGCTTGACGCTGTGCATCACTAAAGTACGCCGGTACGGTTACTACTGCTTTGGTTACAGTTTCTCCAAGATAAGCTTCTGCATCAGCTTTTAGCTTTTGCAGAATCATTGCTGAAATCTCTTGGGGCGAATATTTCTTGTTATCAATGGTTACTTTTAAATCAGAACCCATTTCTCTTTTGATGGAAGAAATTGTTTTTTCTGCATTTGTTACCGCTTGACGTTTTGCCGGTTCACCAACTAAACGCTCGCCATCTTTGGTAAATGCAACCACCGAAGGAGTGGTTCTGGCTCCTTCTGTGTTAGTGATTACGGTGGGTTGGCCACCTTCCATTACAGCTACACAGCTGTTTGTTGTTCCTAAATCAATTCCGATGATTTTTGACATTTTCTTATCCTCCTAAGTATAAGAGCACTTATTTTTGGTGCTCTTTTATTAATGTAGCTCCTTGCTCTAACGCTCGATAATACCTCGCTTCATTCTCAGCTCCACGTACGCTGGTGTGAGCCCTCGCCACCAGCCTAATTTGCTACTTTTACCATACTGTATCGAATCACATTGTCTCGATAGGTATACCCTTTTTGAAACTCTTCGACCACCGTATTCTCACCATATCCCTCATCTTCCACATGCATCACGGCATTGTGCAAATCAGGATTAAATTGGTTTCCTACCGCCTCAATCGGTTTCACATGAATGTCTTCGAGGGTAGTCATTAAGTGTTTATAAATTTTCTCCATCCCTTCCATAAACGGATGAGACTTGTCTTCTTCCGCAATCGCCGATAACCCTCTTTCAAAGTTATCAATGGTCGGAAGAATTTTTTCTATGATATCTTTCGCGCCTACTTCGTACATTCTGGATTTTTCTTTTTCTGTACGTTTGCGAAAGTTATCAAACTCTGCCATCGAACGAGCCAAACGATCGGTTAGTTCTTCAATCTTCTCGTCTTTTTTGTCTTTTTTCCTTCTGCCAAATAGCTTTTTCTCTTTCCCTGATTCAATTGAGTCAGTTGAGTCCGTCTCTTCTACTTCTTCTGTTTCTTCTGTTTCTTCTATCTCTGCGGCTTCTTCAGCCTCTACCGGCTCCACAACTTCATCCTCTATCTTGCCATTTTCCACATTGTCGATTTTTTCCAAATCTTCTTGTGACTTAAATTCTTCAAAATTCATCAAATCTGCTAAAATCTTTTCTACATCTGCATCTTCCGCAATTTCTTCTTCCATTTCATCGTCAGATGATATTTCATCGTCAGATGATATTTCATCGTCAGATGATATTTCATCATGAGATGAAATTTCTACACTCGATTTTAGATTTTCCTCTTTTGCAGTCTCTGCCTTGGCATCTTTTGCCTTGGCTACTCTTGCCTTAGCTTCTTCCACTGCCTCTCTTATCATATCTTCTTTGCTCATATTTCCCACGTCTTTTATCCACCTTTCTCCTTTTTAACCTTTCTACTATTTCCCAGGCAAAGTGCATCTAATTCACTTTGCATCGTCTTTAGTGTTTTCATGACATGTTTATAATCCATACGTTTAGGCCCGATGATACCAATCGTTCCCTTCATGCCCTCACCTAGCTCATAAGTGGCGGTTACCACACTACAATCCTTCATCGTCTTGACAGGAGCTTCTTCTCCGATATATACCTGAATTCCATGATTATTTTCACTGGCTAAGGTTTCTGTGACCAACTCTGCCAACTGTTGTTTTTCTTCAAAAGCGTTGATGATTTCCTGCGCGCTTTGCTTGTCACTTAGTTCCGGATACTTAAAGATATTTGTCGTACCACTCGTATATATCTCCATATCTTCGTCCACATGGATAATTTCACTAACCGCATCTAATACATCACTAATCATCTGACTGTGACTTCCTGCTTGTTCTTTTAAGCGAGCGATTAGTCCCAAATTAATGGCTTCAATTGACATGCCGTTTAATGTGGTATTTAGAAGCATGTTAAGCTTCAGTAGTTCTTCATTGGTAAGAGCTTTCTCTACATCGATAATCCTATTCTTGATAACATTACCACCCATCACAATCACAGCTATCACTCGCTCTTCATCCACTTGCGAAAGTTGAATAAACTTCAAGGTGTTTTTACTATGTATCGGCGCTGAAATCATAGTCGCATAGTTAGTACTGACAGCCAATGCCTTTGCTGCTTGCTTTAGTACCTTATCTACCTTGTCGGTTTTTTCCAAGATAAGGTTTTTCAGTTCGATGAGTTCTTCTTCCTTCTCTCGCATCAGCATATCTACATAAAGCCGATAACCTTTGTCGGAAGGGATACGACCTGCCGAGGCATGGGGTTGAAAGATGAATCCCAACTCCTCTAAGTCCGCCATTTCATTACGTATGGTAGCAGAACTAATATTGAGCTCTGTATATTTGGAAAGAGTTCTCGAACCAACCGGTTCACCTGTTTCAAGATAATTCTTGATGATTGCCTGTAAAATAATGAGCTTACGTTCATTCAAATCGACAACGACCATCCAAAGAACCCTCCTTTACATGTTATTAGCACTCTTTGATATCGAGTGCTAACACCTTCTGTTTATACAATACCACTTTGGTACACGTTTGTCAACAGTTATTCCAAATATTTTTAAGTTTTTTTGTAACTGCTCAGAGAGCACTTTTTTTGCTAAGCAGACATGAAAGCTCGCTGGCAAATGTCTGTTCATGGCACGGCAGAGTCTGTCTTTTCAGATTTTTACACAAAACACCAGCAATTTCAAATCTTTCTCGCCGGTGTTTACCAAACCATGAGTACCATAGGGCCTATTCCGTAGAATATCTCCCGTTTTTACCACAAACTTCTCTTCGTCTTCCGTATATAACCCATCACCTTCTAGCACAATATACACTTCCTCGTCATTTTCGTGAGCGTGAACACCGATGGTAGTTCCCGGTGGCAAAATGGTATGATGGATGAATAACAATCCGGAAGCAAAACTCTCTGTCAGAAACGCATTATTGTGTTTCAAAATACCTATGCCTTCATGACAATTGGGTAAATCTACCAAAGGACTTTCTAGATAATTAAATCGACTCATTTTTTCTTCCTCCTATCATAAAGGGTACTCTAAGTAACTCTACTGTACACATCTTTGTGATTGATTTTCCGCCTGTTGCACACAAATCTACGCACAACGAGTTTCCGAGAACGCTCTCGAATAGTTTCTAGTCTATTTCAAAACAATCTCCGGTGCTTCGCCCAACGTTTTGCAAGAAATATCTTTGTTTCCATTTATTCCTTTCACCGTAATCACATTTCCTTCTCTGGTAGCCACTACGGTTAGCTGTGCTTTCCCTTTCACATCCGTTACAATTGCTTCTGCAGTCATGCCATCTTCCGGTAGGTATAGCAGCAATTCCACATTTTCATGATATTCATAATCCGGCAGATTATCAATTGTTCCCATGGCAATGATGCTACCCGGTTTAACAAGCAGCGGCATATGCATGAAATCATAGATTTCTTTCTGCCAGCGACCGCCAACTTTCGTTTCCTTCGTTAGCAGGTTATACCAGACACCATCCGGTAGATAGTATTCCACCTCACCGGATTTTTTGAAAATGGGAGCCACCAGCAAAGAATCCCCCATCATATATTGTTTATCTAGTGTTTCGCAGGCGCGGTCCCCCGGAAATTCCACAAACATCGGACGCATCATCGGAACGCCGGTTTGGTGAGCAACCACCGCTTGCCGATATAGATAGGGCATTAGGGCACATTTTAGCTTAGTAAATTTCCGCAACACATCACAGGCCTCTTCATCGTAAACCCACGGGACTCGATAAGAAGTAGAACCATGTAAACGACTGTGCGAGCTAAGCAAACCAAACTGACACCATCTTTTGTACACATCGGCCGGTGCTGTCTGCTCAAAACCACCAATATCATGACTCCAAAAGCCAAATCCACCACAAGCCAAAGACAAGCCGCCCCGTAAGGTTTCTGCCATCGACGGATAAGATGCCGCACAATCGCCGCCCCAGTGAGTCGGGAATTGTTGCCCACCGACGGTTGCCGAACGAGCAAATAATACTGCTTCACCAATGCCACGTTCTTGTTCCAATAGTTCAAATACTGCCTTGTTAAAAAGATATGAATAATGGTTATGCATCTTCACCGCATCGCTGCCGTCATAATAGGCAATGTCTCGCACCGGGATGCGCTCGCCAAAGTCTGTCTTAAAACAGTCTACCCCCATATCTAACAATCCTTTTAGCTTTGCGCAATACCATTTCGTCGCTTCCGGGTTGGTAAAGTCAATAATTCCCATCCCCCCTTGCCACATATCCGTTTGCCAGACATCCCCATTTGATTTCTTAATCAAATACCCTTTTCCCATACATTCCCTGAATAACAGGGATTTTTGTCCAATATAAGGGTTAATCCACACGCATACCTTAAGCCCGCGCTCGTGATAGCGTTTTAGCATTTCAATTGGGTTGGGAAATGTTTTGGGATCCCAAGTGAAATTACACCACTCAAAAGCCTCCATCCAGTAACAATCAAAATGGAATACCCGCAAGGGAATATCCTGCTCCTTCATACCGTTAATAAAACCAACACAAGTATCTTCGTCATAATTCGTCGTAAAAGAAGTCGTTAACCACAGTCCAAAGGACCATGCCGGCGGCAGGGCCGGCATGCCGGTTAACCGGCAATACTTAGCAATCGTTTCCTTGGCGGTGCCACCATTAATAATATAATAGTCCAAACGCTCACTCTCCACTGAGAATTGCACTCGTTCTACTTTTTCACTGGCAATTTCAAACTTCACATCTCCTTGATTATCAACCAAGACGCCATATCCCTTATTGGTAATGTAAAAAGGAATATTCTTATATGCGATTTCACTGGCCGTACCACCATCTTCATTCCATATTTCCACGACCTGCCCATTCTTAATAAATGGCGTGAAACGCTCTCCTAATCCGTAAATGTACTCATCTACGTCGATTGCCAACTGCTCCACCATATAATTTTTCCCGGTTTCACTATCCGCCATATGCGCCATGTTGCGAAATCCGGTGTCGGTTAATACCCGATCGCCATCTAAGAAGGTGATGCCCCAAGCATGTGCTCGTTTGTCCACAACGGCTTTTAATCCACCGGTTTGGTAACAAATCACATCTTCCGCTTCCGTAATCGTAGTTACCGGATTCATCTTTGCTATCTTGGCATAAGGGCCACATTCCCCGGTACCGTCAAAATGAGCCACGGAAACCTTAATCACATTTTCCATCGGACTGGATAGCCGTATCGTTAGCAACCCTAAATTCAAACAATCGCCTCGATGCCCAATATGTTTTCCGGGCGCATAGACTGTCAATTCTTCCCCCTCTATGCGATGGTCGGTATATTCCGTCGCATAGAGGGGAGTGATATTTTTCCTTACCTGCCAATAACCATCTGTAAATTTCATGCTGCCTCCTCCTGTTACGAG
>JGI20163J15578_10000952_pt1 | contig 11986 bp, 7 predicted proteins | sample TergutCu122P1_FD_15578 | JGI IMG/M metagenome (IMG submission 15578)
ATTCGAAACTGGCCTCCATCATGGAGTATTTGGTTTCTGTCACCGCCAAAGAAAAGAATTACTTGATTGACGATCCCCTGATCGGCCAAAAATCCGACAATAATACCCGCAACTACGATCCAGGAAATAAAATGGGGAAAGGTATAGGCGGTCTGAAAAACGCGCTTTAACTTGATATGGCGCATTTCATTGAGCAATAATGCCAGGATAATCGGGGTCGGAAATCCAAGGGCAAGATTCATCAGACTAATTTCTATTTGATTTTGAAAAACACGCCAAAACGCCGGGCGATTCCAGAGGCGGATAAAATGCTCCATCCCAACCCAGTCGCTCCCCCATATCCCGCGACGTATGGAATAATCCTTAAAGGCAAGCACATTTCCACCAATCGGTATATATACGAAAATGAAGATAACGATCATTGCCGGAAGTACCATCAGGAGGATCCATTTGTACTTATTTAGCGAGTAAAGCCATTTTCGCCTTCTTGCTTTGGTTGTTAAAACATTTGCCGCATTCGTATCTTTCATTAGGAATACCTCATTAGTCTATCACACCCATGTTTCTTGCTTCTTGCGCAACTTCTGCGATCATTTCTTGCAACCCGGCTTCATTAAAGGACGCAATCATTTCATCCCATTCCGCTCTTGCATCACCATCGCTTCGTCCATAGATGAAGCGTTGCAGCGCGGCGCTTGAATCATCGACAAAATCTTGTCGAAGGGGTGTGCTAATCATGTCGAATAGGAACGATTGGGGCGTCGGCATAGAATTGGGATTGTTGCTTACACTATGATAAAACGCCACACCTATTTCAGCTATGTGTGGGTCATTCAAGGTAAATGGCCACATATCTACACTCTCGGTCCAAACGGTGAAAAACTGAAAGCCGTGCAAGAAGCTGTAAAGACCTGCGACATCAACCCGTGTTCCGCCATCGCCCAAAAACTCGATATCACTTCCATTTCGCCGCCAGTCAACACCTTCGATCCCGAATAATACTGTATCGAACCATTCTTCGCTGGCAAAAAAGTCGGCCAATTGCAATATTCTATCAAATTTTGCATCACTCACATCCGCCGAGATATACATTTCACTCCAGTAGGAGGTGGTATTAAAGAAGTAAGTGTTACCATCATGAATGTTTGGTAAAAGCGGTAATATCCCAATGGCTTCCGCTGAAGTGGTACCGGATAAGGTATCAAAATTGTCAAGGAAGTTTCCGGATACCTGGAAGGCAAACATGGCGGCTCTATTACTCATGAATTTTTCACCACCGGCATCAGAGCTTTGGATAATGATATCCGGATCGATTAAACCTTCATTGTACATCTCCCTCATAAAGGATGCTGCTTCAAATGAATTGGGCGCATCAAATGCTCTATATACATTACCGTTTTCATATTGCCATGAACCGAAAGCACGTGGTTCAAAAGCATGCCAGATTGCATCTCTTAAAAAACCTTCACTCCATGCCGTAATACCAACCGGATTACCGGTACCTGATGGGTCATGTTCCATGACGGCCCGTAAAAAGGCAACCACCTCATCAATATTTTGCGGTGTATCGAAGCCTAATTGCTCCGCCCAGTCTCTACGGTAGTATATGATACGCGAACCTACCCAGGTGTATTGCGTTTTATCGGCTCTTGCCCGGGGGATGTTCCAAAACTGACCATCGATGCGAGTGGCTTCTACATCGGCCAGGGTAAAGATTTCCGCCAGATTAGGATATGCTGACATATCCTCCGGCATAGGACGGACCATTTCTTCCCGTATCCAATTTTGGAGTAACGCTGCGTTACCCGGGAGCAGGTCAATATTGAACACATCCGGCATATCGTTGGTGGCAACCCACGTATTGACCTTCTCATGATAATCGTCCCAGGTCAGGGGAATAGGAACGATATCAACATTAAAACGTTCCTGAATCATCGCATAAAGTTCACAACCATCGACAAATGTCGGATCGACCTCCCATAACGCAACCGTAATTTCCATCCGGTCATCCGGACCGGCGCCATCACCGCCGCCACCACCTCCACCGTTACAACCCAATGTAAGGATGAAAACTAAGCTAAGCAGTAACACGAGTATTAATAAACTCTTTCTCATTTTTTCACACTTCCTTTCCTTTAATATTTATTGATAATGGCTAGTAACTCTTTTTCTACTTCCTCGGGCATCGCAGGCGGGGTGGTTTTTGCTGTTAATGCCATATACTTATCCACCGCCCGATCAATCTCTGTTTTTCCTCCCTCCTTTTTCCATGCATTAAAACTTTCCTTGGTCCATACGGATGGCACCCATAAGCTCTCTCTTACATGCTCGGCAGTATGCTCATGGGCGATAAATGAGCCCCCGGGACCAACCTCCTTCATGACTTCAAAAGCCAATGTTTCATCATTCACCGTGATCTCACCAAATGCGCCTTTGATCGCACCGGTCATCTCATCATCTAGGATCATTTGAATCGGAGAATACACCTCATCCACCGACAAAAGGCCTGCTTCAATACTACCTCGACCATACGCCATCGCCCCCATAACGGCAGAATAGACCTTTTGTCCGGCCGATTCATAACCGGGTTTTTGGGCACTGCTTAAGCCTTCATGGCCACTATATGAAGCACCTAAAGCTTTGGCTATCTGGGCACTAGCGATATTCATTGAGATCTGCTCCGGTCGGCCGAATTGGAAGGTAGAGGTACGCATATCCATAACTGACATGGAGCAGTTTAAATGAAAACGCTTATCATTAAAACAAAAGCGATTCAGCAAATGTAAGAAAATGCCTTCGGCTAGTTGCATGGCCAAGGCTCCGGCTTTGGTAATCGGAGCGGTCACTCCTAAAGAGCCCATCTTGCCAACCCCGACCCGAATGCCTTTTTTGTAAAAATACATGAATTGTTCTGATTCTTCTTTCGAAAACCGCAACGGGCTAATCATGTATACTGTCCCATTAAAAACATCGTTCACAGTTTTACCTTGCCATGCTGCGTAAACATGCCACATCTCTTCTATTTGCGGGCAAAATTCCATTGCCCAAATCGCACTTCCGCCACTTATATCGTATTTCCAGCAGATATATTTTTCCAATAATGGCTGTTTATGGATATCGGTTTCGGCCGCCGGAAATCCCAACATACTGATACTATCAATATGGGGAAGGGCTTTAGCTAAGGTGGCATAGGTAAGGATTCGCTCCAGCGACCACTCTTTGAATTCGTTGTCTAAAGGATCCAAGAAATATCCTTGGTATATCGCAGCATATGCCGAAAATGACGGACACATGGCTTGCCAATCGGTTTTATCGGCAGTAGCAAGGGTTTCTTCGATAAGTTTCTTGGGAAATTTGGCGGTAAGCGTATTTTTATCAATCCGGGCACCGTGGCCGGACAAAATATCCAATAACTCGATATTCTCTATACATACACCGGTTTCCGCAAGCAAATCAAAAGCGGTATTAATGATTAGAGGGATATCTTCTTCTTTTAGTACTTTGGCAATATCTGTTATTAGCATAGTTTCCTCCTGTTATGCGCTTACGTGCGACATGTCGTTGCTTTGCAATCGTCCTTTGATTGCTTAGCAAGGTTTACCCTTAAGGGTGAACGTGTCGCTGCTGTTGGCGAGCGATGAGTTTGAACGTTAGTAGTTCAACCTTCTTAACCTACGAAGCGACCTGCTACGAGCACTCAATTTACTCTTTTTTTGCTAATGTTCCCGGGAAGCGTCGAAACATACTCGCCCCATTTTGCATAATCCCATTTAAAATCTTTTCCGGTTATTGATTTCATTTCATCGATCGCCGATTTATAATAAACAGCTCTTTTATCTCCGGCAATCGATGCTAAGACTTCAAGCCCCTTTCTTTCGCCGCAACGGGCTAAGGCTCTACCAATGGTCATCTTTAGATATAGGAGTCTTTCTTCCATAAAATCTGACAAGAATCCATCTGTGCTTCCCGGATTGGCAAATTCCTTAAAGCTAAGAACCTGATATAACAACGGGACAAAATCATCATAACAAAGTCTTTCGGCGTTTCGTACGATTGCATAAATATACTCGAAAATGCCCTGTCGACGATCAAAATAGTCTCGCCTTGTGACCTCCAACAAATCAACAATACGTCTAAAAATCGGTAACACCTTAGGGCTATCGAGTCGATAGAGCATGTTGATATCATAAAGTACTTCCGGCATGATACCTTGGTCGGGAGAATACACTAAAAACCAAATATCTCCCACACGCTTAGGAAGGTTTTCGCTTAATTTTTCCCGTAGCCCGCGGACAATTTCATCGGTAAATTCCTCATCAGCATATCTGTGCCATAGCAAAAGCTTTTGTAGTATTTTTTTACGCTTACCCGCAGCAGATTGATAATTATCAATTAGCGTTGGCAAAACAAGTTCCGGTGGAGCATAACACAATTTTAAGAATACGGGGATATCTTCAACTTTTTCATCGGCGGATACATTCAGCCAATCAACCGGTTCTTCGCCGGTTAGATTATTAATCATCGTCGGAAAGGCCGATGCGGTTTCGGTAATTTCTCCTGTTAAATGTGAGGTCAACAGGTTTGACCCACCGCCTACGCCACCCTTGGAGGCGGGGAACTTGCTTTGATGGTGAAGATTACGTTTTTGCAGATTTCCTGTTTCCATCAACCGGTTTTGAATGATCTCGACCGGTAGCTGTCTTGGTGTCATATCATGTTTTACGGCTAATGCGGCGGCAATACCCACCGCTCCGCCAAATTGCTGGACATCCTTTTGCATACGGGGGGCGGCCAAAGCATCATGGGTACATGACAGGGCCCGCCCGGTTACCAGAATATTTTCCAGAGATTGGGGTAAGTATGCGCGGTATGGTATCTCGATTAAGTAATTTGGTGGATTCACTCCCAGATAAACGATTTCATCAACGGAGAAACCCTTTAAATCATAGTTTGAGTAAGCAATCGATACGGTATCGGGAAACTGCCTGATGCACAATTGATCATCCAGGGTAATCGTTATGTCACCATGAATATGGCGCGACTCTCTTGGGGCAATAAAAGGAGCATGGTCATAAACTGTTCTATCACGACGTCTGGTTGATAAGATAAAACGTGTGGTATCAAGCACATCAGTAATATCCGTCACCGCATAAAAATCACTTTTGTACTGTGCCGGGGCTTGATTGGGTGCCATCGCGGTCCACATAGTCAAGCGATCGCGGTTATTACCATATGTGAAGGAGGCGCCACTAAATGCTGCCACATCTCCATCGCCGGTTGCATCTACTATTACTTTTGCGATCGCAACAGCCATTCCGTAGGGGGTGGCAAGAACTAAGCCTTGCACTGTACATCCTTCGATTAGGCTACCGATGGTGCTACAATTTAAGTAAATATCGACGGAAGCTTCCTTACACAAATCAGCCAGCACATTTTCTTTGATTTCTCGGTTGAAAAAGAATTCCTTTGAAAAAAGCGTTTTTTGGTTAATGTACTTAGCGGTATCGGAAGCATCTTTATGATAATCCAGATAAAAATCATTAATTCCAATTTTTTTTGATTCGGATTTTACGGCTTCGTCAATTTTGTCGCTAAATGCGTTATCATTAGACATCCAGTATGCATTGACACTGCCAATTGTACCGGTTCCACCCAACGCATGGTGCATTTCAAAAATACCGGTTTTTACCCCCTCACCTCCGGCGGCATAGCCGGCCACTGCGCCGGCACATCCGCCACCGGCAACTGCCACGTCACCTTGCCACAATATTGGAGCATAGGGATTATTAACTTGAATAAACTCATTTGCCGGATTCGATTCAATGAACTCGCTATTTTCGCTGTAGGTGTATTTAGAAACACTGTTTTCCTGATTATCATTACAACTCTGAGATGATAATACCGGTATATTTTCGTTGGTAATACCTAAACCTTCTTTTAACGCAGAAACCGGGTCAAAATCTTTGTCAAACAATACCCCTTGACTCCCCTGAACGAATGATGTCTCTTTAAACTCTTCGACATTATTCTTGATAAAACAAGCAACCTCAAAACTTTTTGCTTTTGCGATTAATTCAGTGTTCATATCGGCTTGCAAGTTTTTCTGTTCCGGATATGGTAGAGAATAAACGACGTCTACAAAAACATGTCCTTCTTCATGAGCTCCCGGATATAGATATACTTTACTTCCTACTACGCCCAGCTTAGTGGGGATGGTATAGCTATCCCTATAACCTTGGCGAACCGACCGGAATTCTATCGTTCTCCTGACTTGAATTTTAGAATTGTATTCCGGTGTGATGAATGGGGTTTCACTTCCGGAAATAATATGCCGGATGATATTTTCTCTTGTTGTGTCAATTACTTGATTACATCGTACTATTTGGCGACCTGATTTATTCGCAATGGTGACAAGGTAATTGTTTTTTTCACGACTGACCGAAACCGGTAGTGTCATATAAAGAATTTCAACGCCACTGTTTAATAGTTTGTCCTCTAGCATGATTTTTAAATCGCTCATCCTAAAGGGAATCAATTCGTAATCGAATCCACCCTCAATGTTAAACCACTCTTTTAATAGATGGCTATTTTGCGATGTATACTCAACCCAAGGGCGATTGCAATAGGTCATTTCATAACCAACATAAGTCCTTTGTTCAATTAGCAGAACCTTTTTCCCGATTTGGGCACTATCAAATGCTGCTGCCAAACCTTTTAAAGTTCCGCCAATTATCAAGACATCAACATCAAATAAGACCGGCAATTCATTGTCATTACACAACTCAATTATCTTTGTTTTATTCACCGCAAAGTTGACCCCTCTTTGTCCATCCACCGCTCAGTTGCCCCCTATGTTCAACCACCATCAAGTAGCAATTATCATGTCTATTCCCAGATTAATAAAAGCCGTCTTTATGCTTTCGGGAATCCCATTGTCAGTAATAAATCCATGTACCTTTTCGCCGGGAGCAAATATCGCCATACTTGATTTTTGGGATTTTGAACTATCCGCCAAAACATAGGTTTTATCTGCACTTTTCATACAGAGATTATAAAAACTAATGGAGTTTATCTCATCGGTCATAAAGCCTATTTCCGGCGAAAATCCCGTACATCCGGTAAACAGAATATCGGCATGAATCACTTGCAATCCCATGGAAGTCACATCACCAACCAGTTCATATTCTTCTTGGTGATATATTCCACCAAGCATAATTAACTGCACTCCGGATGCATTTTTCAAAGCGTCAACCACCGCCAATGAATTCGTAATAACCGTAAGATTCTTGTTGAAGAGATAGGGGCACATTGCGCTGATCGTTGTTCCACCGAGTAAAATAATGCTGGAACCTTCTTTAATACATTCTGTCGCTTTGCGAGCGATTGTGTCTTTCTCTGTTGAATAATACTGAAGTCTTTGATCAAACATCGTTGACTTATGATTTAGGCTAACAGCTCCCCCTTTGTATCGCCTGATATGCCCGGTACTTTCAAGTCGAGCGAGGGTACGTCGCACGGTACTCTCACTGATATCAAAGGCCCGGCGAATCTCATTGACGGAGGCCATACCCAACTTCTTGATATATTCATCAATCTTTTCATCAGCAATATATTGTGTCATCTACCCACCTTTTTCCATTTGACTTGTTTCAGTCAGACAGGAGTGAACATTCGTAATATTTGTTGCAAAATAATGATTATCATTTCTTAATATTGTAATTAGTGGGAGAAAAAAAGTCAATATAACATCAAATGCGCCATCTATTTGACTGATTTCAGTCACATGGATGACGCATCAATTGTGTTTTTTGAGCAATAAGCGACAAGTTTACCGGATATTCGGAATCCGCTTACGCTTACGCTTAGAGGGAGAGGGCCTGCTTTGAGTGTCAAATGCGATTTAACCCTAAAATTGCGGCAGGTAATCTTTTTGTGCCATCAGTAATTCCTCAGTCATGTTAAACACTGCTTGTCGATCGGAAATATATCCCCCCATTAAAATAGATTCTACTAATTGGGAACGATTGCCGCTCAAGGCAGCCTCCACGCTAAGCTCGAAGATATTAAGGGCCCGATGGATATAAGCAGCCAAGGTATCCGGAAAGTCCCGTATCTGGATTGGACAAAAACCATCCGCGGTGGCTACCGCCGGCATTTCCAAGACGGCGTCGTATGGTAGATTGGATACAGCACCTCGATTGGGCAGATTCACGGAATATACTTTGCGACTATCGGTTTCGATGGCATTTATGATCTCCATTAATAATTCTTGCTCACCGTGAGCATGCTCAAAATACTCGTCCCCTAATGGTCCGGGCGCATTGGCAGCATCCATCATGGTTTTGTGGATATCATCGCCAAACTTGATGGTGCTTTCGAAAGAATAGGCATCTATCCCCAGGGTTTTACCGTAGTAAGCTCCGGCGGGGAAATGCTCGGTAATAAATTCCGAGATATGACGGTCACCGGGCGCCGGCAACGCGCCCATAGTTTTGTAAAATGACCAGGCAAAGGGATCACCAAGTTTAACAATGTCTTCCTTTTGTTCGTAAAACTTATCTAATGTAGTCGAATCAAAATCACCGGTATAAATCTCATCAAGCTTTTTGTTCAGTATTGGTTTGGCATCCTCTCCATTGTAGTACATCTTATAAATGAACGAAAGATGATTCACGCCAACACTTATGGCCGTAAATTTATCTCGTTCAAATCCACAAAGATCGGCAATCTCCCACTCGGAAGCAGGAACACCAATGCACAATCCGGTGAGCGGATAGTTACGCGCTTTATAAATAGCGCGACAGATCATCGCCATGGGATTGGAATAGTTGAAGAAGCGAGCACTTGGGCATAACTTAATCGCATCATCGACAATGTCCAACATCGCCGGAATCATCCGCATAGCCCGAGAAATACCTCCCGGCATGGCGGTGTCACCGACCGGTTGAAAGATGCCATATTTGCGGGGTATATATACATCCTGCTCCCAAGCTCTGCGCCCGCCAACCCCAATCGTACTGACAATATAGTCGGTGCCGGGAAAAGCTTCACAGCGATTCGAAGTCCCCCAAACCTCGATGTGATCCGCCTGTTTAGCCTCAATCATTTTTTTGACCAGCTTGACCATCGATGTAAGCACATCTTCATCAATATCCACAAGTACTAACTCCCAAGTGTATTTTCCCGGATTTTTAATCAAATCTAACACTAGTCCTTGGGTAAACATGGCACTACCGGCACCTAGTAAAACCATTTTTTTCTTCATCGGCAATCTCCTTCACTGTTTTCACATTTCCCGCGCATACAATAATTGTGGTTATGATACATTCGTTGCGATCATATGTCAAGCAAAACATCGCCAATTCCACAAAAATATATAGAAGATAAGCGAGAAATATGATAAGCTGTTAAGAGCACTTAGCAACCCCGAAGCAATGTTGAAAAGTTGAGAGGTAAATGTGATGACTACAGTATCTGTAAAAGACAAAACAAGGTTACGCGAACTGGCGAAACACCAATTAGATTTAGCAAGCAGTGAAAGAAATAAGCAATTGTACAAAGACTGGGAAGCCCATGGTGATATGAGCTTAGATAGTCGCCCGATCATCACTATTGAACTTTGGACCTTTTCCGATGAAATCGTTACACCCAGATTACAATGTGAATCAGATGAGGCACGTTCATTAGAAGCATTGCTTTTGCAAAACACGATAAACTTTGATTATTTTAAGGATGACACCATCGTTAGGGACTATCTTCCCATTGGCATTAGTTACAGCTTACTACCTTTTAACATGCCGGTAAAGCGGGAGGAAACCGGCGGGCTGGGCCATCAGTTTATTCATCAAGTGGAGGATTTAGCCACAGATTTTCACAAGCTGGGCAAATCAAAAATAGATACCGACCTTTCAGTAAGAAGAGCTTATGGTGATTTTGTCCAAGAATTGATTGGTGATATTTTACCAACCAGAGAAGTGGGGGTTAGTGCCGGTGCAAGCCTAACCCAAAACATTGTCCACATTATGGGGATGGAAAACATGTATATGGCGATGATGGATGAGCCGGAGTTGTTCCACCGGATGATGAAGATGTTGACTGACGACAACATTGAAATGCATCAGATGATGGAAGCTGACGGCATCCTCTTACCAACAAATGGCGATGTTGGTCTTGCCCAAGGCACTTTGGCATTTACTAGTGATTTACCAAGAACCGGCGCCGGATTAAAACTTTCCGATCTTTGGATTTATATTGATTCCCAAGAGGCGGCCGGGCTATCACCGGATATGTACCATGAATTTATCTTCCCCTATTATAAGCAAATTGGGGATCTATTTGGTTTACTATCTTATGGTTGTTGTGAGTCCGTTAGTGAGATATGGGAGAAAAGTGTCAGTGCCTATGGAAATCTTAGAAAGTTGTCTATCTCTCCTTGGTGTAATGAGGAATATATCGGGGAGCAACTGGAAGGTCGAAAGGTGGTTTATCACCGCAAGCCAACTCCGAATCTCATTGGGGTAGATCGGTACATGGATGAAGATGCGACCAGGGCGCATATTGCGAAAACCGTTGAGGCTTCTAAAAAAGTGAAGAAATTAGAATTTTCTCAACGTGACGTATATACTGTACATAGTGATCTCGAAAAAGTAGCACGCTATATCCAGATTATTCGTGAGGAGTGCGAGCATAGGTAAGCGAAAGGAGAAGATTCGCTAATACTTGTTGGTTCAAGGAGTATCTATTTGATCTCAAATATACAAAGGCTTCAAAACACCTTCTGCTTAATTATTTCTGCGTCGGTTAATACGCACCAATCTTCTTGGCTAACTCCACCACCGTCTTAAAACTCTCTAGGCTAACTGAGTTCGGGACGGAATGGTCGGTAGCAAAGATATATCCACCGTTTTTCTTCATAATCGGCACCAAATATTCGATTTCGGCACGGATTTCGTCAAGGGTGGGTTTTTCCCACAAGATTGCGTTTATCCCGCCATGGAAGGTAAGTTTATCGCCGTACGTATCCTTCAACTTGATTGGGTCCATTCCGGCCTTAACCTCCATGGGGTTAAGGGTTTTTAAACCCATTTCCACTAAATCCGGTAAAAAAGGCTCAATCATACCACAGGAATGCAAGGTCGCCCAGATGCCATGGTTGTTCGCCCAATCAATGGCTTTCTTATGAGCGGGCTTGACCAATTTTTTATAGGTATCAACTGAAAAAAATTGATTCATTTTGAATCCCATGTCATCAAAAATATATATCCCGTCAAAACGCAAGCCTGCGTCCCAGATTTGGTCATATAAAGCGATATTGGCATCGACCATAGTTTGAAAGATATCTTCAATCCATTCGGGTTCTTCCAACATGCCAATAAGAACCGTTTCTAAACCACACATCCAAGAATGGGTAACATCAAAGCCAAACCAAAAAATTGCATCGACCCAAGCACCTTCATGATTCCATTTGGGTAGGTTTTCCTTTAAGTAATCCCAATTTATCCGGGAAGAATCGTGGTTAATCCGCGCTTTGGCGGCCGCCCATGTGTCCGGATTGGTAATTTTGTAATCTAAAAACTCAGGGGTGGTATCCTCCCCTTTAAGGTATTTCATCCTTACGCCGTATTCCGTTTCCACTACCAGAAAGTCATCATTTTCTTCCAGGGTTCGGCGCTGATATTGGGGAGACACATCAACGGTAAACTCGTAAAACTTATCTACATCAAAATACTCGCGCCAATCCACGTCGGCGGGCATACCCTCGCGCCGCCAGCGAGAGAGCGTACCTTGCCATGGCTTATCGGTGATTGGTACCCGATCTGCTTCCTTCTTCTCATGGATGCGGGTTACCCGCTCTTTTGTCGTCACAAATCATTCCTCCCATTAATGTTAGAGTACTCTCGGAAACTCTTTGTGCGTAGATTTGTGAGATGATTTTTTGTCAGATGTGCACAAATTTATGAGGCGTACGGGGAGCGTACGTTGATTA
>JGI20163J15578_10000953_pt1 | contig 11970 bp, 12 predicted proteins | sample TergutCu122P1_FD_15578 | JGI IMG/M metagenome (IMG submission 15578)
TATAACTTTTGGAGCGGCTAAAAAGAAACACCGACATGTTTTTGGGGCTTTAGACCTCGTCCTACAAAATGATGCGTGCTCCTCTAGCGGATAGATGGCGTGGGCCATAGAGCTCATATAGGAAAAAGCTGCTAAACACTAAAAGAGCACCTTCTTAGCCACTCCAAACAATAAAGGTGTAAAGTATGGAACAAAAAGTTTGTGGCATAGACGTCCACAGAGACATATTAGTCGCAACCATACTACTAGACAATAACACCCAACAACAACAAAAGAAACAAACACGAAAATCCCAAAACAGCCAAACCGACATGGAACAACTAAAAGAATGGTTGACACAACATCAATGCAAAAAAGTTGCAATAGAATCCACCGGCATATACTGGACCACACTCTACCTTGTCTTAGAAGAGTCAGGTTTCCAACCAGTTCTAGCAAATGCACGTCAAGTTAAAGGCATACCGGGAAGAAAAACCGATCAAATCGACTCGGAGTGGCTAGCGCATCTGCTCAAATCAGACTTAATTAAACCCAGCTACATCCCACCAAAACAACTACGCGAACTACGAACTCTAACCCGCTTGCGAGTAAAATATGTACAAAACCAAACCCAATTCAAAAACCGATGTCAAAAACTACTCAACCAATCCAACATACGCTTAAGCTCAAAATTAAGTGATGTTTTTGGAAAAGCAGGCAAAGAAATCCTAAACGGCCTCATGAAAGGTAAAACTGTTGAAGACATTTTAACAAATACTAACAACAAGTTTCTAATTGCTAAAAAAGATGAACTCTCTGAGGTTGCTAAGGGAACGCTTGGGAGGTTGATATGTTTGTGCTTGATGAGTTGACTAGGAGTGCTGATGCTTTGGCGGTTCAAATTCGTGAAATTGAGGTAAAGATGGCGACTTTGATTGATCAGCGTGATTTGGAGATTGTTTGTTCGGTTCCAGGTGTAGGAAAGTTGTCGGCTGCTACTATTTTGGCTGAATTGGGGATTCAAAGCGGTTTATAGCAACTTAACTTTTTATTGTTTATATCCGCAGTGTTTTGTCCAAGATGCAATTAGATCTAGTGAAACGTTCGACAGGACATAGTGTATAGCAGTAAGCAGTGTTTCCACAGTTCGAGCCTTTAACTTCCTCAAACCCGCCTTAAGGTAAGCCCACAACAACTCAATAGGATTCAAATCCGGCGAATAGGGCGGCAAACAAATCACTTTAACACCACACTCTTCAAGCGCCGAAACAACCAATTTTGACTTATGAACCGCACTATTATCCCAAACAACTATATCACCCACTCCAAGACATGGTACAAGACAGTTTTTTACGTACTCCACAAGCAAAACACCATTTAACGTCCCTTCAAACACCAAAGGCGCCTGTTCCCCATTAAGTCGAATAGTTGACAAAATAGACTGACGCTTAAAACGCACATCCATCAAACCCTCACGAACCCTTTGATTTGCTTTAGCCCACCCATAATGACGTGTATAGGCAAGATTTAGAGAACTCTCATCTAAGAAAACAAGTTTTTTCAAATCCAACTCTGACAAAGTGGTTTGCCAGTTTTTCCATTTGTTTCTTTTTTCCACTACGTCTTGACGTTCTTGGTCTTTTGGATAGAAAGTCTTTTTTTATATGTTAAGCCTGACTTTTTTAGGCGTTTGGAGAGTGCAGCTTCACTTACGTGTAGGGAAAATTCGTCAATTAATCCGTTTAGGGTAATGTCGGGTTGTTTTTCTATTTTTTGTAGAATCTTTTCCATGGTTTGTGGGGTGATTTTTGGTTTTCTTCCGCTGTTTTTCGGTTTGGGTGCGACATTTCCGGTGGTTAGAAATTGTTGCCATACTCGGCTAACTGTTTGTCTGTGGATCATTAGCCACTGTGCGATTTCATATCCTGATTTGCCTGTCTGTTTGTGTTTTACAATTGTTTCTCTATCGCGTATCGATATGGGTTCCATTCACTTCACAACACCCACAACAATACACCATAAACTATAAAAAGTTAAGCTGCTATAAAAAATAGTGGAGTATAAAAAAGTAGCGTTTTGCCTTAAATTAAGGCAACAACACCTATACCGAATATCGTCAGTATTGCTACGACAACTATGAAGATTATTGCCGCAATTATCGCTATTAACAATGCTTTTATCCAGCCACAGTCAAAGAAGTGCTTCACTAGCAACAGAACTATAACTAGGTTAATCAGCGCACCAAGCAGACCTAAACCAAAGTATCCAACTACGTAAGAAGCGATGGAACCAAGCACAGAAATCCATATTGCATCAGTGAACTTTGCTTTCTTCGAACCTACAAGCAATTTACCAGACAGCCATAGAGACAAAGACATAACAACAATACTTACAACTATAGTAATAATTGCACTTAATATTGCATCCAAACTTGTTATTCTCCTAAACTTAAAAAAGCTGCTGTTCGCTAAAAACCTTTTGCATAATTTGATAAAAAATTCTAAGATATAACCAACGATACTGGATTATAAACTACTTTTTTAGCCAAATACCAAAGTATTTATAACATATTTTCCTTGTTTTTTATCAATATGTTTCTTCAAAGACATAAATTCAACATTTTTATTTAAAAAAAGCCTTTCGCTGTTTTAGGTGGGTACAATTCTATTCCTTCTCCATAATTGCCTATATTCTCCCATACATTCCATGTAAGGACTATGCTACAACGAAACTTATTGATACCGCCCACCTGTTTTGACGAAGAACAATTAAAAAAGGATACTAGAAACGGAATTTACTTTTTTTAGTAGAAACATCCGTTTCGAGTTCTTTTGCTAGCTGCTCAATTAACGTCCGTTGCTGATTTGAAAGTTTTTCAGGAACAATTATACCTATTCGAACTATCAAGTCACCTTTACCAGAACCACGCCTTCTAGGCATACCATGGCTTTTAACTCGGATAGTTTCACCATGTTGCGTTCCAGAACGAATCTTTACAACTACTGGACCATCCAACGTTGGCACAGAAATTTCAGCACCCAAAGCCGCCTGCGGAAAAGTGATCATTTCTACACGATACAAATCATCACCATCACGCACAAATAAATGATGCTGCAATACACGAACAATAACATAGAGGTCACCTGGCACTCCGTCGCTGATAACCATTTCACCTTCACCACGGAGACGTAACTGATCACCATCTGCAATGCCCATAGGAACTTTAACAGTTATTTTACGCTTCTTACGCACCAACCCTGAACCACTACAACCACCACAAGGAGTTTCAACAAGTTTCCCTTTACCTCTACATTGAGGACAAGCAACAACTTGAACAAACATACCAAAACCGCTTTGGCGCATGTTTTGAACTTTTCCTGCACCATGACATTTTGAACAAACAGATACTTTTGTTCCTTGTTTAGCACCTGAACCGTTACATACATCACATTTTTCAGTTCTGGGAATCTGAATTTCTTTTTCTACCCCACGGGCAGCTTCCTCTAAGGTAATTTCTAAATTATAACCTATGTCTTCTCCTCTATTAGAACGCTCAAAACCACCACCAAAACCTGAGCCTCCGAAAAATGAACGAAGCACATCGCCAAAACCCATATCACGGAAGATAGAATCAAAGTCAGCACCTCTGAAAATATCTTCTCGACTGTATTGCTGGTCAAATGATGCATGACCAAGATGGTCGTATTGTACACGTTTCTGATCATCACTTAGCACAGCGTAAGCTTCGCTGATTTCTTTAAACTTGTTTTCTGCGTCAGGATCTTTGTTGCGGTCTGGATGGTACTGTAGCGCCAGTTTACGGTAAGAATCTTTAATTTGGTCTTTTGACGCGTTTTTCTGAACACCTAAAACTTCATAGTAATCTCTTTTCTGAGCCATCTTTGATCATCCGTCATTGTTAATTTAAATTCCAGTGTAGCACAGGACACAAATTTATACAATTGCTAATGCTTAATCGTTTTCCAAACAAAGAGACAGTAGTTAATTCCAAATGTTTCTTTTCACATAATTTATTTTCTGCCCCAAGCATCAACATCACATTCAGTTACCCTTTTCAGTTTAAATAAAAAAAGAAAATAGTTTTACTATTTTTTTATCTTATCTTACCTTAATCTTCTTTATTTTACTTTGTAGTCTTCTGAGTCTACAACATGTGGTTCGCTGTTGTTATCAGAGCTTTGATCTGCACCGCCAGTTGGAGGAGGTGTTGATCCAGCTTGTCCTTGTTGATCGGCTGCTTGTTGTTTTGCTGCTTCTGCTGCGGCTTGCTGATAGATTTTTGTTCCAACTTCTTGCAGTACTTTTTGGAGTGCATCTGATTTAGCTTTGATTTGTGTCATATCATTGTTTGCGAGTTCGTTTTTAAGTTCTGTTACTGCTGCATCAATTTTTGCAGTTTCTTCAGCTGATAATTTGTCTGTTAAGTCTTGTTTAGTACGTTCTGCTGTGTATACTAGGCTGTCAGCTGTATTGCGTGTTTCTGCTTCTTCTTTCTTTTTCTTGTCAGCTTCTGCGAATTGTTCTGCGTCTTTAATTAAGCGTTCTTTTTCTTCTGCGCTTAGTTTTGTTGAAGCTGTTATGGTTATTTTTGATTCTTTTCCTGTTCCACGATCTTTAGCAGTCACATTCAAAATGCCGTTTGCGTCAATATCAAAGGTTACTTCTATCTGTGGAACCCCACGTGGTGCTGGCGGTAAATCTACAAGGTTGAATACACCAAGAGAAACGTTATCTGGAGCCATTGCGCGTTCGCCTTGTAGAACATGTACTGTTACGGCTGTTTGGAAATCTGCGGCAGTTGAGAAGACTTGGCTGCGTTTTGTAGGTATTGTTGTGTTTTTGTCGATGATTCTCGTCATGACTCCACCCATGGTTTCTATTCCTAAACTTAGCGGTGTAACGTCTAGCAGTAGTAAGTCTTTAATTTCGCCTGTGACTACTCCACCTTGTATTGCTGCGCCTATAGCAACGCTTTCCATTGGGTCAATTCCACGTTCAGGCGATTTACCTAAGATTTGTTCAACAAATCGTTGAACTAGAGGCATTCTGGTCATTCCACCAATGAGTATTATTTTGTCAACCTGCTGAGGAGTTAATTTAGCATCTTCAAGAGCCTTGAGCAGAGTTGGTTTTGTTCTCTCAACAATAGGTTGTGCAAGAGATTCCAATTTAGTTCTTGTTAATGTCAAGCGAAGGTGTTTTGGTCCACTTGCGTCAGCAGTTAAAAATGGTAAATCAATATCTGTACTCATTAATGTAGAGAGTTCAATTTTTGCTTTTTCAGCTGCATCTTTTAGTCGTGACATAGCCATTTTATCGCTACTAACGTCTACACCTGTTTGGCGTTTGAATTCTTCAATAATATATTTCATTACTGCATTGTCAACATCTGTGCCTCCAAGCTGTGTATCGCCGCTAGTGCTTAGCACTTCAAAGACACCTTTACCAAAGTCCATTAATGTAACATCATGAGTTCCTCCGCCAAAGCTGAAAACCAAAATTTTCATTTCATGCTGCAACTTGTCAATGCCATATGCAAGGCATGCAGCAGTCGGCTCGTTAACTATACGCATAACTTCAAGACCGGCTATTTCACCTGCATCTTTAGTTGCTTGCCGCTGATTATCATTAAAGTGTGCTGGAACGGTAATGACAGCTTTCCGTACTGTTCCACCAAGATACGTTTCAGCGTCTTTTTTTATTTTCTGTAAAATAAAAGCGCTAATTTGCTGAGGCGTGTACTCTTTACCGTGAACTTGGGCTTTATAGTCACTACCCATTTTACGCTTAATTTCAAACAATGTTCCTTCAGCATTAGTAGTAGCTTGCCTCTTTGCAGGTTCACCCACTAAAAGTTGGCCATCCTTTGTAAAAGCTACAACGGATGGAAACATTTTTCCAGCCATTGTCGGTCCTTCCGCGCTTGGAATAACCGTTGAATGTCCACCTTCAAAGATTGCGGCTGCTGAATTGGTTGTTCCTAAATCGATTCCTATGATTTTTTCACTTATTTTTTGGTTACTCATTATTTTTTCCCTCTGTTTGTTTATTATTATTTTGATTTTCTGTTTTTTGTTTATCTTTGACTGAAACTTTTACTATACTTGGACGAATTACTCGTCCCTTCATTATGTAGCCTTTTCTTATGATTTGTAGAATTGTGCAGTCTTCACAATCCTCACGATCTTCTGTAAGAACAGCGTTTGCTACTGTGGGGTCGAAAATTTTGCCTTCAACGCAGTCAATTTCAGTGACTCCTTCGTGTTCAAGTATTTTTCTAAGTTTTTTAAGCGTCATTTCAACGCCTTCTATTAGTGGTGTTTGAGTGGTTTCTGCGTTTTTTCCCACTTTAATTGCTAATTCCAACTCATCAACTACATCTAAAAGTTGAATTGCTAAGCGTTCGTTGCTGTGGTTTTTTATTTGTTCAATTTCTCGGTCAAAGCGTCGTTTTAAATTTTCAAAGTCTGCTTGCATGTATTTTAGCTGGTTAAGATATTCTTCTGAACGTTTTTTTTCTGCTTCCAACAACTTTGCGTGTTCTGCTTTCTGGGTTTCAAGTTGAGTTTTTGTTGTTTCTTTGTTGCTGATGTTGACCATGTGTGTTTGCTCCTAATGTCATGTTATATATTTTCTGTTTGTTTTTTCGTCTGTTTTTGGTTTTGGCATCGCCTGTGGTGGTTGCTCTTGTTGTTGATTTGGGATTGTGCCTGAGAGTCCTGCTTGTTCTACTAGTTTTTTAAATATGATTTCGGCAACTTGGTCGCCTACAGATTCTTCTTTTAGTTCAGAGCTGAAAGCATGTTTTTTGAAGGATTCTATTATTACATTTTTGTCAATTGTGATGTTTGGGTTTGTATTATCGGTCCATGCGGTTGACATTAGTTTATGTCCAAGTTCTAGGAAGATGTTGACCATTGTAGTGTAGTCTATGTCAATGGGGTCGTCTCCTGTTAGGAATCGACCTTTTGTTAGCAATATTTTTTTGTCGTTTTCAGGGGTTACTGTTAAGCTTCTGCGCACATATTCACCAACGTATAAGCAGTGTTGCACCGCTTCACCGTATGCACACATACACACATAAACTTATAAAGGTTTCCAACACAAAAACACCCATTCATCAAACTCCCCCAACTTTTACAAAAAAACAGCCAACACAAAAAACATCACCAATAACACCACACAACACATGACCCACACAACAAAATAAGCCACAAAAAAGGACAAAACAAATAATTCATTTCCCACCATTTAGACAAGTTAATTAGCCAACAATACTGTATTAATATAACACAAAATTTCCAAAACAATAGGCGTCTATATGACTATCAACGCACCAGAAGAAGACAAACTAAAACAAAGAATCACAGAAATAGTAAACCACACCGTTGGTTCTACACATATAATAGCAATCAGCTTAACTGACACATACTCTAACCAGCATACAGAAAAAGACAAAACAGTTCTCGAAGTAGTTGTCATCATTAAAAAATTTCAACCTCGACCAATAAATTATGTTACAATGCTCAACGGTCGAACCGTAACTATTTTTGCTGTCAGCCAATGGGTTTTTGAAAGAGACATCGAAAGAGGATTTCTCGGCGAAGCCATTGCAAGTAAACTCATTTTTCCCCATACAAGTTTACATGGCAAACATTACTTACAAACGCAAGAATTAATTTTAAAAAAACGGTTAATTCTTGAATCCATAGAAAACCTATCCAACAGTTACCCCGAACTTATTTATCACATGCAAATTAAACCACAGTTTTTCCTATATGATGTACTGCTTAAACGTTTACGATTCTTTCCATTACTTGCGTATGAAATGTCAGATAAACTTGAAAAAAACATTTTAAAAGGTGAAGAAAAAGCCTTAAAAAGCTACAAAAACGCCCTCATTCAATTGAATGATGATGGATTAATTGCTTTCAAAGATGATTATGTTACTACATCCAAAGAATTTATACGTCGAAGTCAAAAACCAACAGTTTGGATTACAAATTTAACAAAAAATGTGCCACGCACCATTTTCTCATCTATTTTCGGCATCCTCCCCCAAATGATAAACATTATAACACAAAACATACAATTCCTTAAAACTCAAAAAGGCAACTCATTGCTACAAGCAGGCATTAATTACAACTATTACACAGATGACCCACAAAAATACGTATTCGTACCCACATCAGACGGCCTAGTTTCACTTGCCAACAAAATAAACATTTCCGGATTTATCCAAAAAATATTTGGAAAAGAAAAACCCGAAAAAATAACGTTCGAGACAGCCGGCGGACCACTAAACGATGTTTATCTTATAAAAACTCAAACAAGCAATAAAATAGAACACAAATTTCTAGTTAAGCGTTTCAGAGAATTGTCAAACTTTAAATGGTTCCCATTAACACTATGGACACTGGGCACACGAACATACGCAATTTCAGGAAAAACACGTCTAGCCAAAGAATGCGCAACCAGCGAGTTTCTACGTTTGCGCGGTTTCAATGTACCCAAAATTTTGTATGTAAGTACACCCGAACGACTGGTTTTCATGGAGTATATAGAAGGCAAAAATCTAAGTCATTCAATAAAACGATTAGCTAGAGAATATGGAAATAAAAAATCAGAAACAACATTATCCAATATTGAAACTGTTGGCGAATTATTCGCAAAAGTTCACTCATATGGAATGACACTTGGCGACACCAAACCAGAAAACGTCATAGTAGGCAAAAACGACACAGTTTATCTGCTTGACTTTGAACAAGCAACCCAAGATGGAGATAAAACATGGGATATAGCAGTATTTCTATACTATACAGGACATTATTTACGACCAGTTCAAGACCATGAGGTAGCAAAAGCCATCACAGAGGCATTCATCAAAGGCTATCTCCGAGTTGGCGGTCAGTTAAAAACCATCAAAAAAAGCACTTCTCCAAAATACACAAGAGTTTTCAGCGTTTTCACTATGCACTCAATCATGTTAGCAATAATAAACACCATTAAAAAAACCAGAGAACCAGTATCACAACATGATTTACGTGACTAATAATGATCGAGACATTTTATGTTCATTTAGAAGCAAAAACTAAAACAGTTAACTGGTCAGTAAATCTGCCATTTTTATGCAGCAAATGCGGTGTTTGTTGTACTCTTGAAGATTTTTTAACAGCTGGAGAAATTCAAAGTTCTCCAGAAACAAATCAAGAAGTTTACGCCAAATTTAAGGCACTAACAATTGAACTTGGTAAATTGTTTAAGCAAGACGAAAATAGATATAACCAATACATTGCCCACACTATATGCCCATTTCAAACAGGCAATATTTGTTCTATTTACACAATTAGACCAAAGGGTTGTAGACAATTTCCCAATACGCCATTTGGCATGTTATCTAAAGACTGCAAAGCGTTAAATCACTTTAAAAAGCAAAAAATGGCTCTTAAAAAAAGCAGAATAATTAAAGAGACATACCATTTTACGGTAGATAAAATTAAGCCGGTACTGTTTTCAAAAAAACAGTATGATACGTGTATTGGCAAACTTTTGAAAGTTGGAATTACTGAAGATGAGATAGCGCTTTTTAACAGTTTGAATAGGCAATAGTTAAAATTAGAAAAAAGTGGAGAGTGAAAAGGCCTTTTATTGGGTATTTCTTTTCCCACTTTCTAATTATTCACAGGTATAATCTAAACCTGCAATTAATTAGAGAAAGAGCCAAGTTATGAATTTTGCGGCAAAAACAACACAAATAACAACACAATTGTACCAAATAATACATATTTAAAATTGATTAAAAACATTTTTCTGCCATAAGGAAGAAGAAAATGTAACTAAAAGAACGGGGTTACATCAGGTTTCCTCGCGCCGATGTTTTATCATACTTGTCCACTCGTTAAAACCACTTTTTGAATCTTCACACTGATCAGATCAGGAGCGGTTAAGCAATAAATTACGAAAATGTGCAGGAGAATAGTGTCCTTAAATCCATAAATATGGGTAAAAACGGCTTATTTTGAAGCTAAAAAACTGTATGATTTCGCAAGTTATTATCTACCAGTTCCTTGGATGTTTCATCTGAGTGTGTGTATGTGTAGTTTATTTTTTCTTTCAAAAAAAGAGGACCCATTGCAACATAGTGAGTTAACTTACATGTTGTTAGAAATGAAAATGGCAAGCAGCTTGTATAGCATAATTATGATAAGAGTTCAGGTTAAAATAGAAAATATTTGTTTTACTAATTTTTTATAAATATCCTTAAATTATTCAGTTATTTTCACTGTTAAAGCGAATTGACCATAATGCCTCATGTTATTGAAATTCAAAATTTAACAAAAGTCTACAACACCTTCAAAGCAGTAGACAACCTAAACATTACTGTTGATAACGGCGAAATTTTTGGTCTATTAGGTCCAAATGGTGCAGGTAAAACGACTACTGTTTCAATGCTGTGCACTATTCTTAAACCCTCATCGGGAACAGCGAAAGTGGACGGGTATGATATTGTTAGAGAACCTGGTAAAGTTCGTAAATCTATAGGAATAGTCTTTCAGGATCCAAGTGTTGATGACCGCTTAACGGGCAGAGAAAATTTGTTAATGCACGCAAACTTGTATGGTGTTCCAGTGTCTGTTCAGAGGGAGAGAATAAAGAATATTCTCAAGTTAATTGAGCTTGAAGATCGCGCAGATGATTTGCTACGTACATACAGTGGTGGTATGCGACGTAGACTGGAAATCGGCAGAGGGTTAATTCATCAACCCAAGGTTTTGTTTTTAGATGAACCCACCGTTGGTTTAGATCCGCATACAAGAGACCATATTTGGCGTTATATTAAAGAACTTAAAGAAGCAAATGACATTACAGTAGTTTTAACCACTCATTATATGGATGAGGCAGACAGGTTGTCAGATCGCATCGCTATTATGGATCATGGCAAAATAGTTGTACTCGATACGCCGCAGAAACTTAAGGCAACTCTTGAAGGGGATGTTGTGGTTGTTAAGTCAAATAACAACGAGGCCCTTGAGGAGCTTTTAGTCAAATTGTTTAATTTTACTAATCAACATGTTGAAAAAGATACATTAGAGGTTACTGTTCCAAATGGCAGAAATGCTATTCCGCGAATTGTAGAACTAGCAAACCAAAACAGCATATATATTGAATCTATAGTTTTGCGTGAACCAAATCTTGAAGACGTTTTTCTACACTACACTGGATCTAGTATACGTAAAGATACTACTAAAGAATTGCATGGATTATCAGCAATACATAGGAGAGCAATACGTTGACCGAACTAAGAGCAATACAGACGCTTTGGCTACGAGAAGTTAAACGATTCATGCGAGACCGTGTTCGAGTTATAATCAGTTTCATACAACCATTACTATGGCTAGTTGTATTTGCTGCAGGCTTTAGCGCACGAGTAGTTATTCCAGGAGTTGATTATCAACAGTTTCTATTTCCAGGTATCATCGGCCAAACTTTACTATTCACTTCTATGTTTATGGGTATAAGCGTAATTTGGGATAAAGAATTTGGATTTATGAAAGAAATACTAGTAGCACCCATATCCCGCTTTAGTATTTTCATAGGTAAAATGTTAGGTGACAGCACAGCTGCAATGCTTCAAGGGGTAATAGTTTTCATATTTGGTTTTCTACTAGGAATACCCTTTAACCCCTTAACACTATTTATTGCATTACCAGTAATGCTACTTATCACATTTGGCCTAGTTAGCATAGGCTTAATTATAGCCAGCTTCATGGGTAGCTTGGAAAATTTTGGTGCAATTCAAACATTCATAAATTTACCCTTATTCTTTTTAAGCGGAGCACTATTTCCAGCCACAGGAGAAGGCATACCAAACTGGATGCAAATCGCCTCAAAATTCAACCCCCTAAGCTACGGTGTCGATGCGTTACGCACAGTCATTTTAGGCTCAGACTGGACACCACTCCAACCATT
>JGI20163J15578_10000954_pt1 | contig 11969 bp, 12 predicted proteins | sample TergutCu122P1_FD_15578 | JGI IMG/M metagenome (IMG submission 15578)
ACAAATTAAAGAAATAACTCGTTTCACTCAAACAAAGTTCTTTAATTTGCTAAGCATATTTTGATTATCTGAGGTTTTCAGACATCTCTACATATGCATTTTGAGGGGTATGTGGCCCTAAGGCAAGCCTTCTGAGGCTGTGAACTGTATCCCAAAATTAAGTAGTAGGGCAAGCACCTTCTACATAAAAAAAAACCATATTTAGTTAAATTACACTGGAAATGTATAGTTCTGATTGTCTCTAAGTATATTTGCCCAGTCTTGCTCTTCACGCAATACTCTAAGAATTATGATATGATTATTAGCACTGTCCAGAACTTCCTTCAGCTCTAATTCTTCTAAAATTAATGACCAGGTAATAGAACCATAGTCCCAGATAAGGCACCCCTAAAAATGACATAGCCTCGATACTTATATCATTCCATCTTGTGTATAAAATAATCCCTATTGAAAGAAGAGAAATCACTATAGTTACAATGAATTTTCGAATCCGTAGGGATAAATAACCAGGTGAATCTTTGCCTAGTTTTTTCCTGGCGTATAAATCCATAATAGTGATTACGGCCGCCGATATAAGCCAATATATTAATACTTCTATAACAACTACTTCTCCACTAACCAACTAGCCACCTCCATCTTACTACCAACAGTTCATAGATCTTCATCTTCACCTTTTCTCTCGGTCATATGTAAACTTCAACTTTATAGAATCTCCTAAAAATACTACTTTATCCCATTGGTAAGGCAGATGATCTGCGGTATACATGGCACACTCTAGCAACAACAGATTGCTACCCTCTTTGATATTAAGATACTCCGATTCCATAGAGGTAGACAATACACTTTCTAAGGTTTCCTCGCCACGCTGAGGAAAAATATGATAGTGCTCCTCTAAAATATCACACAGGGCTCTACTTTCTATATCTTGTTCTAGTAAGCCTTCGCACAGTTTGGCAGGGATATAGGTGGTGTGCAAACTTAAAGGCACCCCATTTACATTTCTCACCCGCACAATCACGTACACTTGGCTTTCGGGAGGAATGTTCAGTTTCCTTCCAACCTTTACTCCTGCAACAGTCATTCTTTTTTGGTAAAGGCGGGTATCCGTTTGATAGCCCATCTCCTCTAACTGCTCCCTTATTCCCATTCTAGCAATAGACATGGTGGTAATCTTAGGCTCAGCAACAAAAGTACCTTTCCCAGGTACCCTATATAGCACTTTTTCCCCTACTAGTTGTGCAAGTACATTTCGAACAGTGGTACGGCTAATCTGAAAAGTATTGCACAACTCATTTTCTGAGGGAATCATCTGATTGGGCTCGTACTTGCCACATTCAACGGATTCTCTCAGGTAAGAGTAAAGTTGCGTATGTAACGTTTTAGGGCTATTTTTGTCTATATTCATCTGCGAAATCCTTCCTCGAAAAAAGGCTATTCAAGTACGCCTCGGCGTATTTGGGCGAGATTTGCGTCAGCTTTGCTGACATATTCATATGCAAATCTCTGCCATCCGCCGGAGGCTATATCTCAGTGGGAGATTGACTACCCACCACTGAGACTGGTTTCTTGCTCGCCACCTATAGAGGTGGGAGTCATCTCACACTGTGATATAGCGTTCACTTAATAACTAAACTTTTTCAACATTACTAGTGAAATCAGAAGCTCTCACTACTCCTTCTTTTCCAATGGCCCATAATCCACTTACTACTTGAGCCTTTTCCCCTTCTAGGTCTCCTAAGCAACTCACTAAGAAATCCGCTTTAGATAAGTCCTCACTCTTTGTATAACCATTATAAGTAACCAGCACTGTACAGTTGGCGGCTTTTGCAGCCATCAAACCAATGTGAGAATCTTCGATAACCAATGTTTCCTCTGGGCAAACATGAAGCTTTTCCATGGCCATCATGTAGATATCTGGAGCGGGTTTTTTGCTTTTCACCATATCACCTGCAAGAATCACTTCAAAAGGAATATCATGAAGTATTTCATTTCCTACGGTGTGGGCTACCCTTTCGTTAGAAGTAGTACATATCCCAAGGCGCACTCCCTGATTCTTCCATTCACTCATGAATCGGTGAACTCCTGGACGAAGAGGAAGATTGGGAAGCATTTTTACAAAAATATCTGTCTTTAATTTGTGCATCTTTGCGGTAAACTCATCCATATCCTTAGGTGGGTTATTCCCTGTGTAAACATTGGAAAAATAATGCTTTATTCTCTCTTTTCCTCCGCCTACTTGTAGCAACTGATGATACAGATCCTCATCCCATACAACATCAGGATAACCACACTGAGCAAAAGCCTGGTTAAATGCCACTCGATGACCTACTCGCTCTGTATCAATAATTACACCATCCAAATCAAATAATACTGCTTTTATCTTCACCTAGCACCTCCTTATTCAAGTACGCCGTGGCGTACTTGGGCGAGAATTGGGTCAGCCCCGCTGACACTTTCAAATGCAAATCTCTGCCATCCGCCTGGCGGCTATAACTGAGAAGGAGATTGTACCCCTCCTCAGTGAAGTTTGCTGCCCACCTCCTACGCTACCGCTTAGAGGAGGGGGACATCTCATTCTCTGTTATACACCGCTTCGGGAATTTTCCCTTCCAACACATCTATCAGCCCCCTGGCCGCTTTCTTTGCCACTCGTAAGGTACATTCTTTAGTTAATGCTCCAGAATGAGGAGTTAGAATTATATTGGATAAAGTCAATAATTTGTTGTCCATATCTGGTGGCTCTTTTTCAAACACATCTAATGCTGCCCCTGCGATTTTCTTGTCTTTTAAGGCTTCATATAGAGCCTTTTCATTTACCAGTTCCCCTCTGGCTGTGTTGATTAAAAAGGCAGTAGGCTTCATAAGAGACAGCATTTTTTCGTCTACAATATGATGATTCTCTTTGGTAAAAGGGATGTGCAAGGAAACAAAGTCACTTTTTTTAAAAATCTCCTCCATACTACTTGCTACCCTAATCCAGTCTGGCCAACATGAAACAAAGGGGTCATAAGCAATGATTTCCATGTCAAATGCCATGCGACTCTTTTTAGCAAGCAACTGTCCAATTGCCCCAAACCCAACAACACCTAATGTTTTTCCCTCTAAATCCTCTGGCAGATAAAGACGTCTAGCATTGAACTTACCTTCTCGAACCTGCTTGTCCAAAAAGACAATGTGCTTGGAAAGAGCTAATATTAAAGCAAGAGCATGTTCTGCTACTGTAAGGGCATTGGCTCCAGGAGTATGAAGAACCATGATTCCCCTCCTTGTAGCCTCTTGGATATCTACGTTGTCTATACCTACTCCTGTTCGGCTAATAACCTTTAGCTCTTTTGCCTTGTTCATAATCTCGCCAGTGAATTTCACCCATGTACCCAGTAAAATCCCTTGGCAATCTACAATCTTATCCAGTAAGTCCTCTTTGTCATTCTCTTTGATGAATACTAATTGAGCGTAAGGCTTTAGCATCTCCAATATTTCTGGGTTAGTTTTTTGGGCAATCAGTATTTTCTTGGTCACCTTAAAGACCTCCTATTAAGTTTTCTCTTCTTAGAACATCTTCTAATTCATCTACATCTTTTTTTTCCATAGGTAGCAAAGGCAGGCGGGGGAAACCACCAACTAAACCAGCTAGGTTCATGGCTTCCTTTACTGCAGATACTCCTCCTTTTCCAGAAACCGCTTTGTTTAATCGAAGAACCTCTTTGTTGTAGGCAAAGAGTTCTTCATAATTCTTCTTAATAAATAACTGATACAATTTACTGGTTATCTGAGGAAAAGCGTTGGCCAAAGAGATGATTCCTCCTGTCCCTCCTCCTAACAATGCATTCACAAAAAAATTGGCCGATCCTGCCATTACTGCAAAGTCATCTGGAGCTCCAAGAAGATAGTTGTCAATGTTTCCCGTGGAAGAGTCCTTAATTCCCACAATGTTAGGATGCTTGGCAAGGGTGAACACCAACTTAGGACTAAGGACTATGCCTCCTGTAAACTGAGGCGCGCAATACACCAAGCAAGGCACCCCCACACCTTCAGCCACATCGGTAAAATATCTCTCTAACACTTGGTCTGTCATCTGTTTCTTGAAATAAGAGGGGGCAAGTAAGGTAATAAAATCCGCCCCTAAATCTTCCGCTTTTTTTGCCAATTGTATGGTTTCATAAGTGGATTCTGCAATGCACCCTGCCATAACCACTTGATTCTTTCCTTTATTTTCTACAATGGTTCTTAATACTTGCTCCTTTTCAACTCCAACCAAGCTTTTATTTTCACCATTAGAACCTAATGCCAAATACCCGTGGAGGGGGCTATTGGCATAGAATTCCATGTTTTTTTCCAATCCCTTTAAATCCAATCTACCATCCCTAAAAAAAGGTGTGGTAATTGGCGCGAATACACCTGATAACTGTTTTCTAAACATTGATGTCTCCTTTTTTAATACCTTTTTGACAGTGTCTCATTGCAAGACTCTTTCTCTTCACCGAGAAGAGGTTTTTTGTATCCCATCATTGCTAGTAGCACATAACACCTAAAACCCATCTAAATTACATATTTGAATTATTAAGGGCTTAGATGTTATGTACCACTATTTTTTTGTACTACACCCTAACCAAAGTAAATAACTTGGTTGAGACAGTAGTCAATTGTATACTACTCCTTTGCCAAACGATCATAAATCGGCTTCAAGGTTGCATACATATCATTGTAAATGCCAAACATTTCATCGTAAATTCCCTTATTGGCAAGGTTTGGCTCTTCTAAGGTGTTTTGTTTCAGACCACCACTAGCTTCTTTCAAATCTTTCCATACGCCTGTTCCTATACCACCTACTAATCCTGCACCATAAGCGCCTCCTTCTTCAGCACCTGACAAAGTGTGAACAGGAAGCTGGAAGATATCACTTACAATTTGGCGCCACAGTGGAGAAGCGGCTCCACCACCAGACAGGATAATATGAGAGGTATCCATCGGAGTTAACTTAGAGATAGCATCCCCAATTTGACGAAGACCAAAGGTTACCCCTTCCATGACTGCTCTAGTCATCTCTGCTTTGGAGTATCCTTGTGCCAAACCAATAAATGCTGCACGAAGATTCGGATCCGAATATGGACAACGCTCTCCTGATAAGTACGGCAGGTATAATACTTTATTCGCCCCTGGAGGTACCGATTCTGCCAAAGCATTAATTAACACATAAGGATCTACTCCCTTTTCTTGGGCCAAACGAATCTCTTCTTTACATAGATTATTCTTAAACCATTGATAGCTTCCGCCACCAGCCAATTGAACCCCCATAATGTGATAGAGATCACTTGCGTTATTACAGAAGAACTGCAAAGTTCCCCCTACATTGTCTTGATATTTTGGCGTACCCATGGCTACAATTCCTGATGTTCCTAAGATTAACCCTAGAATTCCACCTTCTACCAAGCCCATTCCTGTAGTTTGGATGACTGCATCGCCTCCACCACCAACAACTGGAGTACCTTTCGCCAAACCTGTAAGCTCAGCAGCTTTGGCAGTAATCTCTCCTGTAATCACGTCAGACTCCACAGCATCTGGGAATAAACTTCTAGGCAAATCTAATTTCTTTAACAATTCTTCCGACCAGGTTCTGTTTTTCACATCAAAGAATCCAGTTCCTGAAGCATCAGAAACTTCTGTTGCAAAATCTCCAGTAAGGAGATAGCGAATATAGTCTTTAGGTAACAATGCTTTTGTCATCTTTTCATAGTTCTCTGGCTCTTCTTCTCTTAACCAGATAATCTTCCCACCTTGATAGCCTGGCAGTAAGTTGTTGTTGGTTAGAGCCAATAGGTTGTCTAAGCCTCCCAATTTCTCAATGACATCCGTACATTGCTTATCACATCTTGAATCATTCCAAAGATAAGCACGACGAATCACATTACCATCCTTATCAAGAGGCACCAGACCATGCATCTGGCCTGAAAGACTGAGCACTCCAATATCTTCTGAAGATACTCCTGCTTTTTGAATTACTTTTTGTAAGCTATCACATGCTCCCTTCCACCAATCTGCTGGATCTTGCTCATTCCAGCTTGGTTTTGGGGAATACAAAGGATACTCTTCTGTTGCCGCGGCAACAACAAGCCCTTTTGTGTCCAAAATGATGGCTTTACAACCACTGGTTCCCACATCAATAGCGGCGATGTACTTTTTCATTCATTTGCTCCTTTCGTTTTACATTTTCATAGGTTAATAGTTGCCTTCGTTTCAAAAATTGGATTACATAGTATTCTTGTAACCAATATTTTAAATGCATTTATTTTATTGTCCGAATCCGTACATGTTTAATATTCAGATATTCGTACAATCCTTCCGGTCCGTGCTCATGACCAAATCCCGACTGCTTCCAACCTCCATAAGGTGCGTTGATTACCCCTGCATCTACGTTGTTGATGGCTACATTCCCTGCTTGAATTTCCGTGGCACAAATATTTGCTGTGGTAAGATTTTGAGTATAAACAATAGCAGCAAGGCCATAGATACAATCATTGGCATAAGTAAGAGCTTCTTCCAAGCCATTAAAAGCCATTACTCCAACCGCCGGGCCAAAAGTCTCCTCTGTCATAATTTTCATGGTGTGATTCACATCTGCCAGTATGGTGGGTTTGTACCAATATCCTTCTTCAAATCCTGGAATCACAGGCGCTTCTCCACCAGTAAGAAGTCTAGCCCCTTTTGCTAGTCCATCCTCAATGTGTTCTTTGGTATGAACTACTGCTTGTTTTGTGCACATGGGTCCCAAATCTACATTTTCCTTCAGTCCGTCCCCAATAGTAAGCTTTTCTGTTGCAATTTTGAACTTCTCTAAGAATTCGTTGTAAATCTCACTTTCCACATAGATTCGATTAATAGCAATGCAAATTTGTCCCATATTGCGAAAAGATCTACGGACGGCACCTTTTACTGCCTGATCCAAATCACAATCCTTAAACACCAGCATGGGCAGGCTACCCCCTAATTCCATAGAGCTTCTTTTTAAGCTATCTGTACAATCAGCCAGAACCGTCTTGCCAACTGCAGTGGAACCTGTAAAAGCAACCTTTTTAATCTTTGGATTCCTTAATAAATGGGGACCAATCATCTTGCCTGGACCAGTAATGGCATTCACCACACCATTTGGCACCCCTGCTTCCAATACATACTTAATGAATAGCAAAGGGCTAAGAGGGGTTTCGCTAGGCAACTTGCATACCAAGGTGCAGCCTGAGACCAATGCAGCTCCTAGCTTCCAAGCTAATAGCTCAATGGGATAATTCCAAGGAGAAATTGCGGCACATGGACCTATGGGTTGGTAAATAACTGTGCTAAAGGTATCTTCATCTTCATTGGCAATGATTCTGCCATACACCCGCTCTCCTTCTTCTGCATAATAACGCAAGATTTCAGCGCCTTTTGCCACTTCTCCTATGGCTTCTAAAGCCGGCTTCCCTTGTTCTTGACTCATGAGGCGACCAATCTCTTCTTTGTTTTCTTCAATGATTCGAGAAGCCCTTCGCAAGATAGCTGAACGTTTGAACACATTGGTGCGAGACCAGTCCTTAAAAGCTCTGTCTGCAGCCTCTACAGCCTCTTCTATATCTTCTGCTGATGCCACAGGAACCTTCGTAAATACTTTCCCATTTCTGGGGTCTACCACATCAATAAACACACCTGATGACCCTGTTCTCCACTGGCCATCAATTAACAACTGATTCACCATTTCTTCCACCTCCCAATTCACAAATTCATCTTTTCTAATGCTTCAACTAATCAATCTTACAAGTGGTCCACACGACAGTTAAAGGAAGAATTCCTGTTTGCAAGGTGGTGTGAAACTCTCCTGGTGGAACATACAAACAATCTCCAGCTTTAATGGGGTATTCATCCTCTCCCACAATCATAATTCCCTCTCCAGAAAGAACATAGTAAATCTCTTCCATGTCATCATGAGAATGACCAGTGGTACTTCCTGTGGGGTAAATAGTGGTGTGACCACAAGTAATTCGCTGAGAGGGACCTTCTTTTGCATCTATCAGATAGTAAGTATCTCGCAGTACCTTTTTATCTCTATCCTTTACCCTCGCTCTTAAACTTCTAGGGTCTACATCTGGCTCACGACCATGGGCTACATTTACAACATGCTTCATTTCAATCCTCCTCCTATTTCATAATTTCCATTTTGCGTTTCATTCAAGTACGCCTTGTTGTACTAGCATCGATTCTCACTGCCAAATAATTGAATATGCTCCTTTACACTTAGCCTCACTCCATCAATGACAAAACGGTCAAACTCCAATGGTGCATTCTTGCTGCTCTCCTCTACAAACTTACGAATACTCTTCATATAAGCCTGCTTAATGGCTGTAGAGATGTTGATTTTAGCCGCTCCAAGACGGATGAATCTACGGAAGGCCTCATCAGATAAACCTGTCCCTCCATGAACCACCAGCGGAACCCCCTTGCAAACCTTGCGAATTTCTTCAAATCGCTTGAAATCCAATTTCGGCTCCCCCTTATACTGGCCATGAGCAGTTCCTACTGCTGGAGCAAAGGCAGTGATTCCTGTTTGGGCTACAAACACTTTGGATTGATCTACGTCAGCAAGATGGGCATCCTCATCAGCTACACTGATGTCATCTTCCACTCCTGCAATGGCTCCTAATTCTCCCTCCACACTTACTCCAAAGCCTTTCCCAAAATCTACCATTTCTTTGGTAAGCCTTATGTTCTCTTCAAAAGGCTCATGAGAACCATCAAACATAATGGAAGTCCAGCCACTTACTGCACACTTTTTAGCAAACTCCATGTCTGTACAATGATCCAGATGTAAGGCTGCAGGAACATTGTAAAATATCGCCTCTGACCTTACCATGGCAGCCAACTCTTCTATCCCATAAAACTTCACTGTGGCAACTGAGGTCTGAATGATTACTGGAGAGCGTAGCTTTTCACACTCTTCCATTACTCCCTTTAGGGTTAAATGATTGAGAATATTAAAGGCGGGTATGGCATACCCTCCTTTTGTTGCATCCTCTAACATCTTTTGAATATTCACAAGCTCCATTTTACATTTATCCTCCTATAAACATGACTTCAATTTCCGTCTGTTACATTTTGTTCTTGGTAAATCATACCACAAGTCCCTACACGGGTCAACATGTTATAACAAGTTGGCGCACAATTATTGAAGTACATTAATCTGTAAAGCTTACGCTACGACCACCTAACTATCTTCACTTTACATTTTTGCATTCTTCTTTTATAAATCTGATGAAATCATCATTCTCATTTTCTTTAATCAAAGTATCCTTATTTACAAGAACAAATTGCTGTCCTTTTGAAAAGAGAATGTATAAATCTTTCGTATCCACAATTCTTGTGATAGAGTCATAACTAAGCTGGGATTCATTGCCGCTTTTAACATAATGGATTTTAATGCTCTCATCTGTAAATGAAGTCACTAGTTCTAACTGTTCTTCTCCCGTGGTTTCCTTAATTCTTTGTAGAGTTGTTTTCACAGTTCGCCTAGGAGACACAAAAACAAGCATTCCAATTACAATTATGCCAATTAGAATAACAGGAGTCAGCACGTATAATTGTTCTACAATACTCCATATCAAAGTCATAACACCACAAAATAGCCCTATACCTTGAGTAATCCTATCCTTTTTGCTTGTGAAATGCCACTTAATTTTTTCCATGGTCTCTTTATTGATAAAATGGCGACTCTCGAATAATATCATAAGTTCCCTCCTCTCTACTTCTTAGCTTCAAATAAAGACCTAGCCCGCTCTTCTGGAGAAACAGCGTTTCTCTCGCCACTAGCCAGTAGATAAAACAATAGTCCTACTACTGCCCAACCTACACAATAGGCCACTGTTAACCAGCCCATAAAAAGTGGATTCCATCCAAATGGCAGAAACATAAACACTAAAGCTCCCAATAATATACTACCTGCAATAAATGCTAACACAGGACCTCCTGGCATTTTGTAAGGTCGATGAGCATCTGGCATGGTTTTACGAAGCTTTACCAAGCAAAATGAAGTAATACACCAGGTAGTAACAAAAGCAGCTCCTGCAAGCTCGGTGATACCATCTATCATATTGAACCCAAGGAAAGGTCCAATTATAGATATTATTGCACAAAATATTAATCCAGCATAGGGAGTTCCATATTTAGGATGAAGCTTTGTAAAAATAGAAGGAACCATTTTTGCTCGGCCCATACCCATTAATAGGTATGCCGATGCTTTCATGAAACCATTCCAGGTAGTGATAAGTCCTGTTAATGCCCCCAAGGTCAAAATTACAAATAATGTATTCCCGATAATAGGTATATCTCCATACACCAACTGTAATAATAGTCCTGCTGCTGGAGTGCCAAACTCACCATCTGACCAAAACTCAATCCAAGGCATAGCTCCGCCAAGAGCAATAAGCAATACCGCATAGAATAGGCAAGCCAAGGTTATCGAAAGAATTACAACCTTTCCAATGCTTTTTGGTTCTGCACTTGAGTTTTCAGCCACCTGAGGTATAGTTTCAAAACCAGCAAGGAAGAAAGGAGCCAAAAGCAGAATAGTCATCATCCCTCCGAAGAAGTTTGTATGTTGTCTGTCTCTTACATTTTCGTAAACAGGCAATAGGTTTTGAGGGTCAAAACGCATAAATGCTGCAATAATAGCAATAAGAGCTGCCCCTATCATAAAAATAACAAATATTCGTTGAAACTTTGCTGAAGCACCACCACCTCGTAAATTCAAAATAAACAAGAATATGGTGCAAGCTGCCCCCATTAGTATATGGGATATATGAACCCCCCAGCCCTGAAAGACATAGAGGTAACCTCCTTCGAACAAAATCCACGGAAACATCATACTAACAATTTCGGCAACCATAATTGCTTCCCAAGGCAATATCCAAACAAAACCTCCAAAACAGGCCCACCCTGATATAAAGGCTATCCTTTCACCAAAAGCCCTATGAGCAAAAGCCGCCCCACCACCTGCAACAGGCATCATTGGCACAAGTTCGGCATAGGCAAAGCCAATGGGAGTCATAAGAAGTAGAGCCACCAAGTAACCTACAGAAGCAGGTATTGGCCCTCCTGTATTTGCCATCCATCTATTAACAGTTAGAGCCCAGCCAACTCCAACTATACATCCAAATCCTATACAAAAAAAATCTAATAGTGACATAGATTCTTTCTTTCGGTTAGTGTCGTTACTACTCATATAAAAAGCCTCTTTTCTATTTTTTATTATTAGTGAATCTTCTATACTTTCTCCGCTTTTATAACCCATTTTTTTGATTTCTATATGGCTTAAGTTTGCGGCCTCCATCCACGTAACTTTTAGAGGAGGGAGACATCTCATTCTCGGTTATAATCATCTTAGAAAATCCTACCACATTACTAAATAAAGTTAAATAGGTTTTTGGAAAGATGTTGATAAAGATTCAGCCATACAGTATAATTATATCAGAGAAGGAGGTGTCCTCCTTCTCTGATATAGCCGCGGTTGGATGGCAGAGATTTGTACATGAAAATGTCAGCGGGGCTGACCCAATTCTCGCCCGAGTACGCCAAGGCGTATTTGAATTAAAGTAAGAAAGTACATGGACGGAACAATTAAAAATGACACGTAAACTTAGTAATATAAAAATAGCGCTAAAGCAACACATAGGCGAGGCGGCTGCTCCAATTGTCAGTACCGGCGACACCGTTAAAAAGGGGCAGCTTCTTGCTGTTTGCAAAGGACTTGGCGCCAACATACATAGCAGTGTTTACGGAAGTATTGTAGATATTGATTGTGATTTCATAACCATAAAACCTGATACTCAGCAGCCTGAGGAGTTCGTTAAAATAAAAGCTACTGGTAGTCATTTGGAAACTATCAAAGAAGCTGGTATCGTTGGAGCAGGTGGTGCTGGATTCCCCACACATGTTAAGCTGGATATTGA
>JGI20163J15578_10000955_pt1 | contig 11961 bp, 11 predicted proteins | sample TergutCu122P1_FD_15578 | JGI IMG/M metagenome (IMG submission 15578)
AAGGGTTTTAGTGCGTGGAACAAAATGACTTATAAAGAATTGGAAGAGATGCAGCTTAAAGCCCTCCGCTGGAACGATGAAGTTATGAATGGCGAGTGCTTCTACCCCTGGACAACCTTCGAACACCCACAGCTTGGGGCCATGGAAATTGGCGGATGGAACTTGAAAGAAGGCCGTCAAAACCCGCCGGTAAAATTACTGGAAGAAGAAGTTGCAAAAATCCATAACTTCACGTTAATGCATCTGGAATCTTTGCCGCAACTGGCAATTACCGACGCTCGCTGCGAAAGAGTTGGCGATAACGTATGGCGGGTTACTGCCGCTGTTGAAAATATGGGATTCTTGCCATCGTCAAGTACACATAAGGCAATTGCAAATAAGATTACCGCCCCTGTAAAAGCAGAAATTTGTGGTGATGTAAAAGTGCTTCAAGGCGAAACGGAAATTGACCTTGGCCACTTTGTTGGACGCAGTGCCGCAAATTCCATGGGGCCATACGGCTCTACAAGCCCTGCCGGACGCCGCAAGAAAGTGGAATGGCTGGTAGAAGCCACGGCCGGTGCGGAGGTATGTATTAGGGCGAAGGGCGAAAGGGCGGGGACGGTGCGGTGTACGTTAATGCTGGAAATGTAAAGGAGAAATTTTCATGCAATGGCCAACACATATTGTTGCCGCAGGCGGCTTTGTGGAAGATAAAAGCGGCAATATACTGCTGGTAAAAACCCATTACAGAGGCTGGGAAATGCCCGGCGGGCAAATTGAAAATGGTGAAAGCATTGAAGAAGGCGTTTTGCGGGAAATCCTTGAAGAAAGCGGGATTATAGCAACCGTAAGATGTTTGGTAGGGGTTTACTCTAATGTTGGCTTTTCACATGGCCTTACCAAAGTATTGTTTGATTTCATTTGCGATTATGTCAGCGGAGAACCGACAACTTCCAATGAAACAAGTGAGGTAATGTGGGTGCCAAAGAAAGACATTTTACATTACATTACTATCCCTGTGTTTAAGTTCCGTTTTCAAAAAATGCTGGAATTTCAAAATAAGGTTTGCTACAGCTCGTATGTTACCAGGCCGGATTTTCAAGTTCTAACGGATAGATATGTATAATTGCGCGGAGGAATGAGTATGGATTCAAGACATAAGCAGGAAATCAAGCAATATGGGAAAAAGGATGTAATAATCGCTTTTTGTGTTTTTCTATTATGGGCGGCTGTTTATTTATTCTTGATAGATGTACTCACTAACGCAATTTTCGAAACTCCGTTAACGTTAATGCAAATTCAATTTGTGCGTGGGTTATTCACCTTTGCTTTTGGTGCCGTACTTGTTTCTACAGCAATATTAACCAGAAAACAGGGCTTCGCATCCATAGGAATCCATAAAGAAAACTTTTGGTCTGCACTGCGTATAGGACTTTTGTTTTCAATTATTCCCTTAGCTTTTGGCATATCGGCTGGAATATTCTACGAAGGTGAGTATGTTGGCTTCAGGGTACTTATGTTTAACCTTCTTATTGCATTTCTTTTTGCTGCCCCCGAAGATATTAGCTTTGTAGGATTTATACAGACTAGGTTGTCCGGGGTTTTTAAATCGGATAAAGCCGCACTTTGTGTTGGCGCAGCTATGTTTGCGATCATGCATATCCCGCCTTGGCTGCGAACCGGGCAGATAAGCTTCGATGATTTATTTCTGTTTGTTTTTATGATCATATACTGGCTTGTCATGCACATAGTGCTTGTCTGCATTTATAGAAAGTACCAATCTCTTATTCCTGTTGTCACATTGCATACTTTGACTAATTTTTCGGCTTATTCCTTATGGATATTTTCAGATGGATATGCAGAATATGCTCTGGAATGGATTTCTCTTGCATTCCCTGTTCTTGTAGTTGCAGTAGGCATTTGGGCACTATACTTAAACAGAAAGGGTAAAAAGCATGCTGTCTAGTAAATCCATGACCTTTGGTGGAATATGCATAACAACCAGCGACGCGCCCCGCCTTGCAGAGTTTTACAAAATCTTACTGCAAGAAGAACCCTTTGTAGAAGGCAGCCATTACGCATTTGGCAAAATTGCTGTTTGGGACCCGGGGGATGTAAAAATGGCAACGGAAAAAAACATATGGCTGCAGTTTTTTGATTCAAATATTGATGAATTATACGAACGATTGCTGCGGGAAATCCCCGGCATACGAATAGTCTCACCACCGGAGAGAAAGCCTTGGGGCGCGTATTCTTTCTGGTTACTGGACCCGGACGGCAACAAGATTGCCGTTGCCGAAATTTCAAAATAGAGAGGTGATTCACATGAAAGTACCATACGAGGCAGCAAAATACTACACCTGGGCAGAAATTCAAGGCCTTATTACCGCATGGTGCAATGCATTCCCGGATTTAGTCAAATCCTACCCAATAGGCAAAACTTACGATGGCAGAGACATTTTATGTATGGAAATTACTTCACCCCAAGTACCGGCGGAAGAAAAACCCGGCTACTATATCGACGCAAATTTCCACGCAGGGGAAGTTACGGGCTCTGCAGTGGCACTTTACACCGTTAGCTGGTTTTTGGAAAACTACGGCAAAGACAGCGAAGCAACCGCTCTGCTGGACAAATTCGTTTGGTATGTAGTGCCGCGGGTATGTATAGACGGCTCGGAAATATACTTGCACACGCCGTTTACCCTGCGTTCGTCTACCCGTATTTTCCCATTTGAAGAAGACCAGCCGGGCCTGCACGCAGAGGACATGAACGGTGATGGCTTAATTACAATGATGCGGATTGAAGACCCCCACGGGGAATGGAAAGTTTCCGAATCTGACCCGCGGCTTATGGTGCGCCGCAAGCCCGACGACGTTAACGGCACTTTTTACCGGGTTTATCAGGAAGGCCGCATTGTGGACTTTGACGGGGTAGAAATACCAATTGCCCGCCCACGGTGGGGGATTGACACAAACCGTAACATGCCCGCCTTTTGGGATATCGATTCGCGCCAGCCCGGCGCAGGGGATTACGCCCTTTCCGAACCGGAAACCAAGGCCGTGGCAGATTTTCTTATAAACAAAAAAAATATCGCCGGGGCCATGAGTTACCATACCTTTGGCAACGTGCATTTACGCCCGTGCTGCACCATCCCGGACGCGAAAATGAACAAGGAAGACCTAGAGGCGTACAAGCTGCTGGGCACATTGGGCGCAGAAATAACCGATTACGGCCATTGCAGTGTGTTCGACGGCTTTACCGCAGACCAATCAAAGCCGCTGCTGGGCATATATTTGGACTGGATATACCACCACCGGGGCGTACTCTCCTGGTCTACGGAATTGTGGAGCGCGTCTGAGGCCGCCGGTTGCGAGAAGTTAAAATTTGACGGGCCGCGCAAGCCCAAAACCGACAAAGAGCAAGAAGAAGACATGCTAAAAATCCTTGCGTGGCACGACGAGCAACAGCTGGACGGGTTCCTCCCGTGGGCAAAATATGAACACCCGCAGCTTGGCGAAGTGGAAATTGGCGGCTGGAAAAACAAATATATCTTCCAAAACCCGCCGGAGCGGTTCCTGCCGGAAATATGCGAGAAAAATATGCGTTTTACCAACATGCAGGCCTTGGCAATGGCGCAGCTTAAAGTGCGCAAAGTGAAGGCAGAAAAACTTGCCGACGGGCTGTACCGGATAAGTTGCGGCGTTGTAAACGGCGGCTTTTTAAAAACTGCCGGAACAGCCCTGGGTGCCACAATTGCCGTAACCAAGCCGGTTGAAGCTACCATATGCGGCAAAGGTGTGGTTGTGGCCAAAGGCAAAGCGGATCTTATACTTGGGCACATGCCCGGCCGCAGCGAGAAAAAAGCCGAGTGGCTGATTCAGGCTGCAGCGGGAACGGAAATAACCATCACCGCAAAAGGCGAACGCGCCGGTACGGATAGGTATACGTTCACCTTAGACTAAATCCAGCCCCGCAGTACCGCAATCCACAACACACAGGTTGCGATAACAAACAGGGACGCGATAATAACACCAACGCTTACTTTTCCCTTTTGTGCATTTTCATTTGCCACAGGCATAAGATTGGCGGCTTGAAGCGCGGTTCGGATTGGCTTATACAGCAGCATTACAATGGCAGAGTTTAAAATGCCGCTTATCAAGTTAAACGGAAGAAACCCGGGTATCAGCATGTTTACAACTACCTGCCTTGGTACGTTCAAAAACACGGGTGTGAGTAAGTAATTCCATAAAAGCATAGCCCCGGTGGTGACAATTATAGCTGCGATAAGCCCCAATATCGCACCTTTCAAATTTCGCATTTTGCCGTAAATATAAGCCGCCGTACAACAGAAGGCCGCCCCGGAAATTATGTTCATTACAGCCCCTATCGGCCCTGACGCGCTTACGGTAACCATTTGCAAAAGTGAAACAACTACCGTAACTATTAATGCGGCCAAAGGCCCAAATATAAACCCGCCAATAACAATCACGATGTCTTTAGGGTCGTAACGCAAAAATCCTACCGCGGGTACAATGGGAAAGCGGACAAAAGCCGCAAGCAGAAAGGCTATGGCGCATATCATCGCCAGTGTGGTGAGTTTTCTTGTTGAAGTGTTCATGGTAAAATCGCTCCTTTGAGAATAAAAAATTAGCCCTGAAGTAAACTTCGGGGCTAAAAAATTACATAAAGAACAAACGCTATGTAGTTTGCTTTTACAGAACTTTTCTCTTCCAGACTATACTGTCGGTATTGGAATTGCACCAATTCAAGCCATAAGGCCTCGCGGACTGTCACCGCCGGTCGGGATTTTCACCCTGCCCCAAAGTTCTTATTCAGTTGTTATTAGGTTACTGCAAATGGCTTGAGTTGTCAATAAAAAGCTTACATTGTTGCACTACCCCCTGATATCAGGGGGTAGTTTAAAGCCTTTACTTAATTCGTACCGCCGTACCCCAAACCAAAATTTGCACACCGGTGTCGGAGGATTCTTTATCATAAAAAACCCTGATTATGGCATCCGCGCCCAATTCCCGCGCTTTTTCTATCATGCTTTCATTGGCGCGTTGTACGCCCTCTTCAATTACTTCGCCCCACCCTTTTGTAGTAAAGCGCACTTTGATAGGCGGTACGCCTACGCCGGAAACCAGGCCCAAGGCTACTACTTCTTTCCCCGGGATAAAATCTGTGTTAACTAACAGCATTGTGTTTTCGTCCTTTCGTTATTTGGAATTTATTTGTATTATCATTGCAAGTTGAATTGCGCTGTGACATACTGTATGTGAATTTTGCGCCCACGCGCTATAAAGAGGAGAATGAAAATGTCAAGAGTAAGCATTCAAGATAACCACTTGGTTGTCACAATGCAAGGCGTAAGAAAAGTGTTAACCTTAAAAAGCGAGTTATCAATCCCTTTAACCAGCATAGTGGAAGTAACCGCGTGCCCGTCGGAAGAGAGAAAGCTTGAAATTTTTAAAGGCTGGCGCATTGGTACCGAAGTATTATTTTACTCCGGCGGTACATTTTACAGAGATGGCAACAAGGCCTTTTACGATGTAAAAAAGAAGGAAGACGCCGTGATAATTACCTTAGAGAACGAAGATTTTGACACACTTGTAATTGGTGTAGATGACCCGGACGCAACCGCCGAGTACATCGAGAAAGCGATAAGTGAATTGAAGGCGTAAAGCGCGGTAACCGCTGTATCTTTGGGTATGGCGGTTTTATTTATTCGTTATCGTAGTACTCCACTTTGCTGTCCATGTTATAATTGTCCCTTACCCCACCGGCGGCCCTTATGCCAACTCTATTTGAATGGGGATAATAAGCGATGTCGGGCGTTTTGTTAGTGTCTACATCTAAATAAACAAGGTTTTCCGTTTCAGATGTGTTTGTAATTTTATGGGCCCCGCCTTTTCCGACAGGGCATACGAAAATATCTCCGACCGTAATTGGGTGTTTTCCGTCAAAGGTTTCCAGAATCCCTTTCCCGGAAATTACATAAAAAACTTCTTCGTTGGTGGTGTGGTAGTGAAACGGATAGTTAGATTTGCCGGGCGGCAGTACATAAAACGCCGCAACGGTTTGATTTCCCTCGTTAGGGCTTGCAACTTCATATTTGTGATTACTGTCGGTAACTTCGTATTTGAAAAATTCATAATCCTTATGCCCGTGCTGGTACCCGGGAGTAAGTTTGCTCATGTTTGTTAAGATGATTTTTTTTGCATGTGTCAATTAAATCTCTCCAGTCTCTATAGAATTTGTGTTCTGTATAGTTTTTGCTCGTTTCTCAAACAACAAGTGGTTAAGGAAAGCACTTTGCCTATACTCATCTATTTCCGCTGCCTTGGTTTCCAAGACAAGCATATTTTCGTACCATTCGCCAGTAAGTTTAACGGAATTATCTTGGCCCAGTGCCCAGAAAGTTCTCATGCCTAAGATATTTGTTAACGCGCCGCCAGGTTTTAGCACCCTTAACAGCGACTGCAAAATAGGTTCTCTTTCGTTCACATATTCCAGCACGTTATGGCAGAAAATTATGTCAAAAAAATTATCCGAGAAGGAACCTACCTGTTCTACCCCGCCAAGAATTTGTGTGTAATCGTTTTCGCGGTATCTGTTTTCAATCATTTCCATATCCGGCTCTATGGCCGTAACACAGTACCACCGGGCGTAATAATTTGCCGTTACCCCAAGGCCGGAACCAAAGTCCAAGATTCTAGCTTTAGGCGCGCTTAGTATGCTCAACTGGGTAAAAAGCAAGTCGTAAAGCATCCTGCCCCATGGGGCTTTTACGGTTTCCAAATAATCTTTTACGCTGTTCAACTTGTAATCCCCCATCTAAAGCAAGATTAACGTTCACCTTGCATTGTACCCTAAGTAACAATTGTTTTGCAAATTTCACAGCCAATAAATCATAATAAATCGCATGAAATAAGTGCGCATGTTACATTTTCATGATATAATTTCAAACAAATCTTATATAGGCGGTGATCGCATGTTTGTAACAAAGCCATCCGGCGTGTACTACAAAATAGAAAACGCCCAAAATCTTCCTGCATTTTTTATTAACGTGGCAACTGCATCTGATATGTGGATGTTTTTATCAAGCAACGGAGCCCTTGCGGCAGGGCGGCAAAACCCTGCGGGCAGTGTGTTCCCTTACGAAACAGACGACAGACTGCATCTGGCAACATCTACAGGGCCAAAAACATTAATAAGAATGAAAGACGGGCGCGTTTGGCAGCCTTTTTCAACAGGGTTGGAAAGCCCGTACCGCATCCGCCGCAGCTTGTATAAACGTAACACCGGCGACGCAATCATTTTTGAAGAAGTTAACGACTGTTTAAAGCTGCAATTTTCCTACCGGTGGGAAACCGGCGAAAAATACGGCCTTGTACGCACATCGCAAATCACAAACTTGGACAGTGTACCTGTTTCATTAGAGGTACTTGACGGTGTAGAGAACATAATGCCCTACGACGTTGCACCGGTATTGGCACAGGGCTCCAGCTGCTTAACAGATGCGTACAAAGCTTGCGAAAGTATTGGCAGCCGTTTGGTTGTATACTCTTTAACATCCCTAATTGGCGATACAACAGAACCTATCGAAGTTTTGCGGGCAAACATAGCCTGGCACATAAGCGATGCGGAAGGGCTTTTGTTATCTTCAAACCAAGTAGCAAATTTTGCACGGGGCGGCATTGCCGCAATAAAGGGCGAAACCAATTCTGTAGGGCGTAAGGGCGCGTTCCTTGGCTATCAAAGTATTAGCCTTGACAGCGGGGCAGAAAAAAGCTGGCTATTGATACTTGACGCGCGGCTTAACCAAAAGGAAGTTGCCGCCCTTGCAAAAGAAGTAAACAATACCCCGGCAGACAAGCTTCGCGCCGCTGTGGAAGCAGACGTAAAAAAAGGAACCGCAGAGCTTAAACGCATTGTTGCGGTTGCAGATGGTTTGCAACACACAAAAGACGGACGCAGCAGCATTAGACATTACATGAACGTGCTTTATAACAACATGCGCGGCGGCGTTTTCTTAGACGAATACGGCTGTGACCCGCAGTTGTTTATAGACTTCCTTAAAACTCACGACAAGGAATTGGCTGTACGCGAAGCTCCGTTCCTGGAAAAAATCAAAGATATTCATAACATATTGCAGCTTCACGAAGCGGCTTTTGAAAACGGAAACCCGGATTTAATCCGCCTGGCATTAGAGTTTTTGCCCCTTACATTTTCCCGCAGGCACGGCGACCCTTCCCGCCCATGGAACCATTTCCACGTACGTGTAAAAGATGACGAGGGCCGCCGCGTGTACAGCTACGAAGGCAACTGGCGCGACATTTTCCAAAACTGGGAAGCGATGAGCCTTAGTTTCCCCGGCTACATCGCGCCTATGATTGCAAAATTCCTAAACGCTTCTACGGCAGACGGCTTTAACCCATACCGTATTAATCAAGACGGCATAGACTGGGAAACACCGTTGCCTCATGACCCTTGGGCAGGCTATGGCTACTGGGGCGACCATCAAATTGTATATCTAAATAAACTTCTGGAATGGCTGGAAGCTTACTCTCCGGAAGATTTAGCAAAGCTTGTAAACAACGAAATTTACGCATACGCAAATGTTCCTTACGAAATAAAACCGTATGCAGAGCTGCTGAAAGACGGAAAAAGTACGATTACATTTAACCGCGAAAAGCACGATGCCATCATGAAACGTGTAGAATTCTTTGGTACAGACGGCAAACTTTTAACAGATGACAAGGGCGGCATTTACTATGTTTCCTTTGTGGAAAAGCTGCTGGTTCCTATATTGGCAAAACTTTCTAACCTTGTACCCGGCGGCGGCATTTGGATGAATACCCAACGGCCGGAATGGAACGACGCCAACAACGCCATTGTCGGCAACGGCCTAAGCATGGTTACGGTGTACCAGTTGTACCGCCATTTGCATCATTGCAAAAATTTGTTTGAACAACGAGGCGGCAGTTTTAACATTTCCGCAGACGTTGTAGAATGGCTGACAGGCATAACCGATGTACTTGAGAAACCCGGCCTTTCTCCGCGGGCTTTCTTAGACGAAGCAGAAGGTGTGTTTGATAAATACAGGTCAACTGTTTACGCAAATGGTTTTGCCAACGGTAAAAAAGCCGTAGATGCGTCTCTATTGGCAGGTTTTATTGATAAGGCTATAGCTAAAATTTCTGAGAGTATTGCCGCAAACAAGCGGCCTGACGGTATGTACAATGCCTACAATATTTTGACACTAACGGAAGACAGTCTTAAAGTTGACCCTATGTTCCTAATGCTGGAAGGGCAAACCGCAGTAATTGGCAGCGGGATATTAACCCCGGAAGAAACACTTACTCTTGTAAAAGCTATGGAAACCGGCAACCTTATGAGCCCGGAACATAATCAATTTTTCCTGTATCCCCGCAAAACTTTAAAAACTTTCATGGAACGTAATATTATACCGGAAGCAAGTGTAGAAGCGTTCCCGTTAATAGGTCAGCTTATTCAGCAAGGCCATGAAGGATTCTTCACAAAGGACATAGACGGAAATGTCCGCTTCCACGATACAATTCGCCACTCTGCCGATATAGAGCGTTGGATTAAAGAGTTAAAATTATCCGACACGGACGCCGCCAAAGCCCGCGAAATTTACGAAGAAGTTTTCGCTCATAAGCAATTTACAGGCCGCAGCGGAATTATGTACAAGTACGAAGGTATCGGCTCTATTTACTGGCACCAAAATTCCAAGTTTATGCTTAGCGTACAAGAGGTATTCAGCAAAGCCGCAGAAAACGATTCGAGCAGTTTAGCAGAGTTGAAAGAGGCTTATTACCGTCTTCGCGCGGGTTTTGGGTTTAATAAAGAAGCGGACAAATGGGGAGCGTTCCCATTAGAGCCTTATTCACATACACCATTTGGTATGCCGGCCCAGCAGCCGGGTATGACAGGCATGGTAAAAGAAGATATCCTTACACGCATGGCGGAATTGGGCGTTACGGTTAAAGACGGCGTTATAAAATTTGACCCTGCACTATTGCGCAAGGAAGAATTTTTTACACATCCGGAAACATTCGAATACCTAGCCGCCGACGGCACGGCCGCAGAAATTCAAATGCCTGCAAACTCTCTTGGGTTTACGGTATGCAGGGTGCCTGTAATCTATACATTGGGCAATGAAGATGCGGTACATGTGTACCCATCAGGCAGCGATACCCCTGTACAGGCAAACTGCCTGCAAGCGGCCAAAGAAATTAGCAGCAGTTTATTCAAAAGCGATGGCAGTATACAGCGCATAGATGTTACAATTAATCCATCCCGCTTGATATAAGTTGTCACGGGCAATAAAAACAGAAAAGAGTGAACAATATGAAAGTGATTTTACTGCAAGACGTAAAGGGTACAGGTAAGAAAGGACAAATGATAGAAGCATCCGACGGCCATGCCCGCAACTTCCTGATACCGCGTAAATTAGCGGTAGAAGCCACAAAGGCCAACATTGCTCAACTGGAAGGCCAGCAAAGGAAGGCGGCATCCAAACTTCAACAAGATGTGGAAGAAGCACAGGCACTGGCAGAAAAAATAAGGGCAGCAGAAATTAAAATCCCTGTAAAATGCGGCGACGGCGGCAGAATGTTCGGCTCTATTTCCAACAAAGAACTTGCGGAAGTGCTGCAAAAGCACGGTATTTCTGTAGACAAGAAAAAAATAGTCGTTCAATCCGTAAAAACCGTAGGCGAACACTCTGCAAACATAAAATTGCATCCGCAAGTAAATGTACCACTAAAATTTGAGTTGGTAGCAGAGAAGAATTCGTTATAATACAGAATCGGAGCATGTTAAATGTTTGACCCAAATGATATTCCTAACGAACCACACAATGAAGCATCTCCCATACCCGTACCGCGAATCCCGCCCAACGACCAAGAGGCGGAACTTGCGGTACTTGCAAGTATGCTTTTTGACAGGGATGCCATAGCTATTGCCTATGAAGTTTTGCGGGGCGAGGATTTTTACCGCCCGGACAACCAAATAATATACGAAACCATGGTAGAACTTTTCGTGCGCAGCATCCCTGTAGACATCGTCACATTAAGTAACAAGCTTCTGGAAAAGGGAGTACTGGAGCAAATTGGTGGCCGCGATAGGATTACCGACCTTGCGGCGGCCTATTATACCTCTGCAAATATAAAACGCCATGCAGAAATTGTGGCGGAAAAGTCTTTGCTGCGCCAGTTAATAAAATCTGCTAACTATATAGCAAACGCGGGGTATGAAGCCCGGGAAGACGTTGCTGCCATACTGGAACGTGCGGAAAAAAGCGTATTTGATATTTCCCAACGCAGCAATGTAGGCGATTTCGAGCATATCAGCGATGTGCTTATAGCCGCCAACCAAAGGCTGGAAGAACTGTTCGAAAACCAAGGCAGCATAACGGGCATAGAAACAGGTTTTGTAGACTTTGACAGACGTACCGCAGGCCTGCAACCGGCAGAGCTTATTATTCTGGGGGCGCGTCCGTCCATGGGTAAAACGGCAATTTTGCTAAATATTGCCGCCCATGCCGCAATACGAAAAGGTGTATCAACGGCGTTCTTCAGCTTAGAAATGGCCAACGCCCAGTTAGTAAACCGTATATTCAGCTCCGAGGCAGGCGTAGACGCACAACGCCTGCGCACAGGCCAGTTAATAGACGAAGACTGGAACCGCATAGCAGAAAGTATCCCCGCCATGTCCAACGCGCCAATCTACCTGGACGACACACCGGGGTTGTCTGTAACAGAGCTGCGCTCTAAATGCCGTCGCTTAAAAATGGAAAAGGGTTTGGGGTTAATCATTATCGACTATTTGCAGTTAATGTCCGCCGCCGCAACTGCCAGGCCGGAATCCCGCCAGCAAGAAATTTCCGAAATATCTCGCTCGTTAAAAGCCATTGCAAAAGAGCTTAACGTGCCTGTTCTTGTGGCGGC
>JGI20163J15578_10000956_pt1 | contig 11948 bp, 10 predicted proteins | sample TergutCu122P1_FD_15578 | JGI IMG/M metagenome (IMG submission 15578)
GCCTCTATTGCCAGACGATTACAAGACCCGCTGGCGGAATTGGTCAAGATTGACCCACAATCGATTGGGGTGGGGCAGTATCAACACGATATGAATCAGAAAAAACTCGGAGAATCCTTAGCCGGTGTGGTGGAGGACTGTGTGAACAAGGTAGGGGTAGATTTGAATACCGCTTCTGCTCCGTTATTGTCATACATTTCCGGAATTAGCAATGCCTTAGCGAAAAATGTGGTAACCTATCGGGAAGTAAATGGGCGTTTTGCCAATCGTCGGGAGTTGTTAAAAGTAACTAAATTAGGGCCTAAGGCTTATGAGCAGTGTGCCGGATTTATGCGGATTCAAGGAGGCAATAACCCACTTGATGCGACCGGGGTGCATCCGGAATCCTATGAAGCTACCGAGAAATTACTTGCTAAGCAAGGATTTAAATTAGAAGATATTAGTGGTGGCAAGTTAATGGGGCTTTCTTTGACCATCAAAGACTATAAAAAACTTGCCGAGGAACTAGAAATTGGTGAGATTACCTTGCGGGATATTGTCAAAGAGTTGGAAAAGCCGGCTCGCGACCCTCGGGAAGAGATGCCGAAACCAATTCTCCGCACCGATGTGTTAGAGATGGAAGATTTGACCGAGGGTATGATTCTAAAAGGTACCGTACGAAATGTCATCGACTTTGGGGTATTTGTAGATATTGGCGTGCATCAAGACGGCTTAGTTCATATTTCCCAGATAACCGAGCGTTTTATCAAACATCCATTGGAAGCAGTAAGTGTTGGGGATATTGTGGATGTGATGGTCATGAGCGTGGATGTAAAGAAAAAGCGAATTCAGCTGACCATGCGGGGGTTACCGAAGTAGATTCAATGGGCGTTCGCAGTGGAATCGATTGAAAAGCGAAAAGAACCGGACAGTGAGAAGATTGTATTGTACTGTTACCCCTATGCGGGAGAAGTAGGCTCGGAGTTTACCGTTATAGATGGTAAGAAGTGCTTTTTGTATGTGGCAGAAAATGAGCAGACAGTGCATGAGATTTTGAAGAATATTTTTTTGACAGGAACATGGTTATTATATTGAAAACTAATCATGCCATTAGGCAGAAATCAGGATATTGGATTGAAGCTTATTTTTACATTAGGTGAACGCTACACGGAGGAAAGAGATGAACCAAGCAAGATTTGGTACCGCCGGAGCGGGGGAGTTATTTTACCAAGAAGGGTATAAACACTCCCAAGAAGTACCGGAGTTTTTACATAAGATGGGATTGACGGCATTTGAGTACCAATGTGGCCGCGGGGTCAGGATTGGTGAGGAGAAAGCGAAACTACTGGGAGAAAATGCGGTCAAATTCGATGTGGCGCTATCCATTCATGCGCCTTATTACATTTCTTTAAGCACCAAAGAACCGCAAAAGATTGAGAACAATCTGCGGTATTTTCGAGAAAGTGCGTTTGCTGCTAAGATGATGGGAGCAACTCGCGTAGTATTCCACCCCGGTAGTGTGGGAAAAGGAGAGAACCGAAAAGAGGTATTTTGCTTTGCTTATGAGGCATTGAAGCATATTATGTATCAATTAAACGAAGAAGGATATCACGAGATTACATTCTGTCCGGAAACCATGGGGAAATTAAATCAGCTGGGGGATTTAGAAGAAACCTTGGCATTTTGTAAAATCAGCGAAAATATGCTACCTTGCATAGATTTTGGTCACCTGAACTGCCGCCTTCAAGGAGCAGTAGCAGGGATTGAAGATTACCAAACTATTTTTCAGCGTGTCGCAGAAGTGTTGGGAGAAGAAAAGGCAAAAAGAAGTCATGTCCATTTTAGTAAAATAGAATACGCAAAAGGGGGAGAGAAAAAGCATCTGACTTTTGCCGATACCACTTATGGACCGAATTATGAACCTCTGATGGAGTTACTACACCGGAAAGGTTACACTCCGACGATTATCTGTGAGTCGGCGGGAACCCAAGCAGAAGACGCAAAGGCGATGGCGGATTACGCTGTCCTAGCAATCCATGAAGAATCGTTGTTTGGGCAAAACACCTTTTGACGCTTATATCAGAGTGCTCTATCATAATATGGAGACTGAGGATGCTTAAGAGGTATCTTACAAGCGCTCAGGTCAGTCGTTTATTTTTGGGGCGAGCATTGTCTGGTTTAGGAGAATGATAACATATAAACAAGAAGGAGATATATAGATGGGTGGTTTTTTCGGGGTAGCAGCGAAAACAGAATGTACACTAGAGCTTTTTTACGGAGTAGACTATCACTCGCATTTGGGAACCAGAAGGGCCGGTATGGCCGTGCACGGGAAACAAGGTTTTCAAAGGGCAATTCATAGTATTGAAAATTCACCGTTTAGAACGAAGTTCGAAAAAGATGTCGATGAGCTAAGAGGAAACATCGGCATCGGCTGTATCTCCGGTTATGAACCACAACCACTGATTATACAATCAAAATTAGGCAGTTTTGCGGTTGCCACGGTAGGAATGATAAATAATCAAGAAGAATTGTTGGAGTGCGTTTATGAAAGTGGTCATACTCACTTTTTGGAAATGAGCGGAGGTCTCATCAATGCTACGGAGTTGGTGGCGGCTCTTATCTGCAAGGAAGATAGCATTGCTGAGGGAATTCACCAGGTACAAGAATTGGTGGATGGTTCGATGAGTATTTTGGTTATGACCACGGAAGGGATTTACGCCGCGCGCGATAAATATGGCAGAACGCCACTTTTTGTAGGTAAGAAAAAGGATGCCTATTGTGTATCCTCAGAAGATTTTGCCTACATTAATTTAGGGTATCAAGATCATCAAGAGTTAGGCCCCGGGGAAATTGTCTTTGCCACCCCCACCGGTGTGGAAACGATACGTGAGGCTAAGCCGGAAAATCTAAAGATGTGTTCATTTTTGTGGGTGTATTACGGCTATCCTACCTCCACCTATGAGGGGATTTCGGTGGAAGAGATGCGCTATCGCTGTGGTAGTATGCTAGCCAAACGCGATGGTGATAGTATTTCGCCGGATATTGTCGCCGGTGTGCCGGATTCGGGAATTGCCCATGCGATTGGGTATGCCAATGCCTCAGGAGTTCCTTACGCTAGACCGTTTATTAAATATACGCCGACTTGGCCACGGTCATTTTTACCGGCGAATAAAGCACAACGAAATTTGATTGCCCGGATGAAGCTGATTCCAATACACTCACTAATTAAAGATAAAAAAATGCTCCTTATTGATGATTCGATTGTGCGAGGCACCCAATTAAAGGAAACCACCGAGTTTTTGTATAGTAGTGGGGCAAAGGAAGTACATGTTCGTCCGGCCTGTCCGCCCTTATTGTTTGGGTGTAAATATCTGAATTTTTCTCGCACCAAAGCGGAATTGGACTTGATTATGCGTCAGATTATTGCCGAGCGTGAAAAGGAAGCGACACCGGAAATATTAGCAGAGTACGCAGACCCAAATACCGAGCGGTATGAAGCGATGGTAGAAGAACTGCGAGCGCGACAAAACTTTACCAGCTTGCGGTTTCATCGTTTGGATGATTTGATTGAAGCAATTGGTTTAGAAGCACGTCATGTTTGTACCTATTGTTTTGCCGGAAAGTAGAAGGAGGAATTTATGAATTTTAATTGGACCGATAACGCAGTAATGCGAGGCTTAGGTAGGCTGTGTGATTTTATGATATTGAATTTATTATGGATTATATTTTCCATTCCTCTTTTTACAATTGGTGCCTCGACTACGGCATTGTACTCGGTGATGCTCAAAGTTGTGAAAAATGAAGAGGGATACATCTTCAAAGGGTTTTTAGTGGCCTTTAAAGATAATTTTAAGCAAGCTACTCTGCTATGGTTGCCACTTTCGGCGATTGGAATTATCCTAATGATTAATTTTCGCCTAATTCGCGAGTTTCAAGCGGGAGCCGTACAAGTTGCGTTTAATATTATCTTCACGATTATGAGCGTTTTATTGATTTTTGTACTAATGTATATCTTCCCTTTGATTGCTCGTTATGAGAATACTTTCAAGCAAAGTATTCAAAATGCGCTCCTTCTTTCCATTGCCAGATTGCCATATACGATCTTAATGCTTCTGGTAGGAGCGGTTGCGGTTGTGGGAACGATAATACATCCCCCCCTTGCTATCTTTATTTGGATGATTGTTGGGGTATCTATCGTGGCCTGGGTAAATTCTGTCCTCCTTAGAAAAGCATTTTCGATGCTGGACCCCAAGGAAGAAGAGGAGAATAAGGACGGGGAAGAAGAGTAAAAGATATCGAGCCATTGTAGCCTTAAAGGGGCTGAAATGGCTCGATACTTCTTTCTAGGATGCCATGCATCTTGGCAATGGCGGTGCCATAGTTGGTCATGGGAATACCTTGCTCCGAAGCAATCTGCATCCGATACTTGACCTCTCGTTCATTTAACATACATCCACCACAATGGATAATACAAGCGTAGGCGGATAGATTATCGGGAAATGCGGTTCCGGAGGTAAAATCAAAGGTAAGTTGTTTTTTGGTGTATTCGGTAATCCATTTTGGTAGCTTTACTGTGCCAATATCATTGCATTGCCGGTGATGGGTACAACCTTCGCTAATAAGTACCTGATTCCCATCATTTAAATTATCTAATGTAAAGGCACCGGCTACGGCAGTTTCTAAGATGCCTTTATATCTTGCAAAAAGAATGGAAAACGAAGTGAGAGGAATTTCTTTAGGCACTCTTTCGTTCACATAAGCAAAGATTTGACTGTCGGTAATCACCAAGGCGGGCTTTCGGCCTAAGTTTGCCATGGTGTGCTCCAATTGCGTTTCTTGGAGTACGATAGCGTTTGCATCGCCTTCCAGTATGTCGCGAATCATCTGTTGTTGGGGTAAAATCAAGCGTCCTTTGGGTGCCGATTCGTCGATTGGAGTCACTAATACCACAAAATCTCCCGAAGCGATAAGGTCACGAACTAGGGGCACAGGCGTTTTGTCTTCTTTGGCTAAGGTGGCAATCAACTCTTTTAAAACGGAAATATTTTCTCCGGTGATAGTGCTTACGGTTAGCCGATGGTTAGGGGCTTGCGGTAATGTGGAATGGGTTGGCAGATTGTTCGCGGAGAGCTCTGCTAGGTTATTTGCGGAGAGCTCTGCTAGGTTATTTGCGGAAAGCTCTGCTAGGTTATTTGTGGGGAGAGAGCTTGCTTTAGAAAGTAAATCACTTTTATTGAAAACAAGGACATGAGGGATTTTCTTTTTTTGTATCCGGGTTAAAATTTCTTTATCTTCTGCGGTTATTCCGGCGGTGATATCTACCACTAGCAAGGCAAGATCGGTTTTGTTTAGCACTTCATATGCTTTTTTGATACGTAGAGCCCCTAAATTTCCCAAATCATCCAAACCGGGAGTATCAATAATTACCACGGGACCTAAGGGAAGTAATTCCATCGCCTTGTAAACCGGATCAGTGGTAGTTCCCTTGGTATCGGAAACGATGGCAATATCTTGCTCAGTTAGGGCATTGATGAGACTGGATTTACCGGCATTACGTTTTCCAAAGATGCCAATATGAGTGCGGTTGGCGGTAGGGGTATGATTTAAAGTATTAGTAGGCATGGAAGAGGCATTCCTTTCTTGGTTTACTACAAAAGCGAAGTTTTTCAGGAAATAAATGGTTCCGGCTATTGACTATATCCACATATAGTTTAGCAGATGGTAGCATGGTTTACAATTGGTAAATCACGTACTTTTTTGACTCGAGTATAAGGCGGCTCTCTGCATAACAACAGGTTATCCAAGAAGCTTGAATAACCTGTTGTGTTCGCATAGGGCTATGGGTAAGTTGATTACATTACAGTATATCAAGGTAGAAAATAGGCTACAAGCTTTTAACCACAGCCTCATACACTGAATCGGCCGCCGGCAACACTTTGGCAAGAATTGCCTCACCGGCAGCGCGGTACTCCTCCACAAAAGCAGTATCTTCAATGCCACCGATATTGATTAGAATGTTTAACCAAGCGCCTTGAACCGCTGCTTTCAGACTTAAAGCAGCCACACCGAGGTCGCTGGCGGTGTTGGTGTTGGTTTTGTCCACGGCAACTACGGTAATATCCATCGCTCTTTGGCACAACTGCATCATCTTATATGGTGTTTTGGTACAGGCTTTTAACCCTTCTTGCATGGCTTCTTTGCGAGCGGCCTTTTCTTCATCAGTATCTTTAGGCATGCTAAAGACGGCGCTCACTTGATTGAATGCCTCTGTATCTTCATCAATCACAAGCAGGAAATCGGCTTGGATTTTTTCGGCTTCTTCTATCAGTTCTTCAACAAATGCCTGATGTTCGGCGTATTTTTTACGTCCGGAAGTTAAAAGTCCAACCATCTTGAGTAACGAAGCACCGAGCACACCTTCTAAGGCAGCAGTGGAGCCGCCGCCGGGGGCCGGGGCATCAGAACCTAAAAGATGGGCAAAATCTTTGATTGTGTGGTCTACTAATAACATCGTTTTTCCTCCTGTTTGACTAGGGCACTTTCGAGAAATCCTTTGTACGCATCTTTGTGGCCTATTTTTGCCGGAAGTACGCAAATTCACTGAATCAACTTACTTTCCCCGCCTGATGGTCGCTTCAGATGCGAATTTTACTTGGTTGCGAGAGCGCTCTAATGAGTGTTTTAACCGAGTAAATGATTTTCCAGAACTTGCTTGTGATAATCGAACTCTTCAATTTGTAGGTAGTACTCGGCACAATCTACAAGCGCCTTGGCCGGAGTTAAGCCAATGACTTCACTACCGATAATGGGAACGCCAAAGCGTTTTGCTTCCATCTTAATCATCTCAAAAACGCGATAAAGAGGAGTGCCTTCGTAATTCACCATGTTCATGGAGACTTGAGCGATGTTACGATCTTCTAGCATGATTCCGATTCCTTTGCAATGTTTGAATCCACCACTGGAACCACGAACGGCTTTGGCAATTTGGTTGGCAATGCTTACATCAGAGGTACCTAAGTTTACGTTAAAGGCAATCAATGGGAAACGAACGCCAACCGCAGTGACACCGGCAGTTGGATGAATCTTTCTTTCGCCGAAATCGGGTGCCCACTCATCCAACAACAGTTTCTCTGCCATACCTTCAAATTGCCCTTTACGCACGGCGGCAAGATTACGTCTGGCTTCAGTAGTACAAGCGTCTTCGTACAAGAAGATGGGAATGGCTAGTTCGGCGTTAATCCGCTGAGCAATTTTTTGGCTGACTTCGACACACTCCTTGGTGGAGCAATCTTTTACCGGGATTAAGGGGATAACATCGGTGGCGCCCATGCGTGGGTGCTCCCCGGTATGTTTGGTCATGTCGATGTTTTCACTGGCTACTTTGCAAAGTGAAAAGGCAGCTTCAGCGATACCTTCCGGACTGCCAACAAGAGTGAACACACTCCGGTTGTGACTGGCATCAGAAGAATAATCTACCAAAGTTACATTGGGTACATTTTTAGCGGCATTCACTAGTAACTCGATTACGGCAGCATCTCTTCCTTCACTAAAGTTAGGGACACATTGAATCAATTTAGACATATTCGTGTTCTCCTTTCGAAGTTAGAGCACTCTCGGAAACTCCCTTGCCCGCATTTTTACGATTGATTTCTCGCAAAGAGTTTCCGAAAAGTACTCAGTCAGGGTGATTATAATTGGTACAATGCAATAATACCAAAAATGAAGAAAAAAGTCTATAGGCATTTCTACCTTAAATTGCCATGTTTAGTTGTTCAAAATGACAGTATTTACAATACCGATAATACTATGGTAAAATCATCATTAAGAGAGAATCTAAGAGGAGAATTACGATGAATGGTCTTAACATTCAAATTGATAGTAATAGTGAGACGCCCCTGGGGGAGCAAATTTATAATGGGATTTTGCGGCAGATTCTTCGTGGAGAATTAATGACCGGTGAGCGCCTGCCGACCGAACGTGAATTGGCGCTAAGTCTGGGCGTGGCGCGGGGGACAGTGAAGCGGGCGTATACTAGACTTCACCGCATCGGGGCGATTGAAACCCGTAAAGGCAGTGGTAGTTACGTGCTTAAAAATGGTAATGTATTAGAAACTAATCAGAAAAAAGAAAGCCTCGCGATGATTGCCTCGACTTTTGTGCAATTAGAAAATCTAGGTATCACTCGTCGTGAAATACTGAATCTGATTAATATTTATTGCGAAGGTTCCGATGGGAAAGAAAGTAAGATGAAAATCATGGTGCTTTCCAATAATCCCGGCATCTTGGGAGAATTGGAGCAACAGCTTTCTTATTTGACAGATGCAAGTTTGTTCTTTTTTACGATTTCTTTTATGACCATCAGCAGTGTAAATACCAGTCCTGATCTGGAGGAAATGTTAAATACTTACGATCTCATTATCGCTACCTGTATTGATTATCCCCTCCTTGCCTTGAATACGCCTGCCCTCAAGGAGAAAATCATAGAAGTGGATATTTCTCCGGCCACGGAAACCCTAAATCAACTTTCAGCGCTGTCTAAGGATGTGGTTATCAGCGTAATCTACCGCACTCCGGTATTTCGTGCGTTTGTCCGCAGGAGCTTGGTCGCTCTTGGTTTTTCCGAAAAGAATATTAGGGAATATCAAGAAGAGAACTACAATCCGTCCAAACACAGCGAAAATGGCGCTAATGTGATTATAAATCACAACGAATCACCGCTTTATATCGACCCGAATTTTTCCCGCCGTAACAAAGAATTTGTAAAACAAGGCGGCCTCATTATGCAGTTTTGTTATCGAATATCACGAAAATCACTACTTTATATAGAGGATCGCATCAATATTATGCTAAAAGAGAATTCGTCGTAAAGGTAGTATGGTCAAAAAGTAGCGCAATTATAAGAAATTCATAATTTTTCAGACAAATTTCACAAATCACACTTGCATTTATAAATGAATTTTGGTACAATGAGAGCGTACCAATTATCATAACTCTAATAAAGGAGGAAATACAATGAATTTTGAACTAGTGGATGGCGTGCAACACATGAGCATTGGTATGGTAATGGCGGTTGCACTGGCGGGAGTGTTGTTACTTTTAGGATACGCAATCCGTAGCAAAGTTAATGTTTTGGAGAGGCTGTGTATTCCGGCACCGGTAATTGGCGGGTTTATTTGTTCCTTGCTAATCTGGGGTCTAAGAGCTACCGGTCTGATGACGGTGAGTATCGATACGACGTTACAACTGCCGTTTATGTTGGCATTTTTCACCTGTGTCGGGTTTAGTGGAAGCTTTAGGATGCTAAAAACAGGTGGCCGTTTACTTATTGTATTCTTAGTTGCGTGTTGGATATTGGCAATTGCCCAAGGTGTGATAGGGGTAGGAATTGCCTCCCTTGTTGGCATCCATCCGGTGTTAGGTGTTATGGCCGGGCCGGTATCGATGGTAGGTGGTCATGGGAATGCGGCCGCTTTTGGTCCGGAAGCCGAAGCCCTTGGTGTGCATGGAGCAACAACGGTTGCCATTGCCGCCGCTACTCTTGGGCTAGTGCTTGGAAACCTAACCGGTGGACCGGTAGGTGACTTTATCATCAGAAGAAATAAAGTGAAAATTGAAACTGATGAGATTGCCATCGAAGTAGAAGATAAAAAAGATGAACCTACCGGGATGTTCACAGTTAAGGCTTTCTTATCTCACTTTACCATTGTTTTCCTTTTTATGGCCGGTGGTTTAGTTATTGCTGACTTAGTGGGTCTATTGAATATTCCCAACTTTTCATTACCACACTATGTAGGGGCAATGTTCTTGGCGATTGTGTTCCGTAATGTAAACGATAAAAAGGAAATGCTAAAGCTGGATCCGCGAATCATCAATCTGATTTTAGAAGTTGGTTTATCTATATTCCTAACCATGGCGGTGATGAATCTGCGAATTTGGGAACTCGTCGACCTGGCAGGCCCAATGTTGTTGATTATAGCTGTTCAATGGATATTCCTAATTCTGGTTACCATCTTCATTCTATTCCGTGCTCTTGGGAAAAACTACGACAGTGCGGTTATGTGTGGTGGTTATGCCGGTTGGGGAACCGGAATTGCGGCAACAGCGGTTGTGTGTATGGGTGCAATCTGTGAGAAATATAAACTACGTTCTCCCAAAGCCTTCATGATAGCCCCCTTATGCGGTGCAGTATTTGTGGATATTGTAGGGGTTCCTACCATTGTATTCCTGATTTCATACTTCTCCTAAAAGAGAATCGAGTGGGAGGCGGTTTACCCCCCCTGTACATAGGATAATTTATATGTTTTAAAATTAATATGCAAAGGATGACGCAAATTGTTGTCCTTTGCATTTTGTTTGACAGCATTTTTCTCCGAAATTTCTTACCAAACAAAAAGCGTTCCAATCGGGATGCGCACGCTTCGTCAAATGTAATTGTCACATAAATGACGCGAAGCGACGCTAGAGTTTTGCAGGCGAAACTCTTTGTACTGTTTGCCTTGGATTAGCGAAAATCAGCCGATGTTACAAGAAGCTTTCTAACTCGTCACCAGGAAAATATTACCTCTTACCATGTTAGATTTACCTGTCGCCTTTTACCTCTTGTAATTGTTTCAAGGGCTTGTTATACTGCAATCAGATAAGAAAACGAATAACGCGAGGAGGTGAGAAACTCTTGAAATTGCGAATTGAACTAGTCGAGGAAGGGGCAGAAGAAGTAATCATTCGTTGCAGCAAGATGGATGATACAGTCCAAAAACTACAAGCTTATGTACAGAGCTTGGCAAGTCCCGGTTTGATATTTTACAAAGGCAATCAAGAGTATTACTTATCGGTTGAAGAAGTTTTGTTTTTTGAAACAGATGGCGAGCAAGTATATGCCCATACGGTAAGTGACGCCTTTCGGGTACGTTATCGGTTATATGAATTGGAGGAAATCTTATCACGGCGCTTCATCCGAGCCGCCAAAGGATTGATTGTAAACACCGCGCGGATTTATGCAATCAACCGCAACCTAACATCTTCCAGTCAAGTCCAATTTGTCGGAACCCATAAACAGGTGTATGTATCGCGACACTATTATAAAGCGTTGAAGGAACGTATGCAGGAAAGGAGTACAAAGGTATGAAAAGGATAGAGAATAATAGAAGATGGAAAATCAAGGAAAAGATGGTAAAGTTATTTAGGGCGGTAGGAATTATAGGAACAAAAGGAAAGGGTAGAACAGATCATCTTCACAAAGTTGAAAATCCCATCCATAATAAGGCATATAAACATGTCAATAATCCACGAACATTAGCATTCGTAAGGTAAAGCGGACGTTGATTATATGATTATATGCGATTGAATGTGATTGAACATTTAGAAAGTAATTCAATCTTTATGCATTAAACAGTAGTAATGTGGTAGAACGTTGGACAGTGGTTCTATCTTCGGTTCAATCGTAGTCAAAATAACGAGTTTTTCGAACAGAAATTATGAATAAGAAAGAAAGAGGTGCCTGAAATGAGAAGATTTAGAAAGAATAAAAATTGGATTGTGGGGATTGTGCTACTACTATTGGCAACATTTATATTAGTAGGCCAGTTGGGGATTGCAATACCTATTTCAGTGGGAAATATTGTTCTCCTATTGGTTGCTATTTATCTATTGGTTAGTAGCATGGAGGAACGAAGCTTTATCAAGTTATCTTTCGTCGTAGCCCTGGGGTATCTCGTTTTGCGCAATCTGGAACTGGTGCCGCACATTGCGACCTGGGCGGTACTAGTGACAGCGCTATTGATAAGTATCGCTCTGGGAATACTATTTCCCAAGCAATTTCGTTTTCGTGGTAGAAAACGCCGTAGAACTATTACGATAGAGGGTGACATAGAGGTGGATACAGATAGGAATGACGAGGATAACCCTTACATTCACACAAAGTTTGGCAATGTGAGCCGTTATTTGCATTCGCAAGATTTAGAAACCCT
>JGI20163J15578_10000957_pt1 | contig 11939 bp, 8 predicted proteins | sample TergutCu122P1_FD_15578 | JGI IMG/M metagenome (IMG submission 15578)
AAGTATCAATAACTTCGGTTACCGATTGGAGTGGTCCCATATTTCTTGGAATTTGATAGAACAGACCAAAGTCTGCATTAAAAATCCGTCCCACTGCTAAAATGAATAGAATAATAATCATCGGTTTGATTGAAGGAATCGTAATTGACCATACCTGCTTCCACTTTGAGGCACCATCTATCGCCGCTGCTTCATACATCCCCTGGTCAATTCCGGAAATAGCCGCCAGATAAACAATACTATTAAATCCCAAACTCTTCCAAAGATGAGCCGAGGTCAAGATAACCGGCCAGCCGGTGGCATCAAAATACCATTCTCTAACTCCTGATAGCATCCCAAAGGTCGGATCAAGAAAGGCAAAGACAAAGTATCCGGCGACTACCCAGCTGATAAAAAACGGAAAAAACATCATGGTTTGATATAATTTTGCGATAAACTTTCGGCTCAATTCACTTAAGCAAATCGCAATCCCCACCGATAGAATTGTGGTAAGGATGATAAAAACTGCATTATACCCTAGGGTATTGCGAATCATCAGGGCAGCTCGGTCGGTAGCAAAAATGAAGCGAAAATTGGCCAGCCCGACAAAGCGACTATGAATGATGTTGCTGATCAACGTAGGATTTTGAGGATTCGGACGATAATCCTGAAACGCCATGATAATCCCGCCCATGGGGATATAGCGCAACAATATAAGCCAAATTGTTCCGGGCATCATCATCAAAGTAATGGTCCATATTTTCTTATTGCGTCTGCTAAATAATTTCATCGGGACAACCTCTTCTCTCGGTTCGTTAATTTAATTTACTAACTTGAGTTTGTTCGTCTATCTTACTCCCGTTTTTTGAATATGTCAATAACATTTTTATTATTTTAGATAATGTTCACAATTTGCACAAATATTTTTCACTCTTTTTGTTTGTTTTGCTTGTTGCCTAACGCCTCTGCTAATGATATACTGAGGTGGTTAGTATATATATATTACAAACTTTTTCTGCTATCCTATATTTGCTCGATAAATGGGATAGCCAGTGTCGGGTGAATCCTCGCAAGTAAATAGTCAAAAATTGCGTAGAAAGGAAGTTCATGAAATCAACTGTCAACCAAACCCATGTCCGCTCAATCAACCAACGAGTTATTTTGGATTCAATCTTCCGGGTCGATCATATTTCTCGCGCCAGCCTTTCACGCTTATTGAATTTGAGTAAGGTTGCCATTGCAGAAAATCTTTCTTATCTGCTAGATTTAGGAATTGTCCAAGAGGTCGGCACCGGAGAGTCGCAAGTGAAGGGTGGTCGTCGCCCGATACTGTTACAGTTTAACAAGGACTACAAGTACATTGTTGCGATCGACTTAGAGGACGAAGATGCTGTTTTCAGCTTGGCAAATTTAGCCGGTGAAATTCAAAATAAATTCACTATCCAGGTAAGCAGTAGTTCCTCCTATTCGGTCCGCTTAGAACTGGTAGAGAATGCTATTAGTGTGCTCCTTACTTCCAGTAACCTACAACCGAAAGATATCGCTGTGATTGCCATTTCCTCACCGGGCATCGTGCATTTGTATGAAGATAATTATCAGGCAAATGAACAATTTCAAAATTGGCAGATGATTGAACTGATGCATGAAATAGAAGCTTGTTTTGCCGCCCATGTGATGATTGCAAATGACGTAAATGCCGCTGCCATCGGGGAGTTTCATTACGGGGCCGGCATAACCTCACATAGCCTCCTATATATCAGCTGTGGTTTAGGTGTTGGAGCCGGAATCATCTTGGATCATAAACTCCACGAGGGAGAGAGCAAAAGTGCGGGGGAAATCGCCAACTTTATCACCGGCGCACACACTGATTATCCGGTTAGTCTAGAAAAAAAAATCAATATCGAAGCATTGTTGAAACGCATTTTACATGAAGCACCGGAAAACACCCTAACTGCCCTTGGCCACCCAAACCCTTTCACATTTCATGATGTGGTTGATTTGTGGCAGGGAGGCGATGAATTCATTAATGATTGTGTGGGCGATATTGCCCGAAACCTTGGTGTTGCCATTAGCAACATTATTTCACTACTGAATGTGGATTTGATTGTTTTAGGCGGGCAATACCGAGCTTTTTCCAAGCGAATCTTACCGCTGATTAATCGCATTGTGGAGAACTCAGCTTTTTCACCGGTTCCGGTTGTATCATCACAGTTAAAAGGTGATGCTAGCATTTATGGCCTATTAACTTTAGCCAGAAACAAGGTTTTCCAGGAAATCTGTGACCAGAATATTAAGTAGCTCTTAGTTGAATTTATCTAAAAGAAATGGTAAAGTACTGTTATGAAGAAGAAAAAAATTATTTTTAATGCCGATGATTTCGGCCTTTCCAAAGGAGTCAATCTGGGAATTATCGAGACGCATCAAAACGGGCCGGTTCGCTCAACCACCTTAATGGCCGGAGGGGCAGCCTTTGAGCATGCCGTTGCCTTGGCCAAAGGGTACCCCGATTTGAATATTGGGATTCACCTAGCTCTGACCGCAAGTAAGAGCGTTGGTGGTTTTTATGAAACGCTTACCAATGAGAACGGTATTTTTCCCCCTTTGTCGATTTTGACCGAAAGAGCCGAGAAGGGATTACTTGACCTTGCAGAAGTTGAGGCAGAATACGAAGCCCAGATTCAAAAGGTTCTCGCCGTCGGAATTGTGCCCTCCCACTTTGATTCTCATCATCATACTCATTTTCTGCCGGGCATATTTGATGTATTTATTAAAATGGCCGAAAAGTATGGTATCTCGAAGGTGCGAATGAATTATGCTTGGATGCGAGAAAAACAGATAAATCCTGTCAGCAAGGTCAATGGGGCAGGGAAGATATTTACAACCGATCAGTTTGACGATGGTTTCTATGGTGACGGAGTTACGATTGAAAATTTGAAGCGGATGATTGAAAACGTTCCGGGAGATTCTCTCGAAATCATGCTACATCCTGCTTATATCGATTACACTCTGTATCAATCCAGTTCATATCTGCTACCACGGATGCATGAGATGGAAATATTAACCGGTAACGAGTTAAGTAAGTTTTTAGCGAATGGAAGTTATCAAATTGCTTCATTTTCAGATTTGTAGTAAAAATTCATGTGACAGAGCGGAAGTAGCTACGAGCAATTTTATGTGCGGTTTCGAAGTGCAGAACCACTAGAAGAAGTCAATTTTTCTTTTAGCAATTGCGTGAAAATGAAACTCGCATAGCTCGAACAGACATTTTCACGCAATCAAAGAAAAATAATGACTCCTAAGAGGTTCTAACACTCCTGCAAATGCACACAAAATTGCTCGTAGCTACTTCCGCTCTGTCGCATGAATCATCGAAAACAATCCATAATGAAGCAAATACGAAAGGAAAACGAACATGAATGGTGTGAAAATTGTTACAATTGGTGGTGGTTCTAGTTATACGCCTGAGTTGGTAGAAGGATTCATCAAACGCTACGATAGCCTACCGATCCGCGAGCTTTGGCTGGTTGACATTGAGGAGGGGCGAGAAAAACTTGAAATTGTTGGCTCTCTTGCCAAGCGAATGGTCAAAAAATCCGGTTTACCTATCGAAGTAAAGCTTTCTTATGATCGTAGAGAAGCACTACCCGACGCCGATTTTGTCACGACACAATTTCGGATCGGGCAACTAGGCGCGCGGGAGATTGACGAGTCTATTCCTCTAAAACACGGACTACTAGGACAAGAAACCAACGGGGCCGGCGGGCTTTTTAATGGTTTGCGCGCAGTTCCGGTTATTCTTGAGATAAATAAGGACATTGCCGAACTTTGCCCGGATGCTTGGATGATTAATTTTAGTAATCCGGCCGGAATGGTTACCGAAGCATGTTTGCGTTATGGCGCAACAAAAAAAGTAATTGGCTTGTGTAACGTTCCGATTAATATTGAAAATATGATTGCACAACTGTGGGAAGTGGAAAAAGAAAGAATTTGGATAAAATTTGCCGGGCTAAACCATATGTCTTATGGTTTACAGGTGTTTTTAGACGGCGAGGATGTAACCGCGAAAACGATAGAGCGCTACGCAAAAGAGGTGGTTGAAGGGGTCAAAAATATCGGTGCGGTTTCTTACGAACCGGAATTTATCAAAGCCTTAGGGGCGATTCCCTCTTACTACCATAGCTACTACTATAAACAAGATGAAAAATTAAATGAAGAGTTAGAGCGATTCAAAGATGGCGGCATCCGTTCTCTGGTGGTTCAAAAACTAGAAAAGGAGCTTTTTGAACTCTATAAAAATGAACAGCTGGACGAGAAACCAAAACAATTGGAAGAGCGCGGCGGGGCCTATTATTCCGATGCTGCTTGTAGCTTAATTAATTCACTTTATAATGATAGCAAAGATATCCAAACCGTTATCATCCGAAACAATGGGGCGATTGATGGTATTCCCCACGACAGTGCGGTGGAAGTCAGTGCGGTCATCTCTAAAGATGGGCCAATCCCTTTGACTATTGGCGAACTGCCGGTGCAAATCAACGGTTTAGTGCAACAGATGAAATCCTTTGAGCGAATCGCCGTGGAAGCTGCCGTAGAGGGATGTAAGGAAAAGGCGATATTGGCACTGACGATTAACCCGTTAACTCCTTCTGATAAGATTGCTAAGGATGTGGTGTTGGAGATGTTAGAAGCACAAAAAGAGTGGTTGCCGAGATTTTTCTAATGAAGATTCGCCCGACAAATGGGGAAGCCGGTGGCTAAGAGCGAAAGGCTATGCGGCTTCGAAGTGTTGAACTACTAAAAGAAGTCAGATTTTTCTTTGAACAAGCGAACGAAAGCGAAACTCGCTTCGCTCAAGCAGACGCTTCCATTCGCTTAAAGAAAAATACTGCCTTCTAACTAGTTCTAACACTCCTGCAGATGCACAGCCTTTCGCTCTTAGCCACCGGCTTCCCCATTTGTCGGGCGAATCTAATTAATACAAAAAATCTCGTGATAGGAGATACATAGAAATGACATATTTAGCTTTTGATCTTGGTGGTACCAACATCAAGTATGCCGTTGTTACTGAAGACGGTGATATTTTAATTAAGGATAAGTTTCCATCTTCCCAAACTACCTTCGAAGAGTTGATTAACGCAATGGGAGAAGTTCATCGCAAATTGGCGAAGGACTTCTCTTTCCTTGGTATTGCGCTAAGTCTTCCCGGAGCACCTAATAATGAAACCGGCTTTGTGCGAGGCGCTTCGGCGCTGCCGTTTATCCATGGTCCTAACCTGCATGAGGCTTTGTTTCAGGAGACCGGATTGCAAGTGTATGCGGAAAATGATGCCAAGTGCGCGGCTCTTTGTGAGGTTTGGAAGGGGGCGGCGAAAGATGTGGACAATTCTCTTTTTATCATTATCGGAACCGGTATCGGAGGCGCTATTGTTGTAAATAGACAAGTTCATCAGGGGGTGAACTTGTTAGCGGGGGAATATGGTTATATGATTCTTCATTCGGATTTTAAAAAGCAGGAGTTTCATACCTTTTCTAATTTAGGCTCGACGGGTAGCTTAGTTAGGGCTATTGCAAAGAAAAAAGGCATTTCTAATGACAGCATTACCGGTGAAGAAATATTTGATCTTGCATTTTACGGCGACATTGACTGTCAAGAGGCCATCGAGGTCTTCTATGAAAATATCGCCGTTGCACTTTTTACCCTGATATATACTTTTGATCCGGAAAAAATCATCATTGGCGGCGCTATCAGTGCGCGAGCAGATCTCATTGATAAGATTTCCGAAAAACTGGAAATTATCAAACTAAACATTCGCCCGGTAGAAAAGGAAATTGACCCACCTATCGTCCGCTGCCAGTATGGCGGAGACGCCAATTTGCTGGGAGCGGTATATAATTACAAGTTGAAATCCTAGAAAAAACTAGAAACCATGAACTCAGTGAGCGCTTGAACGCTTAACTGAGGCAAGCAAGTTAAACCCTATGCCAACGCCCAAAAGGGAGTGACTTGCTTTGTTGTTTAGGTTGGAAATACTCATTTAGAATTTTAGTAACAAGTTACGCCCCCATCAACCGGCAAACTCACGCCGTTTAAAAATGACGCTTCTTCACTGGCTAGATATAACACTGCATTGGCTACATCATCGGTGGTAGCTAATCTGCCAAGGGGTACTTCGCCGATTCGTTCGGCTGCCCGCGCGGGGTCTTTTAGAACCACTTCCACCAGCGGGGTATTTACCGTACTTGGGTGGATGGAATTGGATCGTATCCCATAACTTCCATATCTTGCAGCCACCGATTTGGTGAGTAGAGTTACCGCCCCCTTGGTCGCGGTGTATGCTTCCGGGGTGTATTTATGACCAATCAAACCACAAACTGAGGAAGTGTTGATAATGCTTCCGTTGCCCTGTTTTTTCATGACCGGGATTACATATTTACAACCTAAGAAAACACTTCCGGTATTTACCAACATCATGGTGCTCCATTCATCAATACTCATTTCTTCGATTGGTTTGCGAATATTGATACCGGCATTATTAATCAATACATCAATGGTTTTTTCTTGTTTCATAATCTTAGTGATGGTGGATTGCCAGCTCTCTTCACAGGTCAAATCAATTTTCATGAAATGGGCTTGGCCACCGGATGCTTTCAACTCTTTGCAGATTTTTTGACCTTTCTCTTCATCCAAATCCAGAAGGTAAACAATTGCCCCATGGGCGCATAGCTTTTCTGCCATCGCTGTTCCCAGTCCACCGGCTCCACCGGCGAGTAGTGTGACTTTGTCTTTTACATTCATTAATAGTATCTCCTTACTTTATTTTTTTATGAGTGCTCTTGGAAACCTAACTTGCGCGCATTTTCCTGCAATTGATTACGGGTATAACTTTGAACGCTAATAACAAGCTCTTTTGTGGTTACATACGATCGAATGTTAACAGTTCAACTTTCTCGAACCGCAATCAATAAACGAATCAAATAGTTTGAGGAATCAGAAATGCAGACTTCATTTAATGGGTATTCCTCATATGCATCACCACTTACTTTGAATCCACTTGTATCAATAAAATGAAGCATCTGCTCATACAAATCACCACATTGCCCATAATCACCTCTGGTATAACCAATCGCATACAAGCCCGCCGGCCGAAGATGCTCTCCTTCCGGCGTGTAAAAGTAAAATCGATCCGGCCACTTCCAATCGCGGGAGATGACGCGTTCTTTCGAAAAAAAGCCCCAGACCGGGTAATTTAGGTGAAGCTCGGGGTATTTTTCATGGGTTGCATGATAGAAAGTATTAAGAGCGGTATAGTCATCGCCGCCCTGACTATAGTCATTCAAATCACCCAACACCATAGCTTTCTCCGGCAGATACTGAATAACGATGTTCGCTTCGTCTGCCTCTAATCCGGATTGAATATGCTCTTGTAGGGTGAATAACAAATCTCGCGCTCGATTCCAATGGTTGATTTTTAAGTCGATTTGCTCAATCTGCTGATTTAGTAGTGTGTGAATATAGAGCGGGGTTCGTTCTGTTATAATATCGCCAATTTCGGTTAAGGATAGCCCCAACTCCTGTAAGGTACGAATGGTATTGACGGTTACTAACTGATTAGGAGCATAAAGACGATATTTATTTTTACTGCGAGAAGCCGGAGAGAGTAAGCCAATACGGTCATAGTGAAGCAAGGTATCTTTGGTAGTGCGAGAATATTTTGCAAAATCACTGATTGAAAAACCATGACTGTCAGACATAGTATTATCCTTTTCTTGCCACTTAAGATGACGGAATAACCCGGAGATTACACGAGGTTGTTTGTACCCACAGAGCCACTATTCATGCATAGTGGTTCGATTTTATTGTAATATGAACGTTACTGTTACGTTAACGTATTTGAAATAAGCTTGTGATTTTGGGATTAATTTGTCAACTTAGAATTTCGTTAATGATATTTACATTTTCTTTTATTTGGTCTTTGTATTTTGGAAATACACCCACACAAATCACATCTATAGCCTTGATATTTTCAAATACTTCTTTGTAAATTTCTTTTATCTTGTTTTGTATCTCATCTTCCTTTAGCTCAAGCAGGATCTGTCCCCCTGCGAGTATTTTTATACATATACAGGTTTTATTAACTTTTTTAATAGCTTCGTACATGAGTGGCGGATCCCCGGGATAAAATGCAAGCTGCTTTGGTTTACCGGTGATAAAACTACTTGTTTCACCCTTTCTGCCTTGGCGGGAATTATATATACTAGTTGTATAAAAATCCATTCCCCAATCCTCTTCTTCAGCTTTTAAGAGGGTTTCCGGTACATGGGTGGCAAACCCTACTTTTACGCCTGTAGCTTTTAGCATACCTAATCTTTTGTGTATTAAATCAAATTTTTCTTCTTCAACCATAAGATCAAAGGTACTTCCCTGATGGTAAATGCCGATTGGTTCACATTCCATCATTTGCCAAATACCTGTTTCCAGATCAACGGGAGCATAGGATTGAAAAATGATATTCATTTTTCCACCCTGTTTGCGATATTCACGAATTATCCGCAGGATGAACGGATCGGCCAATGCAAGGTAAGCTGTAATACCATTTTCTTCTGCCGCAAACATTGTTTTTAATACCGTTTCACAAGTGTAATAATCAAGCATCTCATCCCTGCTGTGAAGGTCATACACATATGTATTACCAACAAACGGGTTATCTCCTAATAATAACCGAGAAATTTTTGTTCCGAAAAAATCAATCGAAGGCAACATGTTTTTCACTCTTCCGTGTTTAAATTTAATGCATTAATGAACACGGCTCCTTTCTACGTTTTCTAATTGTTCAGGAGAGTACATATTTTAGAAAAATAGATTCTGACTTTGTCATGCGACCCCGCATAGTTCAATCTTCGTGGAGTCTAGTGGTGCGTAACATCTAACTCTTTACAAAATTGCGCCGTTTGCGTCTTCCGCTACAAGGCGGAGGAGTGAGGCGTAGCGGAACCTACGTCGAATGACGACAACGCCGTAGCGTAAGATGCCAACAAGCAATTGTAAAGTTTTAGATGTTACGCACCACTAGCACCGCTTCGCGTCATTTACGTGATAATCGCATTTATTAAAGCGTGTGCAAGTTTGCATCTTGCTACGGCTATTATAACATGGGCGTTATTGTTATCTCAATGCCTTTCAAGTTTGCTTTGGTGATTTTAGTTATGGTGATGTTCATCCAACACGCTATGTTTATGGTACACTCCTTGGGCATGTAGACGATTGTGGAGGGCGCGATGAGCGGATGTAAGGGTCATAATGATTTGTTTATACTGTTGTTCTTGTGCCCGTGTCCCTAAGGTTTTAACATATGCCGTAACCCCTTCAATCTGTTCTAAGATGGTGATGGCATCCGGTAGATTCATCGGTTTCTTGCCGGCCACGGTAATCATCACCGCACTGGTGTGGGCGATAACGATTTCCGGTTTATCAGCTTGGTGCCCGCGAACCCGCAGAGCAATCCAAGAGCCTGCTTCGACATTCACTTTAAAGGAACCACGACTGCTGCCAAGGAGTCCGTCAAATCTTTTGCTGTCAATGGTATCTCCACCCATCACCAGTTCTACTGATGTAATCGGAATCGTCGCCGAAGCCACGGACCATTCCATATGTAAGGTGGCAGACCCATCAAGGGCGATTTGTTCGCCGGGGAATTTTCCTTCTACACAAAGATCGACTAGGGCCCCATAGGTTACAAAGGTACGACCTTTTTTCACCGCGTCTCGCCATGATTCTAAGGAGAAAGGTTCTTCTATCTTGGCGTAAGTACGCACGGTTCCCACTGCTGTATTTGCGCTCATTTTGTCGGTACCACCGACCACCGCAACATGATAACCACAGTTTAGAAAACGATACCAGTCAGATAGGGAGTAAGGGCTAATACCGGCATATAACGCCCCCCATGATGTCATTTCCACACCATCAATCATTTCAGAAACGATGGTTGCCGGAAACTCGCCGCGAGGATCAGGAAAATGAGGTAATATATTCACCCCTGCTTGGGCTCGACACTGCCGTGCCCATTCTGTCAATGTAGTTTCAATAGGATCACCCAGCGCCGATTCACTTGGCCCACCGGTGGTGAGTGGTAGGATCATCGGACCCTCATAACCAACAAGAGAGATATGTCCTAACATCTGTTGCCGGTTTTCGGTTCCCACTCGAACCTGGTAATCTTCGTTTTTGGCAACGACACTTCTGCCATCAAAATCTCCCACGTTGGTAAACAGTTCTCCCCATTGACTCGCCAATAGATGAACCAGATTGATACCTTCTGCTTCACCTTCCAGTAAGGCACTGTGAGGGGAGAGAAAATGGACATGGGTATCGGAGGTTACCCAGCCTTGAGAGCGCCAATCAAGCACCTGTTCAAGCTTGATTTCAATCTCTTTTGTGGCCGGACTAATTTCGAATCGACAGCGAACCGGGGCAATTTCAAATCCTTTGGACACTTCGAAAAATACCTCCCCTTGGGGCAGGAGATATTCTGCTGTTCCATCAATGTATGTACACCAATGGGGTCCATGGAGAAAATCAACGCTGTAATCCTCAAAGAAGTAAGGATTGGGAACACGGTGTCGGTTACGAGGAGGTAGATACTCTCCGCCGGTACCATGGGCATGTACCTTGACTGCTGTGGGTTGACCGTCCGGGCCGAGAACACGTAAGGTCACCGGTTGCTCAGCCGGTGGGATGACTAAACACTTTGTCTCGGCAAGATTGCGCAAGGTCGCCGATTGCTCGACTGATGGGATAATTGAGCACTTTCCATTTGCAAGATCGCGCACGGCTAATGGTATTTTATCTTCTCCTAAATAAAGGTGAGCATCCTTGTGCGCACAAAACTCCACAATATATTCTTTTTCCGGCACATCAGGTTGTTGATTGTTATAACCACTCTCCCACTGAAGATGATTGTAAACCGGACGTGGCAACACCGAAATAATCTGCCCCAAATCTATATCAATCAAGGCGAGGGGATTTGTATGATCCCCTTCTAAGGTAAGAGCTACTTTTTGCCTCCGCCCGTAACGTAATGGGGATTCAGATAAGTGACTTGCCGTCATCCCCATAAAAAACAACGAATTGTCAAAGCACTTAATCTCCATCCTTTTAATCGGAATGTCCGGGTGTGGATTTTCCCAAGCATACAGCCAATGCATTAATTTTGTCTCTTCGTCTGCGGTTTCATTGCGATACTGACTGGGTCCCCAAAGTTGCCGGGGGATTCGTCTTGCTTCCAAGTCTTCGCTGACTGATTGACAAGCGCTAGGTCGTTTATGAGGAACTGCGGCGTAGGGATTTTGCCCCCAGGGTAGGGCCATGTTATTAATTTCCATCCGACTTTTAATCGGAATAACCGATTCGCTACCATCCGCATAATGGATGATATATTCGCAAATTCTCTCGCCTAGTGGTGGATCGCCGCGAAATGATGGATACATGTCGTTTTGATCCGCTTCCGGCGCCGGTAAATCTGAGGCATGGACAAAAATTATATGGTTTGCGGCCACCGGTTCAAAAGCTAAATTAATTGTACCATCTTTAAGGTGTACTAAATTGTTTCCCCCATCAGGTCCTAATTCAAAGGGGATGCCCCATAGTACTGCTTTACCATGTAGTATTTTTTCTTTATGTTCGCAAACTTCTGATGAACACTCTGATGGGGTCAGATCTTCTATCTTTTTGTTGTATCCGATAATCGGTATCGGGGTAAAAAATGATGAAGCGTACATAGAACCCTCCTTTTTGTGTAAGCTTTTACCTACGTTTTACAACAGTATAATCTTTTTTCACTAATAATTCAATCTTTCTTTACTGCAATGTGGATGCATATGCTCGAGCAGGGCTACAGTTCACTCGGTGGGAAGGCGCTCGCAGTCTGCCATATCCCATTTGTGTGACTTTGAGGCTTCGGATT
>JGI20163J15578_10000959_pt1 | contig 11925 bp, 3 predicted proteins | sample TergutCu122P1_FD_15578 | JGI IMG/M metagenome (IMG submission 15578)
TGCGCTAATTCTTCCGCAAAGATTTGTTCATATTCTTCGGGAAATGCCGCTTCCAGTTTTTCGTTCTCTTGTTCGGTTTCGGTTACTGGCGTTACCGGTAACGGTTCATCGCGTTTTACCCAACGGCAATTAAAGCGCGCGCCGATGAGCCACTTGCCTCGGCGGATGTAATCTGGATCGATGTGCAGGCCGATGCCGGCCGTGTTTACTTCCTCAATGGGATTGTCTATGACATTACGTTTAAATTCTTTTGTCTGTTTATATTTTTTTGGATCTATTTGGAACAACGCCCGTATTTCGTCAAGGGTATGCTCAAAGTACCATTCGTCGCGGTGGTTGCCGCCCTTTCCCTCAAAGCCAGCGTAAGACAAAGCCAATTCATAAAAACGGATTGCGTAACGACCTTGAAGTTTGCCCAAATCAATCAGGTCGATTTTCGCAAATGCCTTTTTGAAACCTAGTATTATTTCCCAGAGTTCTTCGCTAAAAATCATTGTGATTTTATCCCAGACATCAGATTTAGATCGCGTTAAAATGACCTTGCTGAACCATGGCCCAAAAGCTAAAAACCCATCATTTTCAAGCGTAATAAGTGCCTGTGCGCATTCCTTCGCCGCGGCCTCGATGAGACAGCGTTGTTTTTCCCCATCCTTTAAACCGAGAGATTTTGAAAAATCCGAAAGAGAAAATTCAACTTTGTATTCGCTGTTGTTTTCGCGAATTAACGACATGGCCATAGCGATGAGGCGGCGTGCGTTGGTGCTGACCGAATACATCGATTGAGAAATTATATTCGGCTGGATAACAAATTCTGGCGTTTTTTGAAGTTGCTTCGCTTTCATAGATGTTATAATATGATGTATTGCACACACCTGTCAACTACACCTGTTTTGTACTTTCCTACACCTGTTGTTGTACTTTCCTACACCTGTTTTGTACTTTCCTACACCTGTTTTGTACTTTCCTACACCTGTTTTGACGTAATTCCTTACAGAATAACAATTTACGAGAGGGGAATATTAAGAATAATATAAATATAAAGAATAGGCGGTTTTTCTTAGAAAATTTTTGCTGTTCAGAACTCTTGCGCCCCTTTTTTCCTGAAGGAAAAAACCCGCGCCCCCCACCCTGCCGCCTCCGGCGGCTTAAGGAAGCCTCCCTTCGGTCGGCATTATGTGGGGGAACATATCCCCCACACCCCCAGCAAAAAAAGTCAATAAAAAGTGCAACAAAAAATCTCTTGCACATTAAAAAAGACTTGCCGTTACCGGTAACGTTTGATATAATTATTGCAAGGAGTAAATACTATGGCAATGACAAATACAGAACGACAGAAAAAGTACAGGGAAAAACAAAGAATACAGAAACGTACACGTAAAGATATTTGGGCAGACCCTTCCGGATTTATCGCTCCTAAAACTCAAAGCGGTGGAACTCCTACCATGACAAAAAAAGCATTTGACCAACAGCTTAAAAAGATTCTATCGAATTATTCTGAATCTGCCCAAGAATTTTTCCTTGCTGAATTATTTGAATACACAAAACGAGTTGATAAAATATGCAGTCCGATTTATAGGGAATAAACAACAACTGTTACTGGTAACAAATAAACCAAGTTGACAGTAATAAAACCTGCCGATACCTTAATTCTTGAAGGAGGAAAGGCTTTATGAAGGAAACCACAAATTGCTTACCGACTCCGAAGCCCGGACAATCCTTGACACCACGTCCCTTGACGAAGCAAGAAATAGAATTGCTGAAGCAAGACAAGAAGGAACTCAACGAATTCTGCAAGAAAATGATGGCGAACGATCCGTTCATCAAAAGAATGAAAGAATTTATGAAAGACGATCCGTTGCCCTCTATATAATTCAGAACCTTTACTTTTTAATATCAAGCCTCATTACGCAAACGACAACCCCTTAGGGTAATACCTAAAATAGGTTAAAGTAAATATGTGGATGAAAAAGGACTTTTTGAACGGCTGGACAAGATTATAGCTCTGCTTGATACAGGGCTAAAACCAGCGTCGAAGGCGGAACGAATAGTTGGCTGGGTAGCCACTGCGGTAGCCATAATGGGACTGCTGGCAATTATCGACATAGTTATATCTTGGATAGGAGGCTGAAAATGGCTCAATTTATTTTTGGAATCATTTTGCTTATTTTAAGTGCTACACTTTTTTATGTCAGACATAAGTACCTGCGATCAAAAAGACCTCCAGAGGCTTAAAATAGCTCCAGAAGGCCAAAAAACGGGCTTCTGCGGGCTTCGGAGAGATATTTTTGAATTTCAATACCAGAAATTATTTTGGCCACAATTATTTATGCCTGTAAACAATAATCGTTACCGGTAACGATTATTGTTTATTTTCCGGCTGGTTAGCCAAAAATACCAATTTTTATATTAACTTACACAAATTATTACAGGCAAGATAAAGAATGTGGCGAATATTCTGTAATTCTTTGCAGCGCAAAGAATTAAATGCGCCACATAACTATTGATTGTGGCGACAAATGACCATTTGTTGCCACATAAAAAATATACTGGTAGACTCCGAATTCGACCAAAAAGTCTACCAAACACATGGTAGACTCAAAAAAGTCTGCCAGTAGACTCCAAAATTTGGCCAAAAAGTCTACTGTAGACACATACATTTAGCCGAAAATAGGGGGTTTATACACCAAGCGTTACCGGTAACAGGGCTTTATATAAATAATAAATATAAAAAGTAAAGGTTCTGGATTATGGCCTCGGCTACAATTGCCACCTTACCGTAATTCAGAACCTTATATCCAAAAGCATACTTAGCAAAAAACGGGGTTGTCAACTTGGGCTGCGTTTTTTTTTCGGCTGTTTTTCCTGTTTGAAAAAATCAAGGTGAGCTTCCCGCAGTCTGTCATGTGTACGGCCTCTAGCGGCTTGCCTGTGGGCTTCAGTGTCTCCGAACAGGCTTTGTTGCGCTAATTCTTCCGCAAAGATTTGTTCATATTCTTCGGGAAATGCCGCTTCCAGTTTTTCGTTCTCTTGTTCGGTTTCGGTTACTGGCGTTACCGGTAACGGTTCATCGCGTTTTACCCAACGGCAATTAAAGCGCGCGCCGATGAGCCACTTGCCTCGGCGGATGTAATCTGGATCGATGTGCAGGCCGATGCCGGCCGTGTTTACTTCCTCAATGGGATTGTCTATGACATTACGTTTAAATTCTTTTGTCTGTTTATATTTTTTTGGATCTATTTGGAACAACGCCCGTATTTCGTCAAGGGTATGCTCAAAGTACCATTCGTCGCGGTGGTTGCCGCCCTTTCCCTCAAAGCCAGCGTAAGACAAAGCCAATTCATAAAAACGGATTGCGTAACGACCTTGAAGTTTGCCCAAATCAATCAGGTCGATTTTCGCAAATGCCTTTTTGAAACCTAGTATTATTTCCCAGAGTTCTTCGCTAAAAATCATTGTGATTTTATCCCAGACATCAGATTTAGATCGCGTTAAAATGACCTTGCTGAACCATGGCCCAAAAGCTAAAAACCCATCATTTTCAAGCGTAATAAGTGCCTGTGCGCATTCCTTCGCCGCGGCCTCGATGAGACAGCGTTGTTTTTCCCCATCCTTTAAACCGAGAGATTTTGAAAAATCCGAAAGAGAAAATTCAACTTTGTATTCGCTGTTGTTTTCGCGAATTAACGACATGGCCATAGCGATGAGGCGGCGTGCGTTGGTGCTGACCGAATACATCGATTGAGAAATTATATTCGGCTGGATAACAAATTCTGGCGTTTTTTGAAGTTGCTTCGCTTTCATAGATGTTATAATATGATGTATTGCACACACCTGTCAACTACACCTGTTTTGTACTTTCCTACACCTGTTGTTGTACTTTCCTACACCTGTTTTGTACTTTCCTACACCTGTTTTGTACTTTCCTACACCTGTTTTGACGTAATTCCTTACAGAATAACAATTTACGAGAGGGGAATATTAAGAATAATATAAATATAAAGAATAGGCGGTTTTTCTTAGAAAATTTTTGCTGTTCAGAACTCTTGCGCCCCTTTTTTCCTGAAGGAAAAAACCCGCGCCCCCCACCCTGCCGCCTCCGGCGGCTTAAGGAAGCCTCCCTTCGGTCGGCATTATGTGGGGGAACATATCCCCCACACCCCCAGCAAAAAAAGTCAATAAAAAGTGCAACAAAAAATCTCTTGCACATTAAAAAAGACTTGCCGTTACCGGTAACGTTTGATATAATTATTGCAAGGAGTAAATACTATGGCAATGACAAATACAGAACGACAGAAAAAGTACAGGGAAAAACAAAGAATACAGAAACGTACACGTAAAGATATTTGGGCAGACCCTTCCGGATTTATCGCTCCTAAAACTCAAAGCGGTGGAACTCCTACCATGACAAAAAAAGCATTTGACCAACAGCTTAAAAAGATTCTATCGAATTATTCTGAATCTGCCCAAGAATTTTTCCTTGCTGAATTATTTGAATACACAAAACGAGTTGATAAAATATGCAGTCCGATTTATAGGGAATAAACAACAACTGTTACTGGTAACAAATAAACCAAGTTGACAGTAATAAAACCTGCCGATACCTTAATTCTTGAAGGAGGAAAGGCTTTATGAAGGAAACCACAAATTGCTTACCGACTCCGAAGCCCGGACAATCCTTGACACCACGTCCCTTGACGAAGCAAGAAATAGAATTGCTGAAGCAAGACAAGAAGGAACTCAACGAATTCTGCAAGAAAATGATGGCGAACGATCCGTTCATCAAAAGAATGAAAGAATTTATGAAAGACGATCCGTTGCCCTCTATATAATTCAGAACCTTTACTTTTTAATATCAAGCCTCATTACGCAAACGACAACCCCTTAGGGTAATACCTAAAATAGGTTAAAGTAAATATGTGGATGAAAAAGGACTTTTTGAACGGCTGGACAAGATTATAGCTCTGCTTGATACAGGGCTAAAACCAGCGTCGAAGGCGGAACGAATAGTTGGCTGGGTAGCCACTGCGGTAGCCATAATGGGACTGCTGGCAATTATCGACATAGTTATATCTTGGATAGGAGGCTGAAAATGGCTCAATTTATTTTTGGAATCATTTTGCTTATTTTAAGTGCTACACTTTTTTATGTCAGACATAAGTACCTGCGATCAAAAAGACCTCCAGAGGCTTAAAATAGCTCCAGAAGGCCAAAAAACGGGCTTCTGCGGGCTTCGGAGAGATATTTTTGAATTTCAATACCAGAAATTATTTTGGCCACAATTATTTATGCCTGTAAACAATAATCGTTACCGGTAACGATTATTGTTTATTTTCCGGCTGGTTAGCCAAAAATACCAATTTTTATATTAACTTACACAAATTATTACAGGCAAGATAAAGAATGTGGCGAATATTCTGTAATTCTTTGCAGCGCAAAGAATTAAATGCGCCACATAACTATTGATTGTGGCGACAAATGACCATTTGTTGCCACATAAAAAATATACTGGTAGACTCCGAATTCGACCAAAAAGTCTACCAAACACATGGTAGACTCAAAAAAGTCTGCCAGTAGACTCCAAAATTTGGCCAAAAAGTCTACTGTAGACACATACATTTAGCCGAAAATAGGGGGTTTATACACCAAGCGTTACCGGTAACAGGGCTTTATATAAATAATAAATATAAAAAGTAAAGGTTCTGGATTATGGCCTCGGCTACAATTGCCACCTTACCGTAATTCAGAACCTTATATCCAAAAGCATACTTAGCAAAAAACGGGGTTGTCAACTTGGGCTGCGTTTTTTTTTCGGCTGTTTTTCCTGTTTGAAAAAATCAAGGTGAGCTTCCCGCAGTCTGTCATGTGTACGGCCTCTAGCGGCTTGCCTGTGGGCTTCAGTGTCTCCGAACAGGCTTTGTTGCGCTAATTCTTCCGCAAAGATTTGTTCATATTCTTCGGGAAATGCCGCTTCCAGTTTTTCGTTCTCTTGTTCGGTTTCGGTTACTGGCGTTACCGGTAACGGTTCATCGCGTTTTACCCAACGGCAATTAAAGCGCGCGCCGATGAGCCACTTGCCTCGGCGGATGTAATCTGGATCGATGTGCAGGCCGATGCCGGCCGTGTTTACTTCCTCAATGGGATTGTCTATGACATTACGTTTAAATTCTTTTGTCTGTTTATATTTTTTTGGATCTATTTGGAACAACGCCCGTATTTCGTCAAGGGTATGCTCAAAGTACCATTCGTCGCGGTGGTTGCCGCCCTTTCCCTCAAAGCCAGCGTAAGACAAAGCCAATTCATAAAAACGGATTGCGTAACGACCTTGAAGTTTGCCCAAATCAATCAGGTCGATTTTCGCAAATGCCTTTTTGAAACCTAGTATTATTTCCCAGAGTTCTTCGCTAAAAATCATTGTGATTTTATCCCAGACATCAGATTTAGATCGCGTTAAAATGACCTTGCTGAACCATGGCCCAAAAGCTAAAAACCCATCATTTTCAAGCGTAATAAGTGCCTGTGCGCATTCCTTCGCCGCGGCCTCGATGAGACAGCGTTGTTTTTCCCCATCCTTTAAACCGAGAGATTTTGAAAAATCCGAAAGAGAAAATTCAACTTTGTATTCGCTGTTGTTTTCGCGAATTAACGACATGGCCATAGCGATGAGGCGGCGTGCGTTGGTGCTGACCGAATACATCGATTGAGAAATTATATTCGGCTGGATAACAAATTCTGGCGTTTTTTGAAGTTGCTTCGCTTTCATAGATGTTATAATATGATGTATTGCACACACCTGTCAACTACACCTGTTTTGTACTTTCCTACACCTGTTGTTGTACTTTCCTACACCTGTTTTGTACTTTCCTACACCTGTTTTGTACTTTCCTACACCTGTTTTGACGTAATTCCTTACAGAATAACAATTTACGAGAGGGGAATATTAAGAATAATATAAATATAAAGAATAGGCGGTTTTTCTTAGAAAATTTTTGCTGTTCAGAACTCTTGCGCCCCTTTTTTCCTGAAGGAAAAAACCCGCGCCCCCCACCCTGCCGCCTCCGGCGGCTTAAGGAAGCCTCCCTTCGGTCGGCATTATGTGGGGGAACATATCCCCCACACCCCCAGCAAAAAAAGTCAATAAAAAGTGCAACAAAAAATCTCTTGCACATTAAAAAAGACTTGCCGTTACCGGTAACGTTTGATATAATTATTGCAAGGAGTAAATACTATGGCAATGACAAATACAGAACGACAGAAAAAGTACAGGGAAAAACAAAGAATACAGAAACGTACACGTAAAGATATTTGGGCAGACCCTTCCGGATTTATCGCTCCTAAAACTCAAAGCGGTGGAACTCCTACCATGACAAAAAAAGCATTTGACCAACAGCTTAAAAAGATTCTATCGAATTATTCTGAATCTGCCCAAGAATTTTTCCTTGCTGAATTATTTGAATACACAAAACGAGTTGATAAAATATGCAGTCCGATTTATAGGGAATAAACAACAACTGTTACTGGTAACAAATAAACCAAGTTGACAGTAATAAAACCTGCCGATACCTTAATTCTTGAAGGAGGAAAGGCTTTATGAAGGAAACCACAAATTGCTTACCGACTCCGAAGCCCGGACAATCCTTGACACCACGTCCCTTGACGAAGCAAGAAATAGAATTGCTGAAGCAAGACAAGAAGGAACTCAACGAATTCTGCAAGAAAATGATGGCGAACGATCCGTTCATCAAAAGAATGAAAGAATTTATGAAAGACGATCCGTTGCCCTCTATATAATTCAGAACCTTTACTTTTTAATATCAAGCCTCATTACGCAAACGACAACCCCTTAGGGTAATACCTAAAATAGGTTAAAGTAAATATGTGGATGAAAAAGGACTTTTTGAACGGCTGGACAAGATTATAGCTCTGCTTGATACAGGGCTAAAACCAGCGTCGAAGGCGGAACGAATAGTTGGCTGGGTAGCCACTGCGGTAGCCATAATGGGACTGCTGGCAATTATCGACATAGTTATATCTTGGATAGGAGGCTGAAAATGGCTCAATTTATTTTTGGAATCATTTTGCTTATTTTAAGTGCTACACTTTTTTATGTCAGACATAAGTACCTGCGATCAAAAAGACCTCCAGAGGCTTAAAATAGCTCCAGAAGGCCAAAAAACGGGCTTCTGCGGGCTTCGGAGAGATATTTTTGAATTTCAATACCAGAAATTATTTTGGCCACAATTATTTATGCCTGTAAACAATAATCGTTACCGGTAACGATTATTGTTTATTTTCCGGCTGGTTAGCCAAAAATACCAATTTTTATATTAACTTACACAAATTATTACAGGCAAGATAAAGAATGTGGCGAATATTCTGTAATTCTTTGCAGCGCAAAGAATTAAATGCGCCACATAACTATTGATTGTGGCGACAAATGACCATTTGTTGCCACATAAAAAATATACTGGTAGACTCCGAATTCGACCAAAAAGTCTACCAAACACATGGTAGACTCAAAAAAGTCTGCCAGTAGACTCCAAAATTTGGCCAAAAAGTCTACTGTAGACACATACATTTAGCCGAAAATAGGGGGTTTATACACCAAGCGTTACCGGTAACAGGGCTTTATATAAATAATAAATATAAAAAGTAAAGGTTCTGGATTATGGCCTCGGCTACAATTGCCACCTTACCGTAATTCAGAACCTTATATCCAAAAGCATACTTAGCAAAAAACGGGGTTGTCAACTTGGGCTGCGTTTTTTTTTCGGCTGTTTTTCCTGTTTGAAAAAATCAAGGTGAGCTTCCCGCAGTCTGTCATGTGTACGGCCTCTAGCGGCTTGCCTGTGGGCTTCAGTGTCTCCGAACAGGCTTTGTTGCGCTAATTCTTCCGCAAAGATTTGTTCATATTCTTCGGGAAATGCCGCTTCCAGTTTTTCGTTCTCTTGTTCGGTTTCGGTTACTGGCGTTACCGGTAACGGTTCATCGCGTTTTACCCAACGGCAATTAAAGCGCGCGCCGATGAGCCACTTGCCTCGGCGGATGTAATCTGGATCGATGTGCAGGCCGATGCCGGCCGTGTTTACTTCCTCAATGGGATTGTCTATGACATTACGTTTAAATTCTTTTGTCTGTTTATATTTTTTTGGATCTATTTGGAACAACGCCCGTATTTCGTCAAGGGTATGCTCAAAGTACCATTCGTCGCGGTGGTTGCCGCCCTTTCCCTCAAAGCCAGCGTAAGACAAAGCCAATTCATAAAAACGGATTGCGTAACGACCTTGAAGTTTGCCCAAATCAATCAGGTCGATTTTCGCAAATGCCTTTTTGAAACCTAGTATTATTTCCCAGAGTTCTTCGCTAAAAATCATTGTGATTTTATCCCAGACATCAGATTTAGATCGCGTTAAAATGACCTTGCTGAACCATGGCCCAAAAGCTAAAAACCCATCATTTTCAAGCGTAATAAGTGCCTGTGCGCATTCCTTCGCCGCGGCCTCGATGAGACAGCGTTGTTTTTCCCCATCCTTTAAACCGAGAGATTTTGAAAAATCCGAAAGAGAAAATTCAACTTTGTATTCGCTGTTGTTTTCGCGAATTAACGACATGGCCATAGCGATGAGGCGGCGTGCGTTGGTGCTGACCGAATACATCGATTGAGAAATTATATTCGGCTGGATAACAAATTCTGGCGTTTTTTGAAGTTGCTTCGCTTTCATAGATGTTATAATATGATGTATTGCACACACCTGTCAACTACACCTGTTTTGTACTTTCCTACACCTGTTGTTGTACTTTCCTACACCTGTTTTGTACTTTCCTACACCTGTTTTGTACTTTCCTACACCTGTTTTGACGTAATTCCTTACAGAATAACAATTTACGAGAGGGGAATATTAAGAATAATATAAATATAAAGAATAGGCGGTTTTTCTTAGAAAATTTTTGCTGTTCAGAACTCTTGCGCCCCTTTTTTCCTGAAGGAAAAAACCCGCGCCCCCCACCCTGCCGCCTCCGGCGGCTTAAGGAAGCCTCCCTTCGGTCGGCATTATGTGGGGGAACATATCCCCCACACCCCCAGCAAAAAAAGTCAATAAAAAGTGCAACAAAAAATCTCTTGCACATTAAAAAAGACTTGCCGTTACCGGTAACGTTTGATATAATTATTGCAAGGAGTAAATACTATGGCAATGACAAATACAGAACGACAGAAAAAGTACAGGGAAAAACAAAGAATACAGAAACGTACACGTAAAGATATTTGGGCAGACCCTTCCGGATTTATCGCTCCTAAAACTCAAAGCGGTGGAACTCCTACCATGACAAAAAAAGCATTTGACCAACAGCTTAAAAAGATTCTATCGAATTATTCTGAATCTGCCCAAGAATTTTTCCTTGCTGAATTATTTGAATACACAAAACGAGTTGATAAAATATGCAGTCCGATTTATAGGGAATAAACAACAACTGTTACTGGTAACAAATAAACCAAGTTGACAGTAATAAAACCTGCCGATACCTTAATTCTTGAAGGAGGAAAGGCTTTATGAAGGAAACCACAAATTGCTTACCGACTCCGAAGCCCGGACAATCCTTGACACCACGTCCCTTGACGAAGCAAGAAATAGAATTGCTGAAGCAAGACAAGAAGGAACTCAACGAATTCTGCAAGAAAATGATGGCGAACGATCCGTTCATCAAAAGAATGAAAGAATTTATGAAAGACGATCCGTTGCCCTCTATATAATTCAGAACCTTTACTTTTTAATATCAAGCCTCATTACGCAAACGACAACCCCTTAGGGTAATACCTAAAATAGGTTAAAGTAAATATGTGGATGAAAAAGGACTTTTTGAACGGCTGGACAAGATTATAGCTCTGCTTGATACAGGGCTAAAACCAGCGTCGAAGGCGGAACGAATAGTTGGCTGGGTAGCCACTGCGGTAGCCATAATGGGACTGCTGGCAATTATCGACATAGTTATATCTTGGATAGGAGGCTGAAAATGGCTCAATTTATTTTTGGAATCATTTTGCTTATTTTAAGTGCTACACTTTTTTATGTCAGACATAAGTACCTGCGATCAAAAAGACCTCCAGAGGCTTAAAATAGCTCCAGAAGGCCAAAAAACGGGCTTCTGCGGGCTTCGGAGAGATATTTTTGAATTTCAATACCAGAAATTATTTTGGCCACAATTATTTATGCCTGTAAACAATAATCGTTACCGGTAACGATTATTGTTTATTTTCCGGCTGGTTAGCCAAAAATACCAATTTTTATATTAACTTACACAAATTATTACAGGCAAGATAAAGAATGTGGCGAATATTCTGTAATTCTTTGCAGCGCAAAGAATTAAATGCGCCACATAACTATTGATTGTGGCGACAAATGACCATTTGTTGCCACATAAAAAATATACTGGTAGACTCCGAATTCGACCAAAAAGTCTACCAAACACATGGTAGACTCAAAAAAGTCTGCCAGTAGACTCCAAAATTTGGCCAAAAAGTCTACTGTAGACACATACATTTAGCCGAAAATAGGGGGTTTATACACCAAGCGTTACCGGTAACAGGGCTTTATATAAATAATAAATATAAAAAGTAAAGGTTCTGGATTATGGCCTCGGCTACAATTGCCACCTTACCGTAATTCAGAACCTTATATCCAAAAGCATACTTAGCAAAAAACGGGGTTGTCAACTTGGGCTGCGTTTTTTTTTCGGCTGTTTTTCCTGTTTGAAAAAATCAAGGTGAGCTTCCCGCAGTCTGTCATGTGTACGGCCTCTAGCGGCTTGCCTGTGGGCTTCAGTGTCTCCGAACAGGCTTTGTTGCGCTAATTCTTCCGCAAAGATTTGTTCATATTCTTCGGGAAATGCCGCTTCCAGTTTTTCGTTCTCTTGTTCGGTTTCGGTTACTGG
>JGI20163J15578_10000960_pt1 | contig 11919 bp, 13 predicted proteins | sample TergutCu122P1_FD_15578 | JGI IMG/M metagenome (IMG submission 15578)
TANTTTCATCAATCTTTATGAATCCCAGAATCAAACTGCTGATTTTTTAGAATGGTCCACTGAGCAGATGGAGGGAGAAGAACTTGAGGATTATATGAATTGGAAAGATAGGAAACTTTTGAATTGAGGAGCTTGAATCATGTATTTAGACTGGATATTTGAGCCACTAGGGATTGAAGAGACAAAAGACAAATCACAAATTAGAAAAGCTTATGCACAGAAAGTGAAAGAATGTCATCCAGAGGAGCATCCCAAAGAGTGGCAACGCTTACATCAAGCCTATAAGGAGGCATTGAATTATGCTTCGGGGAAACATTGGTATTGCTACGATGAGTTGGAAGATATAGAGAATATTGGTGAAGAGCATCTAGGTGAACAATCAGAACAGGTGGAGGAAACAATGAAAGCCTCTTCGGAATTGGGCTTAGAGGACTCCTCTATAGAGATAACAGAGCTTACCCAGAATGATATTTATGAAAACTTAGTAGCGCAAGCAAAGATAATTAATGATTCAGATATAAGCAGTATTAAACATCAGCTCGAAAATCTTATGAAGTTAGAAGATGAATCTTTACATGTTGCATGGAGGAATTTTTTTGATTCGGTGGCCTTTTTGGAGTTCTACGAAGAGCGGAGTGTTATAGACTTATTAGGAACAACATTGAAAGAAATACAAGTACCTAGAGAAACAGCTGAATTTATCCAGAACGAACTAAAATTAGTGATAAGAAAGCTTCGTGCTTCAAAAAAATATTATAAAGCTGACATGTTGTCAGCCATTAGAAAAGATTTTAGAAGTAGAATAAACTTAAATAACATCAGTATTGGTGAAATAAAAGGGGAGTGGGATTATTCTGAGATATTTGAAGGGTTAGTGGAAAAAGCTAAGAGTACGTTATAAATCCATCGAAGATTCATCCAAAAGGAATTGCTCGACTCCTATGTACAGGATGCCTTTCTCATCATGCCAAGGGATAATATTATCTCTAACAATAACAATTTTCTTAAAAGAATCATCAATGCGATACAATGAATGAGTCTCTTGCTTTCTCTTTTCTTCGTCTGAAATAATAAGTGCAGACTGAATATAATATCGTTTGCTATTTTTATTTGCAACAAAGTCTACCTCTAGCCAAGTGCGTTGACTTTGTCTCTTTTCATTTTTGTAGTGATACTCTACCATGCCTACATCGATGTCAAAAGCTCTAGCAGCAAGCTCGTTATATATAATATTTTCCATAATGTGATTTTCTTCTTGTTGGCGGAAATTTAATCGAGCATTTCGGAGCCCTACATCTGAAAAATAATACTTTAATGGTGTATCTATATATTTTTTTCCTTTGATGTCATACCGATATGATTTGCAAATGATAAAGGCGTCAATAAAATAGTCCAAATAAGTGTTTATTGTTGCTGCAGTAATATTGGTTCTTTTAACGGTTTTAAAAGTGTTGGAAAGCTTTGTTGGGTTTGTTAGGGAACCAATAGATGATGAAATTATATTTAAAAGTTCTTCCAATATTTCTTTATCATTACGGATTTGGTGTCGCTCGATTACATCTGTAATATATGTTTTAGTAAAAAGGTCTTTTAAGTATTTACTCTTCTCTTCGTGAGTTTTTCTTAGTAGAATTGCAGGCATTCCACCATAAGTAAAATACTCTCTCCACGCATCACGTCTCTCGCCATCATAAGCTTCATAAAACTCCTTAAAAGTCAAAGGATTCACTTTAATCTCGTCACCTCTATCTTTAAATTCAGTTAAAATATCAGAAGATAGCATTTTGGAATTGCTACCTGTTACATACAAGTCCACATTTTCAATTTTCATAAGACCAAGCAAAACATCAACAAATCCGATTGTTGCAGTGGGGTCATCTATATAAGGGTTTTGAATTTCAACTACTTTTTGAATTTCGTCTATAAAAATATAGTATACCTTGTCTTTTTGAGAAATTTGACTCCTGATATACTCATCCAGTTCAATAGGGTTTCTGTACCTTGCATTTTGAATCTCGTCTAAAGCCAAGCCGATGATGAACCTGTCCTCCACATCAACTGACTTTAAATAGTCACGATAGATATTAAACAAAAGATAAGACTTGCCACATCTTCGAACACCAGTGATAACCTTTACAAGACCATTCTCTTTCTTGGCAATCAGTTTTTTTAGATATTGTTTTCTTTCAATAATCATAACCGTCTCCATTCAAAATTGCGCATATACGCATTTTTAATTCGTAACAAGTTTAGCATGGCAGGAGTGCATTGTCAAGGCTTGCGCAACAAAATTGCGTATATACGTATTTTTGCTGCGGATAAAGTTCTGGTTGAGCCCTGCTGAATTCAGATTGTCGAAACAAGCTACTTAAAAGAATCATTGTAATGACCATTGCTTTAGTGTTAGAATATATGCAAAGGAAACGGAAAATAGTTGATTGAGCAATCTAGGGACGTTGATAAGTCTAGCCGGCTAGGAGAGGAAGCTGAAAGTGGATAGAAAAATTATTGTAGTAGGATATGTTGGGCTGGAAGGTTCGCTTGAGATGGCAAAAGAAAATGCAGAAGAACTAAAATCACATTTCTCTAAGTATTTCATGAAACAAGTTGAGGAATGTGAGAAATACTTGGTTTCTTCGAAGGCTTTCCATGAGATGGGATTAGAGAGAAGTGACGTAATTGTCCCCTTAGGAGAGAATCGGGATGTTACAAGCCTCTGGTCAGCTCTCTGGCACCTGTGTGAGGCCTGGGGGATGGGTATAGAAGTAGAGTTTTCCCAGATTCCCATTCGTCAAGAAACAATAGAAATCTGCCAGTTTGTTGGTCGAAATCCCTATCAAATATCCTCAAAAGGAACCTACGTTATCCTCACATCTCAGGCAGAAGACATGATAGAGGGACTAAGGTTGAAAGAGATTCCAGCCCATGTCATTGGGAAAACCACTCACAAAAGAGAAAGACTAATTAAAAGAAGAGAGTACGTACGGCACCTGCCAAGACCGAATTAAAAAGGCACAGTCGCACACACGAGACAAAGAAGGAGAGAAGAAACCAGAAAATACGGGACACTCAAGAGGTACAGCTCTAACAAGAAAATGCGTGAAACTCAAGAGGTACAACTGTAAGCACAGAAAAGGAGAAGAAAACAATGTTTGGAAAAACAAATGAAACAGAAAACAACCCAAAAGTTACAAAAGAAGAGATTATTGATTTTATTACCAACATGAACATGAGGACTTCAGGCCTTGGTGGAGGGGGACTGGATAAGGTTGACGTTTATTTCCACATCCAACAAATCGTAACCATGTATGATGCTTATCTTAAGACTGAATTAGGTGAGCTAGAAAAAAGGCATGAAGAAGAGCTGGATCGATTACTGGGGAATGTTCCAGAAGGAGAGCAAGGCTCAGGGCAACCCGCCATAAAAACGGAATTCCAAATCATAAGAGAGCTACAGAATAGCTTTAAAGATGCCAACCAAGAGATTATTGATTACATTAACAGGATGGAAATTAGAAAAACTACTTTTGGTGGCTTTGATAGAGCTGACGTGTACGCTCATATTCGAGACATTACCACCATGCAAGAAAAAATCAACGAAAAGATGAGAAAAAAATACGAAAATGAAATCATTCGCTTACACAGAATGCTTCCAAGGGATGGTCTGTAGAAGATGATCAATATTGTATTGCTAGAACCTGAAATACCTCAGAACACAGGGAACATAGGAAGAACTTGCGTGGTGACGGGTAGTCGCCTGCACCTCATCGAGCCTTTAGGATTTAGAATTAACGAAAAGGCTCTAAAACGGGCAGGAATGGACTACTGGTCTGAGTTAGATGTGACCACTTATGTAGACTACAATGATTTTATCACGCGCAATCCAGGAGCCAAGATATACATGGCAGAAACCAAAGCCAAGAAATGTTACACTCAGGTGAATTACGAACCCGATTGTTTCATTATGTTTGGAAAAGAAAGTGCTGGAATTCCAGATGAAATTCTAGGGTCGAACTTGGAGAATTGTGTGCGAATCCCCATGATAAAATCCACCCGTTCATTAAACTTATGCAACTCTGTGTCAGTAGTGCTTTATGAAGCCCTAAGACAGAACTTGTTTTTCGATTTGGAGAAAGAGTCCAATTACTTCTTGAGGCCGCACTTGAAAGAGCATATGCCCTCGGGGTAAGCACATTGGCGGCAGGAAGGTCAACTTAACGAAGATTAAAGGCTCAAAACTCCCGAAATAAGTTGACTTTAGGTTGCTTTTGTGCTATATATTATGAGTGGTAACTTGATTGCTGTTTTTTGGTCGAATCATTGAGTTCCAAGTATTGCCTTTGGAGCAGTAATAGGGCAGTGTTTTGGAAGGTGATTTGGTTTTTTTTTAGAAATATATGGAGACTCTTTTTACCGTTTCAAAAATTTAGAGGGCAAAATGAACAAAGAATTTGAGTCCAAAACATTAGAAGCAGAAGAATTCAAGACACCGAAGTTTGATTTTGAGGAGTATGACCCCAGACCCTTAGAGCCTGAGGACTTTGAGGGGCTGCCTCCTAGCTTAGGAGGGATAAAGAAAAAAAGCATTGGAGAAGGTTCCAGGCTAGCGGAGTCTAGAACAAAAAAGCTCACATCAGAGAGATTCGAGTCAGAAAGGTCCAAATCAGAGGAGCTCAAATCAGAGGAGCTCAAATCAGAGGGATTCAGAGCAGAGGAGTCAGAAGATGAAAGGTTGGATCAGGGACACATTGCAGGATATCGTGCCGTTATCACCGCCCTCTCATTAGTAGGTCAAATAGGCTTGGTGATGTTTGCCTGTGTGGCCATAGGATTACTTGGTGGAATGTTCTTGGATGGATGGCTAGGTACTGAGCCTATAATGTTGTTGATATTCATGATACTTGGAGTGATAAGTGGCTTTAGAACCGTATACATGATGATTAAGAAGTTGATTAAATAGACGGAATACGACGAAATATTACTCCCCAGCGAGTGCGGATACTGAGCACTCTAGCAGGTGCATGGTCGAAATAGACGTCTATTACGAATATAAAACCAGTTTGTTTATCGTTCAGTCAGGTTAAGAAAGAGGAGAGAAGGGTAAGATGAGCCAATTGCGAAAGGATCCCGTTGGGGAAGTGCCTAAAAGAGTATTGCTACTCTCTCTAGTAATCACTGTGCTTATTGTAGGAGCAACCTTTTTCTTTGAAGGAGTAACTCTTCTAGCGGTAGTTGGGTTTTGGATGGGAGTGGCGGCTAATCTCATTAACTTTAGAATTATTGTCATTGGAACCAACAACTTTTTAGAGAAATCAAAAGCAGGGAAAAAGGCTTCAATGACTCCTAATATTATGCTTCGCTTCCTTCTCTATGGAGTGGTCTTCATCCTTGCTTGGAGACTAGGAACTTCTGCCTTAATTGCCTCCTTGTTAGGAGCCTGTATGGTGAATTTTGCCTTTAAGTCAGATGGCTTTTTCACTATGGGACTGGGAAAAAAGGAAGACTCCAACTTGAGAAACAAAGAAGATTCCAACTTGAAGGGGAGAGCTAGCATAGATAGAGTTGATGATATAGAAGCAATTTTGGCTCCTGAAACAAAGGACGCAGATAAACCAGACGATAAAAGCAAAGTCTCTGAGATAGAGGGTAGAGACAAAATCTTCGAGGTGAATGATAAAAATGAAACCTCGAAAAAAGACAGAAGTGACCCTGCTGTAGAAGATGTAGATGCAGGCAGGGAACAAGAACCACCAGAGGAAGAAGAGATAGAGGTATATCTATAAGGAGGGGTGTAGCGTTTCGCGAACGCCTAATCCATAAGAATAGTAGAAAGGAGCAAGGCCTTGGATATTGTTGTACACATTGGTGATCGTTTATCCTTACAACCTGCAGTATTTAATTCGTTGATTGTGATTATATGCTTATGCATATTCATCATGGTTTGCGGAGCAAAGGTAAATAAGGCAGACCCTTCTAAGCCGTCAAAAGGTCTTGTCTTTTTTATGGAGTTTGCAGTGTCAAGCATTGAGAAGATGGCCAACAACATGATTGGGGACAAAACGGGCAAGTATGCTCCTTTTATAGGCTTTCTTATTTTTTACCTCATCCCCATTAACTTGTTAGGCTTACTAGGGCTTACTACGCCTTCCAGCAATTACAACGTAACCTTGTCCTTAGCTCTTGTTACCTTAACTTATATTGCCTTGTCAGGTGTTCAAGCAAAAGGGCTATGGGGATATTTGAAAGATACCTACTTTGGGAACATGCCAGCCCTGTTTCTTTTGAACGTTATTGGAGAAGCGGCTAAGCTCATCTCTTTGTCCTTCCGTTTGTTTGGTAACATTTTAAGTGGTGTGGTGATGTTAACGGTTATTATGACCCTGATGGGATGGTTAGTAATACCCATTTTGCCCGCCTTAAGCATCTACTTCAATATTTTTGCAGGAGTGATGCAAACCGCAGTCTTTTGTATCTTAACCATGATTTGGTTACAAGGAGCCACTTCAAGGGAAAGATAAAGATATTATTTTTATGGCTCTATAGCCCACGAACTCGTAAGGGTGAAAGCAAAGGGTTTTACGGCCAAAACAAGTAACCATGTAAAAAAAAGTACCACAAATGTACTCAATAAAAAGGAGGATTTGAAAATGTCACAGATTACAAATGAAGGATTCGTTCTAGGAATGTCTGCAATTGCAGCAGCAATTGCAATTATGCCAGCATTTGGAGCAGGTTTAGCACAAGGTAGAGCAGCTGGAGAAGCGGCAACAGCAGTAGGTCGCCAGCCAGAGGCAAGGGGAGATATTATGCTCACCATGATCGTTGGTCAAGCCATGTCAGAGACATCAGGGATTTACGGACTAATTATTTCTCTGATTATATTGCTCTTTAATCCTTTGATGGGCTTCCTGTAGAAGGAAAGGGATGTTAATAACCATGAAAGGGAGGCAAAAGCCATGGTGAATATAGAGGTTATTCCCGATATGCAACACCTGATCATTCAACTGATTGCACTTGTGATTTTGTTGATTGTTTTCAAGCGCTATGGATGGGCACCTACCAAAAGGTTCTTGGACAAACGGCAAGAGATCATTGCCTCTAAATTTACAGAAGCTCAAGCGGCCAAGGAAGAATCTTTAGAGTTGAAACGTCAATATGAAGAGCATCTAAGCAAAGTAAATGAAGAGGCCCATCATATTATTGAAAGCTCAAGAGAAGAGGGCAAGAAGGTCTATGAAAACATTATTCTAGACGCTCGCAGGGAAGCCAGCGAGAAGTTGCTAAGAGCAGATGAAGCAATTTCTCAAGATGTGAGGAATGCACAGAACAAAATCAAAGAAGACATTATCGAGATTGCTGTAAGTTCAACAGAACGATTGATTAAAAAGGAGCTTGATGAGAGAGATCACAAGCGACTTTTTGATGATTTCATTACAAATATAGGTGGAGAACATGTCTAAGAACAGTGAAAGTTACGCCTTAGATTTATTTGCTCTTGCCTATGATGAGAACAAAGTAGAAGAAGTACGGCAAGAGCTTAAAACCCTAATAACACTTCTTAAAGGTGAACCGATGATGATTACCATTTTAAAGAACCCTAAAATGGTGTTAGGAGAGAAGAAAAAGTTCCTTCAAGAAGGGGTTGCCAGAGAAATGAGTTCCATACTCATTGATTTTGTGATGAGATTAATTGAAGAAGAAGCTTTGGATTTATTAGACCACATAGCGTTTCTTTACAATCAAGGAGTAAGACAATATTTAGAAGATTACCTTGGAATTGTAGAAGGTGAAGTTTATAGTGCAGTTCCTTTGACAGAGGATCAAATGAAAAGGTTAACTCAAACCTTTGAGAGGAAATGTGGAAAAGAAGTAAGGTTTATTGCAACAGTTGACCCTTCCCTTATCGGAGGGTATCGAGTGAAAATACAAAGCAAGGTGTATGACGATACCATTAAATTGCAGCTAAATCAATTGCGGGAATCATTAGAAAAGTCATAGGAAAAGAGGTTGTCAAGATGATCATCAATTTAGAAAAGATGAGTGCAAGAATCAAAGAACAAATCAAAGATTATGAGCGAACATTGGATGTGAGTGAAACTGGAGTAGTCATTAGTGTAGGTGATGGAACGGCTCGTGCTCACGGCCTGGTTAATGTAATGGCAGGAGAGATTGTAGAGTTCCAATCAGGAACCGTGGGTATGGTTCAAAGCTTGGAAGCTCATAATGTGGGAATTATTATCTTTGGTGACTACACAACAGTAAAAGAAAAAGACGAGGTAAAACGTACAGGGCGAATCATGTCGGTTCCAGTAGGAGAAGAGTTGATTGGTCGCGTGGTAGACGCGCTTGGAAATCCTATTGACGGAGGAGGGGAACTTCTCACCACTAAGGAGCGACCCATTGAAGTGAAAGCCTCAGGGGTTATGTCGAGAAAGTCCGTAGACCAACCTTTGCAAACAGGGCTGAAGGCCATTGATGCTTTGGTTCCTATTGGAAGAGGTCAACGAGAATTAATCATTGGAGACCGACAAACAGGAAAAACCTCGGTAGCAGTGGATACCATTATCAACCAAAAAGGCCAAAATTGCATCTGTATCTATGTGGCCATTGGTCAGAAAGAATCCACCGTAAGCTCAGTAGTTGAAACCTTTAAAAAATATGGAGCAATGGATTACACCATAGTAATTTCAGCGTCAGCTTCACTGCCTTCCCCTATGCTGTACCTCTCTCCTTACACAGGAGTGACCATGGCAGAAGAATTTATGTATCAAGGGAAGCATGTGTTGATTATATATGATGATTTGTCTAAGCAAGCCGCCGCTTATCGTGAGTTGGCCCTGTTGCTTAGAAGGCCACCTGGACGAGAAGCCTATCCTGGAGATGTGTTCTATCTTCACTCCAGACTTCTTGAGCGAGCGGCCAAGTTAAATGATGAATTGGGAGGAGGCTCCATTACCGCCTTGCCCTTTATTGAAACACAAGCAGGAGACTTGTCTGCTTATGTAGCCACCAATGTAATCTCCATTACTGATGGTCAGATTTTCCTGAGAACAGACTACTTCAATTCAGGAACACGTCCTGCCATTGATGCAGGGTTATCCGTATCCCGTGTTGGTGGAGCCGCTCAGATTAAAGCCATGAAGAAGGTGGCAGGAACCTTGCGCTTGAATCTGGCTGCTTATCGTGAACTGGAAGCTTTCACCCAGTTTGGTTCCGATGACCTTGATGACGCCACCAGAAGAAGCTTGGCTCGTGGAGAACGGACGGTAGAAGTGTTGAAGCAACCTGTGAATCAACCGATTCCAGTGGAGAAGCAGGTATGTATTATCTATGCTTTGGTCAATGGATTCTTAGATGATGTAGAAACGGCCCAGATTGGCGACTTTGAAAAAGGCTTATATGAATACTTAGACCAAGAACATCCAGAGGTATTAGATCATATTAGAAGAACGAAGGATTTGCCAGAAAAGCAATTATTAGATGATGCCATTATCCAGTATAAGAATCAGAGAGACCAAGCCCTTGTGGGAGAGGATTCCTGATTCATAGTGAAGAGATTATAACAGTGACCAGACTCCACCAAAATCTGCAGAAAGGATAAAAGAAGATGCCTCAATCCATTAATGAAATCAAAAGAAAAATTTCATCAATGCAAAGCATGAAGAAGATTACCAAGGCCATGCAGATGGTTTCTGTGTCTAAGCGAACAAAAACAGACATCAAAGTGAAGAACTACACTTCTTTTATCAATACATACGATGGAATAATGGAGAATATTTTTGCTACTCCTTCCATAGAGGAGCATGTGTTTTTCACCCCTAGCCAGATAAGTGGCGGCAAGGGTTGCACCGCATACCTGACCATTACTTCAGACCGAGGCCTAGCAGGGGGATACAACAACAATCTCTTGCGACAACTTCAGCTAGAGATTAGTGAAAAACAGCCAGAGGAATACAAACTATATATGATTGGAACCAAGGGGTTTGATTTTGCAAAGCGTTTTCGATACCCTGTGGAGAACCAATATGTTTTTGTACCAGACGATTTGATTTATATGGATATTGAACCCATTGTGAATCAAATGCTGATGGATTACGTTCACGGGGTAGTAGATGAAGTGGTGATTGTATATAACAACTATGTGACTCAACTGATTCAAACACCAACCATGAAGAAAGTGTTGCCCCTTGAGAAAACCTTGGCTCATAAAAATTCCAAGAAGATATATGTATTTGACCCTGATGAAAGTGAAATCATTCAAAGAACCTTAATCAAATACATGAACAGCATGATCTATGGAATCGTTCTTACGGCCAAACTATCGGAACATGCAGCAAGGATGAACGCCATGCAGAATGCAACAGACAATGCAACAGAGATTATTAAAGAAACCCAGTTGATATATAATAGAGCACGTCAAGCGGCAATTACTCAGGAGATTAATGAGATTGTTGGTGGCGCCATGGCGGTGCAATGAAGATATTAATTTCACGGCTTGATATCCCTATAGTTGAAGCTAGGGGCTTTACGGGCAAAGCGAGTAAAAAGGAGAGGTTGAAGAATGGGTAAAGGGAAAATCGTCGCGATTATTGGACCTGTAGTTGATGTAAAGTTTGACACAGGTGAATTGCCAGCCATCTATAACGCGCTGACCATTGATTATCACGTAAGAGGCGAAAGAAAAGCATTAACTTTAGAAGTAATCCTGCAATTGGGAGATGGAGTGGTTCGCACCATCGCCATGGACTCTACCGACGGATTAGTTCGTGGCACAGAAGTAGTAGATACGGGTCATTCCATAAAAGTTCCAGTAGGCAACGCCACTCTGGGGCGAATTTTCAATGTCCTAGGGGAGCCTATTGATGAGAAAGAGCCTATTGGAGCAGATGTCCCACTTTGTGAAATTCACAAACCCGCTCCAAAATTTGAGGAGTTATCCACTAACGTTGAGATATTAGAGACAGGAATCAAAGTGGTTGACCTATTGGCACCTTATATTAAAGGTGGAAAGATTGGTCTCTTTGGAGGAGCAGGGGTTGGCAAAACCGTAATCATCCAAGAGCTAATCAACAACATTGCCCAAGAACATGGGGGAATTTCGGTATTCTCGGGAGTAGGAGAAAGAACCCGTGAAGGAAACGACCTATACCATGAGATGACCGATTCAGGAGTAATCAGCAAGACGGCCATGGTTTTTGGCCAGATGAACGAGCCTCCTGGTGCTCGTCTAAGGGTAGGCTTAACAGGACTTACCATGGCGGAGCATTTCCGTGATGAAGAAAAACAAGACGTATTACTTTTTATCGATAATATATTTAGATTTACCCAAGCAGGCTCTGAGGTGTCGGCACTTCTTGGAAGGATGCCCTCAGCGGTGGGATACCAGCCTACCCTGGCAACAGAGATGGGACAGCTTCAAGAGCGAATCACTTCTACCAAACAAGGATCCATTACATCCATTCAAGCCATCTATGTACCTGCCGATGACTATACAGACCCTGCACCAGCAACCACCTTTACTCACTTAGATGCTACCACTAACTTGGAACGTCGAATTGCAGAGATGGGAATTTACCCAGCAGTAGACCCTCTGGCCTCTACATCTCGCGCCCTATCTCCTGATGTGGTAGGAGAAGAGCATTATCGGATAGCTCGTGGGGTGCAGATGACCTTGCAACGTTACAAGGAATTGCAAGATATTATTGCGGTTCTAGGGATGGATGAGCTGGCGGCAGATGATAAGTTGATTGTTCATCGTGCCAGAAGGATGCAGTTGTTCCTGTCCCAAAACTTCCATGTGGCGGAGCAGTTTACAGGAGTAAAAGGCTCATATGTAACCACCGCCGAAACCGTGCAAGGATTCAAAGAGATTCTAGAAGGAAAGCATGATGACCTGCCAGAAGAAGCTTTTCGTCTTGT
>JGI20163J15578_10000961_pt1 | contig 11917 bp, 14 predicted proteins | sample TergutCu122P1_FD_15578 | JGI IMG/M metagenome (IMG submission 15578)
TTCTCCGTGGATACATTAAAATACCTGAAAAAAGGTGGAAGAATTAGTCCGGCAGCAGCGGCAATAGGAACCGTATTAAATCTGAAGCCTGTGCTAGTCTACCGTGGCGAGAAGATGGAACCCTTTGAAAAAGTAAGAGGAAGTAAAGCTTCCAGAAAAGCCATATTAAAAGGCGTAGAAGCGGAGATGAAAGAAAGGTTCGGAGATGAGGCCCACCAACTGACTTTTACGATTCCATACACCTGCACAGATGAGGAGGTGGAGAAGTGGCGAGATGAAGTGGTTGCTCACTTCCCTCAGTTTAGGAAAGAAGAGATAGAATTAAGCAGGATTTCTATCAGTGTAGCTTGTCATACTGGTCCTGGAGTTGTTGCTTTGTCTTGTACGAAAAAAATGGAAGTTTAGTACCAAGCTTCCTCAGTGACGATATAATCCAATGGGAAATCCCAATCATCAGCAGTTAAGTCATCACATTGTTGGACGCTAAATGCCACAGCAATGGTGATGGCTTTTTTACATTGTGGCAGATAACGGTCATAATATCCCGCGCCCATGCCACACCTTATCTTCGGGACGACCCTAAAAGTGGTACAGGGAACAATCACCAAATCTATTTCCGTTGGATTTAGGATTGTGGAGCGATTCTCGATTGGAGTTCTTATGCCATATTTTCCTGTTTCCCATGCATCAATCTCGCCTGGTACGGCGGCGACCATTTTGCCATCTTCATAACAGAGAGGAAAGGCAAGAGATTTGCCTTTGGCTATTGCCCATTCATTAAAAGTAGAAATGTCTACTTCGTTTCCAAAGGGTTGATGAGATAAAATAACCTTTACATCTCCATAGGGAGATGAAATTAGTTTTTCTGAGATGGTTTGACTAAAAGTGACGGCATTTTTTTTGTCTAAATTATTTCTAGCGGCAATTCCAACTTTACGTTGTAAGTCTTTATTCGTGAGGAGTTTTGACACACCATCACCTCCATTTAGAGTGGGGACTGTTCGGCTTATTCTTCTTACCCTACTTATGTCTTTTTACCCTAGATTTTAACCACCCTTTGGCTATACTCATTCTCATAAGCGGTTCTGAATTTATCGGTAACCACTGAATTATATAAGTTGCTCGCCAAAGTATCATGGTAGAGCATTCTTTTCCCTAAAGCACATAAGCTTTCGTCATTCATCGCATTATGAATCATGGGCAGGTTACTTTCTTTGGCAATAATAGACACTACCTCCTGATTCCTTTTTTCTAGTCCAAGCAACCTAATATAAAAGTGGTAGCCCCCTTGTTTATATTCGGTGACATTTTTCTTCTTTACTCCTAGCATAATATGGAGCAGGGCTCGATTAATCCGTGAATGAGTAACTTCTTTCGTTTTTAGCAATTGACAAAACTGTTTGTAGTTGAAAAAGTTGTTTAATTGGTTGCAAATTCGGTTGGCCAACTCTTTGGAAACATCCATGTACTGAGCCAGATCTTTAGGAGTTTTATTGATTAATTTGTACTTTAACAACAAAGAGAAGTCATTTTGGTAAATTGGATATTTTACCTCATAGTAATCTTTCAACAGGTCAATACAACTGTCGGGGATTTGATAATCCAATTGGTGGAAAATGTTGCTAAGGGGAGAGTCAATTAAGGACTCACCTTCCGAGTAGGTAGAGTATTTTGAAGAAGAGTAAGCCAGTAAAGAACGAATGGCTGTGGCGGAGCTATACACAGGATGAAGCGTAGTGTCATGCTCATGGGCTCCCTTCCTGTTAATACTATAAGGAGTGATGGAACTGTTCAACAGATTCAACGCTTTAATGTACTCAATTCCCAGGATATTGTTTGGCTCCTTTAAAACAGCAACATAATCCTGGGACTTATGGGTAAGCTTAGCAACCGCTTTTGTCCGAGCGGCGGGGAAGTTTAAGCCCTCTTTGATTCCTTGCTGCAAAAGTTCTTTGAATTCAAGAGGTTCGTTCTGGAAAATATTGGCCAATTCACTTAGCTTTTCTACGTCATTGCATTCGCTTCCAAAAACAATAGAATCGATACAGTTAAAGGAGTCAAGTAAAGCCACAGAGCCCGTTGCAAATAGCTGGGCTGTGCCTGTTGCATAACAAAGAGGAATCTCAAAAACAGCGCTTGCGCCTGCCTTTAAGGCCATTTCGGCACGCAAGGACTTTGGCATAATGGCTGGAATGCCCCGTTGGACATAGTCGCCACTCATGACAACAACAATATGGTCGGCTCCTGTGATTTCTTTTGATTTTTGAATGTGATACAGATGGCCGTTATGAAGAGGGTTATATTCTGCGATGAGTCCTATGATTTTCATGGGGTTGTTTAGCTCCTTTGTTGTATTTTTATTGTCCTAGACGATAGAATCCTCGCTTCTTTAACTTTTTCCCATTCAATGAGGTTCATCCAAAGGTTATAGCTTCATACATGGCCTTAGTATTTTTTGGCCTTCAGCCATGTAAGCAGTTCTGGAATCGACGTAGAAGTTAAAGGAAGGCGATGAATAGGCTCATTAATACTCTCTAGATAGTGAGCGTCTGAGTTAAATAAAATATTACAATCTAAAAGATAAGGATGAGTTTGTTGTAAGGTTTGCAAATCGTCCTTATTTTTAATTTCCACACAGTTAAAAGTACTGTCAGGAGGAATAAAGCCCAAATTTGCCAAAAGACTGGTAGAGGATTTGTCAATGTGAGCGGGAAAGGCAGCCCCGCCAAAAGATTCTACCAAGGAAAAGGAATCATCAAAGGAAATGTCTGTAGCATTGATTAATAGATTCTCCACACAGCCAATAGGCTGGTCATGATGGTCTAAGATTTGCTGCTTGCCAAAAATATGCTCTTGGTTCTTGATGGGCAACAATCGCTCATAGACGTAAGCGTCAAAAGCCAAAGCTGATGGTAGATTTGGGAATAAACAAATCACATGAACTTCTTCAGCGGTACACAGTTCCATACCAGGAATAACCGTAATACCATATTGCTCACCATGAACGATGGCGGCAGGGCAGTTCCTACATGAGTTATGGTCAGTTAAAGCAATAACATCCAGTCCTTTTATCTTGGCCATGCCCACTAGATTGGCAGGGGTCATTTCATCATCTCCGCAGGGAGATAAACAGGAGTGGATGTGAAAATCATAATAAAGTGAGTCCATAACTTTTCCTTTAGTCAATCAATTGATGTATCTCCAGTGCAATATCAAAGACTGGAAGTTCCGTTCTAAGAACTGCGATTCCTTCTGTCTTTGCTTGCTCCAGAGTGCTTTCGTCAAATGTAGCTCCTTCGGCCAGTACAATACAAGAAATATCTGCTAAAACGGCAACAGCTAGGGTGTTTCGATTGCCCATAACCGTGACCCATACTCCGTCTTTTGGGGCATTACCCATAGCAATGCTGAGTAAGTCACAGCAATATACCTTGGAGATGTCTCGCGCCCCATCCCCTTCAAATAGAATCTCACAGTTTTTGATATTTTCTAATAAATTTGCTATCTTCATAAGTCTACCTCATTTTTTGTTAGGAATATTCTTGTCCGGAATGGCAAATGCCGCCAACTCATCGGTTAATTCTTGAATATGTTCCCTTATCTTTATGGCATTTTCGTGGTCTGCTGATAATTCTGGAGATAGGGATAAAGTATGTATCTTTTGGGCTAGCTCATAGATGTTGTCCCTTAACAAATAGATGCAACTATTAATTTGAGCGTCTCCTCGAACAATGTCTTCGGCTAGTGTTTGGCAGGTAGGAGCGCCACAAGAGCCGCAGTCTAATCCTGGAAGCTGGCTGGTCAAGTCTTCTACCTCTTGGAGCATTTTAAAGCTCTCCTTGAAGGTGTCGCCTAAACGAAATACCGGCTCGTATTCTATCTTATCTGCCCAAAAAATGTCTTTAAGCTCTGGATTGTCTTCGGTTCGGTTTTTGGATACAGGCTGATACTTTTTAAGCTTTTGAGTTTTGTGAACTGCAGCATAGGCATTTTCTACATTTGAGACACCTCCGACACAGCCACCACTACAAGCGTTGAGTTCTACGAATTCAACCTCATGAATCTTCTCATCTTCTAAATCATCTAACACGCGGCTAATGTTTACAATTCCATCTGAAGCGATATAATTATCGGTTAATAAACCCCCGATTTCTCCTCCAGAATGGCCCCAGCCTAGCCCAATTCTTCCGGTGCGAGACAAAGGTTTTAAGTGCTCTTCCTTGCGGTTCATTAAAGGCAGTAAGAGTGGATAGACGTCTTTAATGGCCACAGCATGGTCAATTTGACTGGTTTCAATACCCAGTGGAAATTTGATATAGGAAGCTTTAGAAGGACAAGGGGAGATGAAGATGACACCAATATCCTCAGTGGGAAGTCCTGTTTTTTCCATGGCTCGAGACCTGGCAATTTCTGCAGCAATCTCTACAGGTGCTTTGATCGGTAGTAGATTAGGCAACAAGGTTGGGTATTTCACTCGAATCAATCGAACCACAGAAGGGCAGGCAGAACTAATGATAGGGCCTTTCCCTTTGTTCTCCCCTAGATATTCTCTAGAAGCATGAGAAACTAACTCTGCTGCAGCTCCCACTTCATAAACATCATCGAAGCCTAAGTCTAAAAATGCATTTAGCACAATATCCACATTGGTCAGATGATGAAATTGCGAGAATAAGGCGGGTGGCGGCAGAGCAATGGTGTATTTGTATTTTCCAATTACAGTGATGGGGTCATAAACAGCAATCTTAGCATGATGAGGGCAATAACGAATACAGCGACCACAATCAATACAAAACTTGTCGATGATGGTAGCTTTATTGTTATGAACCCTGATGGCATGAGTTGGACAATGTTTAAGGCAATTGATGCAACCTTGACACAGTTCTTCTTTTAATTGTACGGATTTCGTGAATTTGTACATAACAGAATTCCTTTTTATTTGTTCCCGAATATCTGAGTATCATCCTTTAACCAGTTTAGCCACAAGCTGCGAAAATATTGTGTACATCTACGCACTCAAAAGTACACCTTCATCACTACGGTGGTTCCGACTCCGACCTCAGAAGTAATCTCAAACTCATCTGCAGAACGTTTCATATTAGGCAATCCCATTCCAGCGCCAAAGCCTAGAGAGCGCACCTCGTCAGGAGCAGTGGAATAACCCTCTTCCATGGCTAGGGAAATATCTTCAATTCCAGGACCAGTATCAGAAAGAGTCATTAAAATATCCTCATCAGTAATCACCGCTTCAATCTCGCCACCATCGGCATGAATAACCATGTTGATTTCCCCTTCATACATGGCAATAGAAACTTTGCGAATGGCAGCATTATCCACTCCCAGCATACGCAGGGTATTCTTTAAGGAACTACTGGCTTCACCAGCTCTTGTGAAATCATCGCCTGGTACTTGGTATTTCAAGATGTGTGCTGCACTCATCTACTCGCCACCTCCTCTAAGGCCGCTTTCATACAACAAACCACAGGTAGCAAACATTAAATTTTTTGTTGCCAGAATAGCAATGTTTCGACTTTTAGCTAATTCCACCACTTGTTCGGTGGGAATTTTGTTGCGTACAAAAACAATGCAGACAAAATCTAACATCTCTGCGGTGCGAACCACCTGAGGGTTATTTAGCCCTGTGACTAGCACCGAAGCACCGGCACTGTAAGCCAGAACATCACTCATTAAGTCAGAGCCACAAGCCCCTACAACTTCTGTGTCTAGCAAATCCTCTCCACATATTATTTCTGCGTCTAAAACTTCTTTGATTTCTCTTATTTTCATAAAAATCTCCATTCCGCCGCGATTCGCAGCACAAGTAATAAATTGAATTTGACGATACAAGCATTAAGAATCACAAGTTTTATGCTGCATCATTTAATCGTCTTAAGGTTTGTATAAAAGTATAGCACTTAGAGAGGCGAAAGGCAATAAACAAAGCCTGTTAAAAATTTGACGAAGTGAATCTACGACCGCATCCAAAAGCACAAAAGAAAATGATTTAAATTTTTTCATTTTTACTCTTGACAAGTCAAAGATTTTGATATATATTAATAACAGTAACCATTACTAGTTTTTGAGAAGGGATTGAATTATGATAAAATTAAATTATAGCCGACAGCGACAGGCCATTAAAGACTATTTGGATTCTACTAAGGAGCATCCCACTGCTGATACAGTTTATTCCAATGTAAAACTACGTTTTCCTAATATTAGTTTAGGGACTGTGTATAGAAATTTAAATTTATTAACAGATATAGGAGAGGCTGTCAAGATATCCACAGCAGAAGGGAAAGACCGTTTTGATGGCAATCCTATGCCACATAACCACTTTCATTGTGTGGACTGTGGCAGGATGGTAGATTTGGATTTGGATATGACTCATATTCATAGAATCAACGACATTGCAGGAGACAATTTTGATGGTAAGATTCAGTCAAGTGCTATTCTTTTTTATGGGATGTGCGGTGAATGTACATAGCATGCTAGAGAGAGAAATACACATGCTGTTAACTTGACGGGAATCGAAAAACGTACGGGTTTGGCTCCCGTCAGGTTAATGCATTTGATATAAATCTATACATTCTTACTTTCTTAGAGGTAAGAACGCAAAACGAATAATTTCAAAAAAATTTTAAGGAGGAATCATTAATGAAGAAATTTGTATGTACAGTATGTGGATATTTACACGAAGGAGAAAAGGCCCCAGAGCTCTGCCCCATTTGCAAAGCTCCAGCAGAGAAATTCAATGAGCAAGCCAGTGAATTAGGATGGGCCACAGAACACGTTGTTGGCGTTGCAAAAGGTGCTCCACAAGATATAATCGATGGTTTAAGAATGAACTTTGAAGGGGAGTGTGCAGAAGTAGGGATGTATCTTGCTATGTCAAGAGTTGCTCACAGAGAAGGTTATCCAGAGATCGGACTGTATTGGGAGAAGGCGGCTTGGGAAGAGGCTGAGCACGCGGCGAAATTCGCTGAGATGTTAGGGGAAGTACTAACCGATAGCACAAAGAAAAACCTTGAGATGAGAGTAGCAGCCGAGAACGGAGCTTGTGCAGGCAAGTTTGAGCTAGCAAAACGTGCAAAGCAAGAAAACTTAGATGCCATCCACGACACCGTTCATGAAATGGCCAAAGACGAGGCAAGACATGGCCAAGGTTTTGAAGGTCTTTTAAAAAGATATTTTGGTTAAAAGTACGAAACCGTTTTTTTCTGCTTGGTGAGGTTCCTTACTCAAGACATTTTAGCAAAAGAAGAACGCTCTATATCATCTGCATAAATGGATGGTATAGGGTGTTTTTTATGTGGTGTAAACTGTTAAAAAAATGTCATGTACGTTATAAAAAACACAGTCTTTAGTGGATATTCTTGTTAGATTATGGTAGGATAGCTATGTATATGTTTTAACTAATGAATATGGAGGTTATCAAATGCTTGACAAGACAAAAGTTGTTCCATTTGAAGGAACACAGGAACAAGAAAAAGAGCTATTGGCAACAATTGCAGAGTATAAAGATAGAAAAGGCGCTATGATGCCGATTCTTCAGAAAGCTCAAGACATCTATGGCTATCTTCCTATCGAAGTTCAGAAGATGATATCTGACGGGACAGGGATACCCCTAGAGAAGATTTATGGAGTTGTAACGTTCTATTCTCAGTTTTCACTCACTCCAATTGGAAAGTACAAGATTTCTGTTTGCTTAGGTACAGCCTGTTATGTAAAAGGAGCTGGGGATTTATTCAGTATATTTGAACGGCAGCTGGGAGTAAAAGGTGGCGAAACCACTGAAGACAGAAAGTTTACCTTAGAAGGCTGTCGTTGCATTGGTGCTTGTGGTCTTGCTCCTGTATTGACCATCAACGGCGATGTGCACGGGCGTTTGGATGTAACCGAGAAAGTAGTTGAAGATATATTAGCGCAGTACGAATAAGCCTATGATGCCTGAAATATCCTTAAACATACTCGATGTTACAGAGAATTCAATGAAGGCTGGCGCAGACCAGATAGAGATTGCTGTAACGGTACACACTTTGAAAGATATTTTGTTCATTCAGATTAACGACAATGGCAAAGGAATGAGTAAGGAACAGTTAGAGTTGGTTCAAGACCCCTTCTATACTACAAGAACCACAAGAAGAGTGGGGTTGGGAGTACCCTTTCTAAAACAAGCGGCTCAAACTACTGAGGGAACATTTAAGATTGATTCAGAATTAGGCAAAGGAACCAAGTTAGAGGCGACTTTTAAGTTGTCACATATTGACAGAATGCCTCTTGGTGACATTACAGCCACCATTCATGCATTAGTAACTTTTAACGAAGGAATTCGCTTCCGATATACTTATCAAGTGGATGAGAATCAGTTCGTTCTAGACACCAAGGAGTTTCGTGAGATTCTGGGGGAGGAAGTAAGCTTCGGGGAGCCAGAGGTTTCTAAATTTATTCAGGAGTATTTGGAAACCAACAAAAAGGAAGTAGATGGCGGTGCAATGCTGTAAGCTGCTGGATACACTTGGAGTGCTTGTTAGAGTTCTTGGTTCAATGAATAGGATGAATAAGATTGATATTGCAAAACATTCTAAAGCCCAATAAAGAGGAATGGGAAATAGTAAGAACAAGTTTAATTCAAGAAGTGAAAGATAGAAAGTAAAAAATAGCAATGTAAACGATAAAAATAAATAAAGATGGAGGGTAACAAATGAAATCTCTTGAAGAATTAAGACAAATTAGAGAAAGAGTGCAAGGTACTATTGGTATGCGTTACGAGGGGGAAGAGCAAATCCGTGTGGTGGTAGGAATGGGAACTTGTGGCATTGCCAGTGGCGCAAGACCAGTACTTTCCGCCCTTGCGACAGAGATACAAGAGCAAAACCTAGGAAATATTAATTTAAGTCAAACCGGATGCATTGGAAATTGCACCTATGAGCCGGTTGTTGAGGTGATCGAGCCTGAAAAAGAAAAAGTGACCTACGTTCACATGACTCCAGAAAAAGCGTTGGAAGTATTAAGACTTCATCTGAAAGAAGGCAAGGTGGTAACAAAGTATACAATTGGCGCAGTACTAGAAAGAGAAGGGAGCTAATATTTATGTATCGTTCACATGTATTGGTTTGTGGTGGGACCGGTTGTCATGCATCTGGTAGCATCCCAATCCTCAAAAAATTAGAAAGTGAAATTAAGAAACAAGGACTAGCAGCAGAGGTAGGAGTGGTTGAAACAGGTTGCTTCGGACTATGTGCTCTAGGACCGATTATGATTGTTTATCCAGAAGGTTCCTTCTATTCTATGATTACCGAAGATGACATTCCAGAGATTGTTGCTGAGCATCTGTTAAAAGGTAGAGTAGTGAAGAAATTCTTGTTCGACGATACGGTTCAAGGGGACACTGTTGTACCTCTTAATGAAACTGGATTCTATAAAAAGCAAAAAAGAGTTGCACTTCGTAACTGTGGTGTCATTGACCCAGAGGTGATTGATGAGTACATTGGCCATAGAGGGTATGAAGCTCTTGGAACCTGTTTAACCGAGAAAACCCCAGAAGAAGTGATTCAAATCGTAAAAGACAGTGGTCTTAGAGGCCGTGGTGGTGCAGGCTTCCCAACGGGTTTGAAATGGAGTTTTGCTGCAGCTGCCACATCGGAGCAAAAATATATCTGCTGTAACGCCGACGAAGGTGACCCCGGGGCATTTATGGACCGTTCCATCTTAGAGGGCGACCCTCATGTAATCATTGAAGCCATGGCCATTGCAGGATACGCTATTGGCGCCAATGAAGGGCATGTTTATGTTCGTGCAGAGTATCCTCTAGCCATTGACCGTCTAAGAATTGCCATTGATCAAGCTAGAGAATATGGCTTACTTGGGAAGAATATTTTTGACAGCGGTTTTGATTTTGATATCTTCATCAAAGCAGGGGCTGGAGCCTTTGTATGTGGTGAAGAAACAGCGTTAATGACCTCTATTGAAGGGAATCGTGGTGAGCCAAAGCCTCGTCCTCCATTCCCTGCAGTAAAAGGATTGTTTGGCAAGCCAACGGTGCTGAATAATGTAGAAACTTATGCTAACATTCCTCAAATCATCGTGAATGGACCCCAGTGGTTCGCGGATATGGGAACAGAAAAATCCAAAGGAACCAAAGTATTCGCCCTAGGTGGCAATGTAAAGAACGTTGGTTTAGTAGAAGTACCTATGGGAATTACCTTGCGAGAAATCGTATTTGAAATTGGTGGTGGCATTCCAGATGGTAGAGAATTTAAAGCGGCTCAAACGGGTGGTCCATCAGGAGGTTGTATCCCAGATTCTCTACTGGATACTCCAATTGATTTTGATAATCTTGTTGCAGTAGGTTCTATGATGGGGTCTGGTGGTTTGATTGTTATGGATGACTCTAACTGTATGGTAGACATTGCCAAGTTCTTCCTGGAGTTTACCGTAGATGAGTCTTGTGGTAAATGTACTCCATGTCGTGTAGGAACTAAGCGAATGTATGAGTTATTAGAGAAGATGACCCATGGTAAGGCAGATATGGAGGACTTGTGTCATCTAGAAGAACTGGCAGCCCATCTACAAACCAGCTCTCTATGTGCTTTGGGACAAACGGCTCCCAATCCAATCCTGTCTACTTTAGAGCATTTTAGACATGAATACCTTGCACATGTAGTAGATAAGAAGTGTCCAGCAGGAGCATGCGCAGACTTATTGTCCTACCGAATAACAGACAAATGTATTGGCTGTGGATTATGTAAGAGAGTTTGTCCAGTAAATTGTATTCACGGTGAACCAAAAGAACTTCACGTGATTGACCAAACAGAATGTATCAAGTGTGGAGTTTGTGTAGATAAGTGTCCGCCTAAGATTAAAGCAATCATAAAAGAGTAGTATTTTTGAAGGTATAACTGACGAAGTCAGTTCTACCGCAGAAGGAGAGAAAAGATGGAAAAAATCAATGTAAAAATCAACAACATAGATGTAAGCGTTCCTGCTGGCTCTACTATTTTGGATGCGGCTTATGAGGCTGGAATTAAAATCCCTACACTATGTTATTTTAAAGAAATTAATGAAATTGGTGCCTGTCGAATCTGTGTGGTAGAAGTGAAAGGTGCCAGGAATCTAGTTGCAGCTTGTGTTCACCCTGTTTCAGAAGGCATGGAAGTGCTGACCAGTACTCCAGCACTCATCGAATCCAGAAGACGCACCATGCAATTGATCCTGTCTACCCATGACAAGAAATGTTTGTCTTGTGTGAAAAGCAGTAGATGTGAGTTACAACAATTGAGCCAAGAGTTAGGTATCACTGATGAGAATTACTTTGCGGGAGCCATGAAAGAGTTTGAAATTGACGATTCTGCCATTCACATGTCTCGAGATAACAACAAATGCATCCTTTGCAGAAGGTGTTCCGCCGTATGTGAGCAACATCAAGCCGTGGGGGTGATTGGCCCTAACTATCGTGGATTTGCTACATATATTGGCTCTGCCTTTGATATGGGACTGGCGGAGACCAGCTGTATCACCTGTGGACAATGCATTAACGTATGCCCCGTAGGTGCCATCTATGAGAAAGACTTTACCGACCAAGTATTAGAAGCCATTAATGACCCCGCCAAACATGTGGTGGTACAACCTGCGCCAGCCATTCGTGCTGCTTTAGGTGAGGAGTTTGGCTATCCAGTAGGGACTTGTGTAGAGGGCCAGATGGCCGCCGCTCTTCGTAGAATCGGTTTTGATGGCGTTTACGATACCAGCTTTACCGCAGACTTAACGATTATGGAAGAAACGGCAGAGTTCTTGTCTCGTCTAAATGGTGGTGGCAAGTTACCGATGTTCACCTCCTGTTCACCAGGATGGGTGAAATTCTGTGAGCATTACTATCCAGATTTGATTGACCATCTGTCCAGCTGTAAATCACCACAGCAGA
>JGI20163J15578_10000962_pt1 | contig 11906 bp, 9 predicted proteins | sample TergutCu122P1_FD_15578 | JGI IMG/M metagenome (IMG submission 15578)
AGTATCTGGAGTTGCTCCAACAACTACTTCGATAACAACTGCTGCGCCTGCATCTCCTGTGTTAATTCTACCAAGGCCACCAGTAATAGCAACACTGTCGTTTACTCCGCCAGCTAGCTCATACATTCTTTCTGCAAAACCTTGAGTTCGATTGGTGATAGACTCAGAAGTCGCATCTTGGGATAAGATTGCAATTACAACTGGTGCACCTTCTGATGCTGCCGCGATTTGCCCCTCAATTACTGGGAACATGTGGTCAGCTGCAATGGCTCCTGCTGCCGTGTTGTCTGTAGCTGCATTTGCAAGAACTTGTCCTGGAGGTGCTCCTGGTACACCAGAGTCAAATCCTACTACTGGAATTCCACGATCATATGCATCTTGTAATTCCGCTAGTGCGGCCTCTGTATCAAGGGCCGCAAATGCCAGAGCATCTGGATTTCTGGCAAGAGCTGCTCTTAGCATGTCAAGTTGAGGAGCTATATCTGCTTCACTAGGAGGCCCATCAAAAGAAACATCAACCCCATAATATTCCCCTGCAGCTTGTGCACCCATATAAACTGTTTGCCAAAACTGATGTTGGAATCCTTTAGAAATAACAGCAACATAGGACACTTCGCCGTCTCCTCCGCCATCATCTGTACCACAAGCTACTAATGTTGCTACTAGCATAAGTGCTAATAGTATTGCAAAAAACTTTTTCATCTTAAAATCCTCTCTTTCGTAAATACATTTTTTTGTTTTCTTTTTCTTTTCTTATTCGTTTTCTTTACTTTCTTTGCTTTCCTCTTTCTCTTTCTCTTTCTCTTTCTCTTTCTTTTTCTCTTCTTTCTTTTCTTTCTTTACTTGATTAGCTCTTTTTGTACGCTGTATATCTAACAAGACTGCACCAATAACCACTAGCCCTGTAAAGAAAACTTGAACTGGAGCCTGCCATCCCATAGACATTAGTCCCATTCGAAGTACACTCATTATAAACACCCCAATAGCGGTTCCTACCAAAGATCCCACCCCGCCAGCAAGTGATGTTCCACCAATTACAACAGCAGCAATTGCCTGAAGCTCAAAACCTTGTCCTGTGCTTGGAATAATAGTCATATATGCTGCCCCAAAGAAAATGGCTCCAAAACCAACTGAAAACCCGCTAATGACATATACCAAGCATTTCCAATTGGCTACATTTACACCTGAAAGTCGTACTGCCTCTTCATTACTCCCTATTGCAAATGTATATCTACCTATTTTGGTTTTTGTAAGAATAATAAGTGCTATCACAAAATACGCTATTAACCACATAAGACCTGTAGGGAAATTACCTACTCTAAGAAACACCCTACCAAACCAAGCATCAGCCTCCAAAAGTGTCGGGAAAGTTTGAGCTCTTGTATTAGTAATAATTGCCCCTAGACCCTGAGCAACCATCATAGTTCCTAGTGTAGAGATAAATGGAGGAAGCTTAAGTCTGGATACCATCAAACCATTAAATAGACCAAACGTTGTGCTTACAAATATTATTACAATTAAACATATCCAAAGTGGCTGGGCTGGTATGTCTATAGTAGGTAACCAGGCTATATCNGNAAAAAAGAAAAANCCCTCTCTATAAAGNAGCCCGCCCACTAAGGCAGAACATATCATAACTGTACCTAAAGATAAATCAATTCCACCTGTAATAATAACAAAGGTAACTCCTATTGCCATAAACCCTACAAAATACGAGCTTGCTAATATATTTAAGGTTGTTGGCATTGCCGTAAAATCGGCATGGCCAAAAATAGCAAAAAATATGTATATTAATATCAATGCCCCAAAAGCAAGCAACTTTCCAAATATCTTTTCAAATTGAATTTTATTGGTTTTCTTTGTCATTATTACCTCTCCTTATGTTTGCTAAGACTCGACCTTTGTGTAGCAAGGGTCATAATTGAATGTTGATCTGCTTCTTCAATAGCTAGAGTTCCAGTATGAGTTCCTTCACACATGACACATATTCGATCACTCATTCGCATTAGCTCTGGTAATTCAGAGGAAATCATTATTATTGATTTACCTTCCTTTGCTAGAGCATTCATTAGCTTGTATATTTCACTTTTAGCCCCCACATCAATTCCTCTTGTTGGTTCATCGAAAATAAGAATATCACAATTCTTAATAAGCCATTTGGCAATAACTACTTTCTGTTGATTACCTCCAGAAAGATTCCTTATTAGCTGGGTAATACTAGGAGTTCTTACGTTTATTTTTTCAACGTACTCCTTAGCCGTCTTCTTTACTTTTGCATCCTCTACAAAGATTCCTTTTGAGTGCTCTTCAAGACTTGCCAACACCATGTTGTTTGCAACATTCATGCCAACTGCAAGACCAAACCGTTTTCTATCTTCAGACAAATACCCGATGCCGTTTTCCACTGCATCTTTCGGAGATTTAATATCTACTTTTACACCGTTACGATATATATCACCACTTGTTTTTTCATCTGCTCCAAAAATTAAGCGAGCAACCTCTGTTCTGCCTGCACCCATTAAGCCAGCAAATCCTAAGATTTCGCCTTTGTATAAATTGAAAGAAGCATTTTTTACATCTTTTGAGTTAAGATTCTCTACTCTTAGTACTTCTTTCGCACCTTTTGGAACAGTACTGGCTTGTTTTGGCTCTTCGTAGGTGATTCGCCCAATCATCATCTGAATAATTTCATCAATTTCCACTTCATCAGTATTTCTGGTGCCTACGTATTCCCCATCTCGTAAAACAGTGGTTCTATCTGTTATGCGCTTAATCTCATCCATACGATGGGAAATATAAATCACCCCAACGCCTTTGCTTGTTAGCTCTTTGATAATATCAAACAAAGTGTCAATCTCAGCATCTGTTAATGTTGATGTGGGCTCATCAAACACAATAATTTTAGCATCGTAAGATATGGCCTTTGCTATTTCAACAATCTGTTGCTTCCCAACTGTCAAATCCTTCACTAAAGCCTGAGGATCAATTTGAACATTGATTCTATCAAATAGCTCTTTAGTTCTATTAATTATTCCTTTTTCATCTAGAAATAATCCCTTACTTTCCCTGCCTATATATATATTTTGGGCAGCTGTAAGATGATTCATAAGATTTAACTCTTGATGAACAATTGCAATACCGGCATCCTGGGCCTCTCTTGGAGTCTTAAAGTTTACTACTTTGCCAAAAAGCTTTATTTCCCCTTCGTCGGCTTCGTAAATACCTGTTAGTATCTTCATCATTGTAGATTTGCCTGCCCCGTTTTCTCCTAGTAGGGCAACAACTTCACCTTCTCTCAAATTAAGAGAAGTCTTTTTCAAAGCATGAACTCCTTGAAAGCGCTTATCAATATCTGTCATTTCTAATATGTATTCACTTTGTTGACTCATAAAAGCCACACTCTCTTTCTAGCAATATAAAAATACCCATAATACTCTAACAAAGCAACTCCTAAAAACCTAACTACACCCTATTTCAAGTACGCCTTGGCGTACTTGGGCGAGATTTGCGTCAGCTATGCTGACAATTGCAAGTGCAAATCTCTGCCATCCGCCCGCGGCGTTTTATAACTGAGAAGGAGATTGTAACCCTCCTCAGTGAAATTTGTTATCCACCACCTACGCTACCGCTTAGAGGAGGGGGACATCTCATTCTCAGTTATACAAAGGTCCGTATGCATTACATGCTCTGTAATCTTGTCCTTCTTTGTCCATTCCAAAGGCATTCCAGGCAGCTGGTCTAAAGATATCCTCTTCTGATACATTGTGCATTGAAACTGGTATTCTTAGCATTGAGCAAAGAGTAATCATGTCAGCACCAATATGACCATAGCTAATGGCCCCGTGATTAGCACCCCAATTATTCATTACATCATATGCCGTTTTAAAGGCTCCCTTACCTGTTACTCTTGGTGCAAACCAGGTAGTTGGCCAAGTATAACTAGTTCTTTTCCAAAGAATGTCTGTAACATCATCTGGAAGATGGACAGTCCACCCTTCCACTATCTGCAATGCTGGGCCTAGATTCCTAATCAGATTTAAACGGACCATCGTTACAGGCATCTGGGCTTCTGTTACAAAGCGAGATGAATATCCGCCCCCTCTAAAATATCCAAGTTCAGCGTAGTTCCAAGTTGTGTTTTTTAGAATTGCTTCTTGATCTGCCTTAGTAATATCATACCAAGGTTTAATACAATTATTGCCTGCTTCATCCTTAGCTTGTCCATTACCATCAAGACAGGCTGCGCCAGAGTTAATTAAGTGAATAATACCATCTGCTTCCTTTGCCTTGCCAACTAAATCATAGCCTGTCACTCGCTTTACTGCTTCTGGGCTCCAGTAAGTCCTAACATCAGCAAATATTTGAGCAGTGTTAGTTAAAAGCTTTCCAAATAGCATTCCGATTCCATTTAACACATCATTTTCTGTAGCTAATATGTAAGGCTCTCTAGCTCCATTCCAGTCAAAAGATGTATTAAGCATGGCTTCTGGAAAATCGCAGTTAGGGTAAAAATCTGTCCACTGTCTTTGTCCTTGGAATCCAGCAGCAATGGCGTTGTGTCCAACCATTTCTTCTTCAGACCCTTTTGGTAAATTGGGATTACCGTTCATTAAATCCTTAATGATACACATCATTTTTACTACAAATTCCCAGTCGGAGTCTTTTTGCTCTCTGGACACTTGGTGTTCTTCTGGATTAGAATCAAAGCCTTCGATACATTTCTCTCTAGTCCAAGCCAATGCTCTTTCATATTCTTCTTTATCATATATTCCTTCAGTCATCCGTCTAATAACTTCTGTTTCGTCAATAGACTCAACCCGCATTCCTAAATATTCCTCCATAAATGCAGGATCAATTATAGAACCGCTGATACCCATACAAATTGATCCAATTTGAAGGTAAGATTTCCCTCTCATAGTAGCAGCAGCCACTGCCGCTCTACCAAAGCGAAGTAGTTTCTCCCTAACATCATCTGGAATAGATGTATCATCAGCATCTTGAACCTCATGGCCATAAATGCCAAAAGCTGGAAGGCCTTTTTGGGCATGAGCTGCTAAAACAGATGCCAAGTATACTGCTCCTGGTCTTTCTGTTCCATTAAATCCCCATACAGCTTTGATAGTCTTTGTATCCATATCCATGGTCTCTGAACCATAACACCAGCAAGGAGTTACTGTAATGGTTATGTCCACTCCAGCTTTTCTAAATTTATCAGCACAAGCAGCAGCCTCAGCCACTCGTCCTATGGTTGTGTCTGCAATAATAACTTTTACTGCTTCACCATTGGAATACTTCAAATTTTCCTGTAGTAGCTTTGCAGTAGATTTGGCCATGTTCATAGTTTGGTCTTCTAAAGACTCACGGACTCCTAGAACTCCTCTTCTACCATCTATTGTTGGTCTAATACCTATTACTGGATAATCTCCAATTAACCTTGATTCTGCCATTACTTCCTCCTCCTTCTTGCTTTACCATTCTCTATTGAGTAAAAATTGTTGCCCACCACCTACACACCCTTTAGAGGAGGGGGCATCTCATTCTCTGTTATAACTTTATTTTACCATTGTGCCTATTGCTTTTCTTGTGTTATAATGGTAAAAAATATAACAATATTCACATTATAAGGAATTGAAAATTATGCATTATCGAAGTTATCACGAAAACTGGCCTAGAGGAGCCGCAGATTTTCCAATGAAACTTTATCACGTTTCCGAAAGCCATCCACGATATGTTATGGCCTTACATTGGCATATTGAATTCGAACTTATCCGTGTTTTAAAGGGAAGTTTTCAAATGTCTATTAACGAACAGGAGTATTTGGTTACTGAAGGCTCTTCAATTCTCATTAACCCAGGGGTGCTTCACGCTGGAATTCCCTTTGACTGCATATACGAGTGCATTGTTTTTGATATAAATATTTTAATGAACAAAAATGATTCCACTGGAAAACTTATAAGAAAAGTCACTAATCAAGAAGCAACCTTTTGCTACACTTTCCCCAAATCCGATGAGGCCATCCAGCGGGTTGTGGATTCTATTTTCGACTCCCTTGCCTACCAAGGGGATGGATATCAAATGATTACCTTAGGCGGGTTATCTCAACTAATTGGAATGGTTTTTAATAAAAAATACTTTAATAGCAATACCATTTATTCTGGAACACAATATCGAAGAATTACCCAACTAAAAGTCGTGTTGGAATATATTGATGCCAATTATAACAAGCAAATAACCTTAGACGAGCTATCTCAATGTGTCAAGATGTCACCTAAGTATTTTTGCCGTTTCTTTAAAGAGCTGACCCACAGAACCCCAATGGATTATCTAAATTATTATCGTATCGAGCGAGCCTGCTATCAGTTACTAACTAGTGACAGCTCTATTACGGAGGTAGCCTTTAATTCAGGCTTCAATGACCTTAGCTATTTCATAAAGACATTTAAAAGATATAAAGGTACTACTCCTAAAAGGTATCTGAAGATCTAGCCACACATTCTCTAGCTTCCGCTATGGTCTCAAATGTACCGTCATATAACATCTGGGCAAGGGCATTGCCAATGGCCGTAGCTTCACTTGGCCCAGCACTTACTATCTTTCCAGTATACTTTTCAGTTAGTTGGTTTAGATATTCTGCATTAGAACCACCGCCAACTACATATATTTTATCATAGGTCTTGCCTGTAATAGTCTCAATTTCTTTAACAGTGTCTTGGTAGTATTTGGCCAGACTATTGTAAATGACTGCTGCTATTTCTCCAACTGTTTTAGGTATTTGTTGATTTGTCTTTTTGCAAAAATCCTGGACAGCCAAAATCATACTTTTGGGTGCCATAAAACTTTCATCATTACAATCCACTATAGAATCAATCGTCTCCACTGAGGCACGGCTGCAAATTTCAGCAAAGGTTAAGCTTTCTGAAAACTCCTTTTTCACCGACTGAATCATCCATAACCCCATAATCATTTTCAAATAACGAAATCGGTGGTCTACCCCACCTTCATTAGTAAAGTCTGCTCTTCGGCTTTCCTCAGAGCAATCTGGTTCACTTCGCTCAATTCCCATTAATGACCAGGTTCCTGAGCTAATGTAAATGGCATTATCATCATTAGTTGGAACTGCAAGAACTGCCGATGCCGTGTCATGAGAACCTGCCAAAACAACGGTACAGTCAAAACCCACTTCTTCCCTAACTTCTTTTGTAAAACCACCTACTTTCGTCCCTGGTAAGCTTACAGGTTGAAACATCTTTGGATTAAATCCCAGCATCTCTATTAATTCATAGTCCCAATCTTTTGCTTTTGCATTAACTAATTGGCTAGTGGAAGCTATGGTATATTCGTTTTTCTTAATACCAGTAAGTAGAAATGTAAAGTAGTCTGGCGTCATTAAAATGGCAGTTCCCTGCTCTAGGTACTCTGGATTATTTTGTTTCACAGCCATTAATTGGTATATCGTGTTAAAAGGCATTTTTTGAATACCTGTTCTAGCATACAAGTCTTCTTCTGAGATAATTTCGTATACCAACTTATCCATGCCAGCTGTTCTGCTATCGCGATAGCCTATAGTATCCCCTAAGACCTGGTCATTTTCATCAAGAATAACATGATCAACTCCCCAAGTATCGATAGCCATAGTTGCAGGTATCTTGCCTATCCTTTCACACTCTCTTAATCCGTTTTTTATTTCCGTAAAAAGCCTATCAAAATCCCAACATAAAGAGCCATTTCTTTCAACCATTCCATTTTCAAAACGGTACACTTCCTCTAATTGGATTTCTCCATCTGATATAGAGGCCAACATATGCCTTCCATTAGATGCACCAATATCTACAGCTAAATAATATTTCTTCATTTTTTCCTCCATTATTTTTGAAAGCAATTCTGACGACGTCAGAATTTAGCGCCACGACCCGTCATTTAGGTGACAATTTCGATTGGCGAAGGGTGCGCATCCCTAGTGGAACGATTTTTGCCACCAAAATCCTTTCTTCGATTATAATAGATTTAATAAAATAATAAAAGAGAAATATTGCCCACAAAATTAATCTTCTTGTATTAGCAGTCCAATCCTCCTAGTCTTCTTACGCCATCTCCACCTAACAATGAAGCAGCTAAGTTTAGAGGCTGGAGGCTTGCTTTTATTGTTAAATCCCTTGCACCTAAAAAAGAATAATGATACAATACTACTTGCTTACATAAACATAGAAAATAGTGATATATTAGTTACTAAAGTATCAGGAGGATTCATTGTGAACACATTTACCCTTATTTTAATTATTACCTTGGTTGTATTGCTTATAGGATTAATTGCCCTTAGAATAATCGGCAAAAGAATGGAGAAAAGACAAGCTGAACAAAAGGAGCAAATGGCAGCAGTTGCTCAAACTATTAGTATGCTTGTCATTGACAAAAGTAAGATGAAGTTAAAAGATGCAGGGCTTCCTTCTGTCGTGTATGAAAGCACCCCTAAATATCTTAGAAGATCAAAAGTTCCTGTTGTTAAAGCCAAGGTTGGACCAAAGATCATGACCTTTATGTGCGACAGTGATGTTTATCCATTGATTCCTGTTAAAAAAGAGATAAAAGCCGTTGTAAGTGGCATTTATATAACTGGAGTAAAGGGGTTACGTGGTCAACTTGAGAAGCCGACAGGGAAGCGAAGCTTAAAAAGCCGCTTAAAGGACTTAAGAGATAAATATCAGAAATAATTTATCGGGTAGGAAGCACCTACCCGTTTTTTTTATTGTAACAACAACTCTTCTCCCTTGTCTTTGGAGGTTATATTTAAGCGGATCTGACAATCTGCCATTGGTTCGTGATTTATATCTAATTCATAATCTACCAATATGTCAATTCTCTCTTTGGCAAACTTAATATCCATATTTGTGGTATTTACACTTATTAGCATCTGCCCAAAGGGGGTTTCATAATATGTTAGATTTTTCTGATTTTTTTCAAATACCATATGTGCATTTGATAGACCTGTTTTGAAAATTTCTAAGCTACCATTTTTGTTTATTTTGATTTTATTTCTGATGGCTCCATCCATTCCTTCAACAAGCTCATCATAAAATATATAGTGTTCATTATCCTTTTGGAAGTAGTTTGCTGGTGTAACTACTTCCAACATATTTTCTTCTCTATATGAATCTTCGAAAAGACCCAAATGTAACCCTGAAATACTAACTAATACATCCTTTTTCATATTTGCCAAGTCTCATACTTTCTGTTTTATCAAAATCCTAACAAAGTCTTGGAGTCAAGCATAGCTCAATATTTCCAAAGCTTAACGCCAAAGCCCAGCGCTACAATAATCATTTTGTGTATGGAAACATACGCATTCCTAATATCAATATTCCTCAATATTTATGGTTTTAGTCATAATCTCATCAATTGATAATAGTGACTGAGCAAACTCTCTAAACCTGCCAGTATCAACATCACTTACATAAAATTCATACTTGATTTGTTCTTTTGTTAATTCATCATTTTCAAGTTCCATGCCTCTTAAAATAGCTTTTAAATCCATTGCTGTTTCGTAAGCAGGATTAACAATCTGTATTTTATCTCCTAAATACTTCATAATTCTGGAACGCAAAAGTGGATAATGAGTACAGCCTAGAATCATGGTATCAACATCTGAGTCCTTCATTGCTGCCAAATAATAATTAATAATTTCTCCTGTTACATCATGTTCTCTAAATCCTTCTTCCACCAGAGGAACAAATAACGGACAAGCTTTTTCATGAACTGATATCTTAGGATTTATACTTCTTATTATCTCGGTATAAACACCACTTCTTATGGTTGCATCAGTACCAACAATTCCAATCTCGCCATTTCTTGTAGCTTCAACTGCTACTTTTGCTCCAGGAATAACCACCCCGATAATTGGTAGTTCAAATTGCTTTTGCAATTCTTCTAAGGCTAAAGCACTTGCAGTATTACAAGCAATCACAATGGCCTTTACCTCTTTAGTTATTAGAAATCTTGCTATCTGCTTGGAAAAATGGATCACCGAATTAGGGGACTTGCTACCATAAGGCACTCTAGCAGTGTCTCCAAAGTATATAATATTCTCATTTGGCAGCTGTCTTATTATTTCTCTGACAACCGTAAGCCCCCCTACTCCAGAATCAAAAACACCAATAGGAGCCTGCTTTTTTACTACTTTATTTTGTTCTTCACTCATTCTACTGTTCCCTTTTTAATTAATATACTTTAACTCTTTAGCTACATAATATTGATGCTCAGAAATTGTCTTTGTTTGAGACAGTGCTTCATCAATATCATAGTCTACATACTTAGCGCTTTTATAAGCAACTACTCTATTTTTCTTGCCTTCATACAGCAATTCTACTGCTTTTGCTCCCATCATAGAAGCATACAACCTATCTTTACAGGTAGGACTTCCCCCTCTTTGCATGTGTCCAAGAATTGTAGCTCTAGCTTCAATACCTGTTGCTTCTTCAATTCTTCTGGCCAAATCTATGGAGTCACCAACTCCTTCGGCATTTACGATAATGTAGTTTTTCTTTCCTCGCTTTTTATTATTCAAAACATCTTGGAATAGCTCCTCGTCATTATAATTATCTCGCTCTTCAGGTATTTGGATGCGCTCTGCCCCATTGGCAATTCCACACCACATAGCAATGTATCCAGCCTCTCTCCCCATAACTTCAATAATACTACAGCGGTCATGAGATGTTGAGGTGTCTCGTATTTTATCAATGGCCTCCATAGCGGTATTAACTGCTGTGTCAAAACCAATAGAATAGTCTGTGCAAGTAATGTCTAAGTCAATGGTACCTGGAATACAAATTACATTAACACCTAATTTTGACAAATCTCTGGCTCCTCTAAATGAGCCATCCCCACCAATAACAACTACGGCATCTAAATTATATTTTTTACAAATTGCAGCAGCATTAAGTTGCCCTTCTTTAGTCCGCATAGATTTGCATCTGGCAGTCTGAAGAATAGTCCCTCCACGTTGAATAATATCCGAAACATCTCTTGTAGTCAATTCAATAATTTCTTCTCTCATAAGTCCATGATAGCCTCTGCGGATACCACGCACCTTAATATCTCTTGCTGCTGCAGTACGCACCACTGCCCTAATAGCTGCGTTCATACCTGGTGCATCACCGCCACTGGTTAAAACCCCAATGGTTCGCACTTGATTTTCAATGTCTTCCAATCTTTCTATAACATCTGCCATAATTGCTTTAACCGCCTTTCGTATCTTTCTCTAACATTATATCTGAAAATCACAAGGTAAACAAGAATGAAATCAGGAGGAAGCCAGCATCTGCATTTGACCCTTTAGGCTCTCTTTGATATACTAAAAGCAGAAAACTCCGTCTTTTGAATCCATAGGAGATATATGAAATGAATGATTTATTACGCTTCCAGCCCACAAATGACCATTGTGACTTTCACCGAATAGCCCGCTTGCAATCAAGAATGAACGCTCGAATTCCAACTATTTGTCCAGAACGAGCTGAAATTATCACCGCCTGTTTCAAGGAAACAGAGAACGAACCCATTGTGATAAGGCGTGCAAAGGCTTTTGCAAAGATTTTAGATAAGATGACAGTATACATTGAACCGGATTCACTAATTGTAGGTAATCAGGCTAGCGCAAACTTTGCAGCTCCTGTATTTCCCGAGTATTCCTTTGAGTGGGTCATTAACGAGTTGGATGAATTCGAACATCGTTCTGGAGATTATTTTTTGATTACTGAAAAGACAAAGAACCGTCTTCGAAAACTACAGGATTATTGGGCTGGAAAAACCCATCAAGATGAGGTGCTAAAAAATTTGCCTGAGGAAAACCGACTGGCTGAGAAGCAGTGCGTACTCCACCGAGGTGGTATTTCCATGTCAGGAGATGGACATATTAT
>JGI20163J15578_10000964_pt1 | contig 11896 bp, 7 predicted proteins | sample TergutCu122P1_FD_15578 | JGI IMG/M metagenome (IMG submission 15578)
GATCATTGATGAATTCCTTTTTGTCACCGGTGAATGAAGGTTTGGGGCCGGAGAAAATTTTTGACGCCCGGACACGCTCTGTTTTGGCAGCGGAAAGGCAGCGGGAAAAAACCGCTTCGCCTATGAGGGTAAGCGGCACCCCCAATTCCAGGGCGGAGATGCCGGTCCATTTGCCTGTTCCCTTTTGTCCGGCAGTATCAAGAATTTTTTCCACCAGGGGGCTGCCGTCTGTGTCTTTATAACGCAGAATATCCCTGGTAATTTCGATCAGGTAGCTGCCCAGCTCGGCTTCGTTCCATTCAGCGAAAACATCAGCCATTTCGTCTGCGGAAAGGCACAGAAGGTTTTTCATTATATCGTAGGTTTCACAGATGAGCTGCATGTCTCCGTATTCAATGCCGTTGTGAACCATTTTGACAAAATGGCCTGCGCCGTTCTCTCCAACCCACTCGCAGCAAGATACCCCTGTTGAGCCATGGTCAGCTTCAACCTTCGCAGAAATTGCCTGGAATATGGGTTTAACCAACGGCCACGCAGCGGGGGAACCTCCGGGCATGATGGAAGGCCCGGTAAGAGCTCCTTCCTCTCCGCCGGAAACTCCGGTACCGATATAAAGCAATCCTTTTGATTCCACATAGGCTGTGCGCCGCATAGAGTCCTGAAAGTTGGAGTTTCCTCCGTCTATGATGATATCCCCTTTTTCAAATACGCCCAAAAGCTGTTCAATGGTATCATCTACCGCCTGACCGGCTTTTACCATTATCATGGCCTTTCTTGGTTTTGCCAGGCCTGCAGCAAATTCTTTCAGATCGTGATACCCTGTTATTTTTTTGCCTGCGCCCCTGCCCTGAACGAAGGCGTCAACTTTTGATGTTGTGCGATTGTACACCGCCACGGAAAAACCCTTGCTTTCTATATTGAGAACCAGATTTTCCCCCATGACTGCCAAACCAATAAGGCCAATATCTGTGTTTTTCATTCTTTTGCCTCTTGAAAAAAATTATGTCTCATTATAAGGCATTTTGCCTGAAAAAGAAACATCTTTAACGCCGGAGATTCAGGGGTTCAGGCCCGGTGTGTCCCATTCGGGCGGTATTTTTGTTGGCATTCCTTTGGAATCGACGAAAGCCCATGTAACTTTTGCCTGGGCGAGAAGTTCACCCGCTTCGCCGCTGCTTTCTGTTGTGCTGTCAGCGTTGCATCGTCTGATTTCCTGCGCGATGACCCCGCTTACCGCCCCTTTTTTGATTGCCTTGGAGATAATCAGTAGTTCGTCATCTACAACAGCAGGTCTCTTGTAATCGATTTCGATCCTGGCAACGTAGACCCCGTAGCCGGCTTTTATCATGCCGAAATAGTCAAAATTCACTTCTTTCAGCATCTCGTAACGGGCATATTCCAGGTAATTCAGATAGTTTGCATTATTCACATGCCCGTAGCTGTCACATTCGTAAGTTCGTACTTTTAGGCTGCATTTACAAGTCATAGCTTCAATTAACCTCTCTCTTAACCTCTTCTTTTTCTTCCTGTTCAATTATTTTCGCCTGAACCGATTTTCGTGAGCCTATTATAATTGAAACAGGCTGCAGCAAAGGTATGTTTTCGCATATAATTCTTACAATAACTGTCATGGGGACAGCTAGAACCATTCCGGCAAATCCCCAAATCCAGCCCCATATTGCCAAAGAAACCAAAACCATCAAGGGAGAAATTCCTACGCGATCGCCAACAATTTTTGGGTCAAAGATATTACACAGAATCAGGTTTACTATCAAAACCACAGCAATCACCATAATTACCGGGCCGGGTTCAGGCCAGAATTGAATAAGTGCAAAAAGACATATTGCAACGCCTGCGGTAATACTGCCCAGGTTAGGGATAAAGTTTAGGAAAAATTGAATTATGCCCCAAAGAATCGCAAATTCCAGCCCAATAAAGTGAAATGCTACGGCAAATATGACGCCGTTTGCCAGAGAAATGAAAAACTTTGCCGTCAAATAGCGCATTACCTGAGTCATAAGGTCAAGGCCGATCCGGTGAATATCGCCTGAACGCTTGGCAAATGCAGCTTCCAGCTTTTGTGTAAAAAAATTTGCTTCCAGTAATATAAATACTACAAAAAGAATAACCAAAACGGCATTTCCAATAAACATAATAATAACATTTGTAAAAGTAAGGGCAAAGTTGCGAACCCAGATGCGTACTCCAAGCTGGCTCCAGATATTTTCCCAAATAGATAAGTATTCATCATAGGAAAGATCAAAAAATTGACCCATCCACATATAAATTTCAGTTACCCGCCCTTCATATTTTGGATAAACAGCAATGATATTGCTTCCCGATGTAAAAATCACAACCCCAACAACGCCCAATCCGGTAACCAGAATGATAACTACCAGCAGAATCGACAAAAAGTTGGGTACTTTTCGTTTATCCATCCATCTTACCAGCGGGTACATTACAAAAGTCAATAAAACAGCGATAACGAAAGGCAAAATGACAGGTGAGGCTATTCTCAATACAGCACCGACAAGAATAAAACAGACAAATACCACTATAGAAAAGATGGCACGGTTTGAAAAAAAGGTATTATTGTTCCTTTCCATGCTTTGATTATGCAGTAAATGGACAAAATGAGCAAGAAAAAGAATATGTTTTTTCGACTTTGTAAAAGGGTTTAATCCACAAAAGCTTCTTTCAGCAATTTTAGATCAAGCTCCGGATACACCGGGAAGCGATCAAGGAGTTTTTTTACCCTTTCCAGAGCTTCGGTCTTCACCTTTTCATCAATGATAAACCTGGATTTGCTCTTTTTCGCCGGGTCTTTTTTGTCCGGCTCCGGGTTTGTGTTTTTCAAAATCATGGCAAGTATGCTCCCCAATTCTTCCATTTCTGTCTTTCCCATGCCCAGGCTGCTCACTGCCGGAGTGCCAATTCTTAGCCCCGAAGTGTACCAGGGTCCGTTTGGATCAGATGGCAGGCTGTTGCGGTTCAGTGTGATGTTACATTCAAAGAGGGCGCTTTCAGCCTGACGGCCGGTAAGGCCATGAATCCCAACATTTGCCAAAAAGAGGTGGTTATCCGTGCCGCCGGTAAGTACGTCCATGCCGTTTTTCAAACAGGCGGCGGCCAGGGCCTGGCTGTTTTCAACTACTTTTTTGGCATAATCCCGAAACTCAGGTTTTGCCGCTTCCCTGAAAGCAACCACTTTGGCGGCAATCACATGAGGCAGCGGGCCGCCCATCATAAGAGGGCAGCCTTTGTCCAAAGCCTCGGCAAATTCCTTGACAGAAAGCACTAGCCCGGCCCTCGGCCCCCGCAAGGTTTTGTGGGTAGTAGTAGAGAGCACATGGGCGTGGGCTACAGGATCATAATCCCCGGTAAAAACCTTGCCAGCCACAAGGCCTGCGAAATGTGCCATGTCTACCATAAACACCGCCCCAACCGAATCAGCAATCTCCCTCATTCTTTTAAAGTTGATCTTACGGGGATAGGCCGAATAACCTGAAAGCAAAATCAGGGGTTTAAACTCTTTGGCCTGCTTTTCAATCTCATCGTAATCGAGAAGGCCGGTTTCTTTTGAAACCGAATAGGTGGCAACATCAAACATTCGGGATGAAACATTATACCGGTAACCGTGCGTCAGATGGCCGCCTGAATAATAGTCCTGCCCAAGAAGACGCTGGTTTCCCAGTTCTTTTTTTAGTTCTGCCCACTGGGCATCAGTCAGTTTATACAGGTTGGTTTCACCATATTTTTGTAAAATTGGATTTTCCACCCTTGTGGAAAGTATCGCCCAATAGGCCAGCAGATTNGCGTCAGCCCCGCAATGAGGCTGAGNATTGGCGTATTCGGCGCCNAAAAGTTTTCGGGCTTCTTCCGCTGCCAGAGTTTCCACGACATCCACATTTTCGGTTCCGGCATAAAAGCGGTGGTATGGNACACCTTCGGCGTATTTGTCTGAAAAAAGGTTTCCCATGGATAATTGNACAGCCAGGGAACAGAAATTCTCACTGGCAATTAACTTGACCCGTTTCCGCTGGCTTTCCAGCTCTTTNACGATTGAAGCGGCCACATCCGGGGCGTTCACGGCAGTTTCCTGAAGATTGCAGAGGTAGGCCAATAAACCGGTATTTATTTTATCGTGACCGGTTGAGGCCAAATACGAAGCGACTGGATTCTTGTTCATAATTTGAACTTTAACACATTTCACATGTTTTTTTATAGGGGGTTTCTGTGAATGAACGGTTGTATGTTCTGTTTATTGAACTACCGCTTCAGAGACAATTCTGCCGTCTCTGGAGAAAAGTCTTCGCGGGTTTACCGGGTCGGGAACCATCTCTCCGCGCCGAAAAAAAGCATATTGAATTGTTCCTGGAGGAAGGGGAAGTGTTAGGGTAAATAAACCAGGGCTTGTTTCGCGCAGTTGGTGCATAAAAGGGTCCCAGTTATTAAAACTTCCGGCTACTGTAATTATTTCTCCCGGCACCGCCCTGTAAAAAAATCTGAAGCTTCCCGGAACCTGGGTCACTTCCGTTATGGGCCTTTCGGGCAGAATCACTCGCGATTCAAGAATTCCGGAGGGGCCTGAGACAGTCAGCGGGTTCAAAGGGTCTGTAGTCCATAGCCCGTTTATGATTATGCGATAATCCAGGTATCTTAAGTTCTCCGGGATGGGTTTGACGTGAAACAAAATCCCTGAATCCATGGTTTGCTCAACATTTCTCTGGACTCTTCCCCTTACAGTGAATTCCGCAACATCCCTGGGAAGTAAAAGATGCTGAAACCAGTGAACTCTGGCGTAACCTTCGTGAGCAAAAGATATGCCCACTCTGCGAAAGTAGGAGGGAGCCGTAAAAACCACTCCGTTTTCAAAAATCTCCGGCTTTCTGGGAGCAGTTATTCCCCTGAGATAATCAATAAATCGATAAGATTCTGTATCGACAGCGCTGATATTTCCGATAATAAGAATAAGGAGCGCCGGTATTAATAACGCTTTCATTTTATTCTTTACAATTATCGGCGGATAATTCAATATCTTAATATGCCATCATTGCAAGCGTTGGAAGAGTTTAAATCCTCTTTTAGAGATTTTGGGGATGAAACCCAGACATTAATAGATTTTGATCTCCCTTCAAATGATTTGCCCCTGCCGGAACATGAACCAGCCCTAACTTCCGGCAGCTCACGGATGGCAGATTTTACTGAAATAAATAAAGCGTTGCCAGAAACTGCGCCTGAAACAGAGCTTGTAGATTTTGGAGATTTGAGCTCACTTTTTGGAGACGAAACCTCAACAGCAGCTCAGGACGGTTTAGATTTTGACAGCTTTCTTGATACTATCCCAACTGATATAAAGCCAACAGAAAGCCCGGAAGAAGATGATATTTTTCAGGATTTTGAAACTCTAATTTCGCCTGGCATAGCCTTAGGTGAAGCGGACGATAGCCGCGAAGCTGACACTCCGCCTGATCTATTGGATAGCCTTGCCGGTGAAATAGAAGCCGCAGACACAGACTCCGGCTTCGGAGACCTTGGACTTAACAGCTCTGATCTTGATACCAGCGATTTTGGCCTTGGAGATCTCCCCGGCTTTGATTCGCCCGATACAGACACCGGAGATCTTTCTGATTTTGATTTCGGTGATATGGAGTCAGGCGACAGCAGTTATGAAGCGGACGATAGCCGCGAAGCTGACACCCCGCCTGATCTATTGGATGGCCTTGCCGGTGAAATAGAAGCCGCAGATACAGACTCCGGTCTTGGAGACCTTGGACTTAACAGCTCTGATCTTGATACCAGCGATTTTGGCCTTGGAGATCTTCCCGGCTTTGATACACCCGATTCAAGCCCCATGGATCTTTCCGATTTTGATTTCGGTGATATGGAGGCGGACAGCAGCTACGAAGTAGACAGCAGCTACGAAGTAGACAGCAGCCGTGAAGCGGACACACCACCTGATCTATTGGATGACCTTGTTGGTGAAATAGAAGCCGCAGACACAGACTCTGGCTTCGGAGACCTTGATGATCTTGGACTTGATAGCTCTGGTTTTGATTCTGACGAAAGTATGGAGCTCTTAGGCGAGGATGAGCTTGCCGGATCATTTGACGGATCAAAAGATCAGCCCCCTGAAAAAGATAATTTCGGTTTTAGAGAAGAAGATTTTGATTCTGAAGCGATCCTGGAAGAAATTCCCGGGGATTCTTTTGATAATTTCAGTATGGGCTCTGATACTCTGGCTGGGGATTTTGGTCTGGATGATGGAGGTGAAAGCGGATTTGGAGCCGGCTTCGACAAACCAGGCGAATATGCTTTTTCGGAAATGGAGAGTGTTTTCGATGACAGCCCAATTCCCCCCAAGACAGGTAAATCTTCCGGTTTCAGAGTAAGATCAAGCGGCCGCCGCAATGCGGACGGCAGCCGCGAAGCGGACGGAATTGAAGAGATCACATTATCCAGCGAAGAACTGGAATTGTTTTTAACGACCCTTTCATCATATCCCCTAAATCTCAGAATTGCATGTGAAGAACTCATTGCCGAACAGGCGGTTGCGCCGGAAAAGATGTCCCGCCTGGTGAATTACCTGGTAATGGGTGTTCCTGCAGCAGAAGCCGCCGTATTGGCCGGGGATATTCTTGGCAGAACAATATCCATTCCCAAAGATTCTGAAAAGAAAACCGGCGAATCTCTTGAAGCCGAGCAAACCACTTTTTCATATATTTTTGTTCATCGTTTCCTTCCAATTTTGGGAATGTTCATGGCGATAAGCATTGTACTCCTTTGTACGGGGTATCTTATCTGGCATTTCATTTATAACCCCGTCAGAGCAAACAGAATCTACAGGCACGGGCTTGAACGGATAGCTGCCGGAGAATACATCAGGGCCAACGAACGTTTTAATGAGGCTTTTAGAATCCACCAAAGGGCATCATGGTTCTATGAATACGCCAGGGCTTTCCGTGATGCCCGGCAGTTTACATTGGCAGAAGAAAAATACCAGCAGCTTCTTCACTTTACGGCCTCAAGACACAGAAGGGGTATTCCGGATAGACGGGCGGTTTTGGAGTATGCGGATTTGCTTACAAATTTCATGGGGAATTTCCAAATGGCAGATCAAGTTATTAGGCGCAATATTTTGGATTTTTTCCCCAGGGACAGAGAAGCACTTATTGCATTGGGGGATAACGCGCTGGCATGGGGTCAGTATGAACCTGAGCGCCTTGAAGATGCCCGGGAAGCTTTTGCCAGGGTAATAGAACGGCAAGGCCGTACAGATCCATTGTTGGAACGGATGCTTAAATTTTTCATCCGCACCGATAACCTTGGAGAGGTGATCGCCCTTCAGCATCATTTTATGGCCTCTGCAAACAGAATCATATCAGCAGCTACCCTGGCAGAGCTGGGCGGCTATTTACTGGACAAAAAAATGGAAGAAGTCCGGGGTGTGCCGGATCCATTTCTGGATAGTATCGGAGGAATTAGGGATGTTCTCCTGAGGGCAATACGTCAGGATCCCCTGCTGCCCGAATCTTATTTTCAGCTTGCAAGGTATTATCAGTTTTTTAACAGTTATCATGATGAAAGAATGACACTTGAGCTGGCAGTTCGGGTTTTTAATGCGGTCGCGGAAGAAACCCCGCAGCGTTTGGGATTTCATATTAAAGCCCTGCGCCGTTACGCTGAACTTCTTGTCAGCAGAAGGGATTTTTTCCTGGCAGAAGAATATTTGCTCAGAGCCGCGAGAATTTATCAGGACGCCCTTTCCCGCCGCGTGTTGACCCGTTCTCCGGAATTTGGCAGGGTATTTTCCGACCTTGGAGATTTGGAGTTTTTTGTCAGAGACGGGAATATGCAGAACGCTCTCACATATTACCGCCTTGGAGAACTTCACGGCTGGGCCCCGCCGGAAATCCAGTATCGCATGGGTGTGGCTTACTACATGCTCCGCCAATGGGGCCCTGCGCAGGATCGCCTTTTTGCGGCCTATAGGGAAATGCCGCCCAATCGCCGCATCCTCTACGCTCTTGGAAATGTTTCGTTTATGCGGGGAAATTATTTCGCCGCACAGGCTTACTTCGACAGGCTTCTCGACCTTCTTAATGAAGACCGGGCCCGGATTCCCGTGATTACGCCCACGGATGATGTTAGACATCTTGATTTGGCGGAACGCCTGATGGTTGCGCAAAACAATCTTGGAGTAACTCTTGAAGCTTTAGCCGAACGCACCGGTAATAACAATTTCCGTTCCCGTGCCCAGGGCCTTTATGCTGATTCGGAACGAGCCTGGGATATTGTCACCCGCCATCCTGTAACCATGACCCGCTTGCGTCCTTCACCGGATATTGAACACGCCCCAGGCATTAATCCTGCATTTCTCAATGTTCAGAATAGCTTTAATCCGCAACCCGGCTTTGAACCTTTTTTCTTCATCAGAATTGACATGGATGCGCTTGAACCTTCCGAATGGGAAGAGCTTGCTCCTCCTCAGTTCAGCCTTTCGGAGGGGCTATTTACTGGCCGTTTGTAAAGCCTAATTCGATAAACACAATACGATAGAAAGCATTGACATATCAATGGTGTGGGTGATAATAATAGAAGTCACTGTTTTTTGGCCAAGGCCAGTTGGTGGACGATTAACTCAGCGGGAGAGTGCTACCTTCACACGGTAGAAGTCACTGGTTCAATCCCAGTATCGTCCACTGATTGGCTTTTTTTTGTTCAGGTTTAACAATGGGTGAAAAAACATCCCCTAAAGTTCAAAAATTCTGTGCATAAAAAGTGTAGCGGCCTGGGCTACGTTGAGGCTTTCCATCAAGCCGGTTCCTGGAATGCGGATCAGTACGGAGCAGGCATTTTTTACATCATTCGGTAGGCCCACTTCCTCGTTCCCCAAAATGACCGCTATTCCGGTACGGCTGCCTCCGGAAGCTTTTTGTTTTTCTTCAACTATGCGCGGTAAATCCCCAATTCTCTGCCGGGCTCTTATGTCCGTGCCGATGGTGATCAATGATCCGGATGCGTCCCGGACAAAAGCGGCTGTATTTCGCACCGTCCTGACCGTTACATGTTCCATGCCTCCTTCGGCAATTCTGTATGCACTGGTTGTAAGCCATGTTTCGTTTTCTGTTGTGTTTCGTTCTGAATCGGAAATGACGATGTATTTGGTGTCAAAAAAAGCTGCGGATCTGATGATTGCTCCCAGGTTGTGATCGTTTCCCACTGAATGAAGCACCAGGCCTGTTTTCCCTTCACAAGACCATTCTTCCAGGTCTTCCCGGCTCAGGGGCTCCAAAGCGGGCAGGTGGATCATTGCCACAACCCCCTGATGATGGGTGGATTTACAAATCCTCTCTAGTTCCTCATCCTGGCATAATTTGTAAGGCCGCTTTCTTTCGGCCAGTTTTTTGCAAATTCCGGTCAAAAGTACAAGCCTGTCTTCCCTAAGAAAAAGGCGGTTAATTTGTTCAGGGTGTTTTTCTGCTACGGCAATTACAGCATTAAGTCCGCAGACCGCAAGTTCATCGGTCAATTTGTTTCGCATGACAAATGAGTATACTCAATTCTGTACAAATATTCCATAAACTGTTAACCTTTATATATGGTTCCAAAAAAACAAACAGAACGAATTTACTATAATTACGCATCAGCTGCGCCCTATGAGGCGGAAATTCTGGAACTTCGGCAATCCGGGAATGACAAGACGCAAATTATACTTGATAAGACGATTTTTTACCCTGAAGGGGGAGGCCAGCCTTCTGACCGGGGAACCATCAATAGTGTTCCTGTTTTGAATGTACAGGAGAAAGACGGGGAAATACTTCACCTCGTTTCTTCTGAGGGCATTAACAATCTTGCCGCAGGGCCTGCGAAGCTTATCCTGGACCTTCGCCGCCGCCGGGATCATACACAGCTTCATACCGGCCAGCACCTTTTTTCGGGATTTCTTTTGCGTATGTACGATGCGCCGACTGTTTCCATGCATATGGGGGACGAAAACTGCACCATTGATGTGGGTATTGAGAAATTGGACGATGAAGCCCTGATTGCCGCTGAAGATGCAGTGGCTGATGCAATCGAAGAAAATCGTCCGGTGATTGTTCACCTTTGTCCGCCGGAAGATGTTTCTTCGTTTCCCCTGCGAAAACTTCCTCCCCAGGGAGAGGAAGTGCTGCGCATAGTGGAAATTGAGGGCTGCGATATTGTTGCTTGTTGCGGAATTCACCTCAGAACAACGGCGGAAATAGGGCTTTTCCGCATACTTGGGGCAGAAAAATACAAGGGCATGACAAGAATTAGTTTTACCGCCGGCCGCCGCCTTTTGCTTCACAGCCGCCGTCTCAGACAGAACGCCGTTTTTGTTTCTCAGGCCCTTAGTGTACCGGTGAACGAAATCGGCAAAGGTGTATATGAGCTTTTGGAAAAGACTGCCCAAACCGAAAAGCGGCTCAAGGCTCTGGAAGAAAAAAACACCCGGGCAAAAGCTGAAGACCTGCTCAAAAAAACCCAAAGGCCTGCGGAAGCTTCCGGGCCGCACATTATTGTTGAATCTTATATTGATGAAGATATTAATGAAGTATTAAATATTGGCAAAATTGCTCAAAAGCAGTGCCAGTGTGAGATGGTTTTTCTTCTGGCATCCATACCGGATATCAAGTTCTGCGCATTCTGCTCGGATAAAAATTTTGATCTGCGTCCCTTCTTAAAAGGAGCTTTTGAAGCTCATGGCGGGCGGGGCGGCGGCGGCCAATCGTTTTTTCAGGGGGGCTTCGGGACAAAAGAAGCAATGGAAGGTTTTTTACAGACAATAGCAAAAGCGGGAGGTTTTTGCGATGCAAGGCGTTAGGGAAAAAATTGAACAGCTTGCGCAAAAGCGAATATTGATTCTTGACGGTGCGATGGGTTCTTTAATTTCAAGTCTTAGACCTGAGTATAAAGGGTGCAAAGACATCCTTTGTCAAAGTGACCCTGATCTTATTTATGGGATACATGAAGAATATCTCAAGGCCGGGGCAGATATTATTGAAACAAACAGCATGAATTCTACCGCCGTCTCCCTTCGTGATTACGGACACGCGGATTTTGCCTATGAGCTTAGTTTTTCAGCGGCCAGCCTTGCCCGGAAAGCGGCGGATTCTTTTTCAACGCCGGACAAACCCAGGTTTGTAGCCGGGAGTATTGGCCCCACTTCAAAAAGCCTAAGCATTTCCCATGACATAAATGATCCGGGCAAAAGAGCCATTGGCTGGGATGAACTTGAAGCGGCATATTATGATAATGCGCGGGGGCTTCTTGACGGCGGCGCGGATCTCATTATGATTGAAACCTTTTTTGATACCCTGAATGCCAAAGCCGCAATTTTTGCTGTAAGACGGCTTTCGGAAGAAAGTGGCATTGATGTGCCGCTAATCGTTTCCGCCACAGTTTCCGAGGGGGGAAAACTTCTTTCGGGGCAAACAGTGGAAGCTTTCTGCGTTTCGGTACAACACGCCGCTCCCATTGCGCTTGGACTAAATTGTTCTTTTGGAGCGGAAAAACTAAAACCCCATATTGAAGTTATGTCCGCCGCCGCTCCCTGTCTCGTCAGCGCTTATCCCAATGCAGGGCTTCCCAACAGCCAGGGTCTTTACGATCAAAGCCCCGAAGTTATGGCGGATCAAATTGAAGAATACCTTTGCAAAGGTATTGTGAATATCGTTGGAGGATGCTGCGGTTCCACTCCTGCCCACATTGCCGCCATTGCCGCAAGGGCGGAAAATTATAAGCCGCGTTCCGTACCTGGACATCCGCAAAAAACCAAACTCGCAGGTCTTGAAGTTATGGAACTCAAACACGAGCGGATTAATCTGGCGGAAAATGCCGGGTTTCTCGGCTTTGTTAAAAAAGGCGAATATGA
>JGI20163J15578_10000968_pt1 | contig 11882 bp, 14 predicted proteins | sample TergutCu122P1_FD_15578 | JGI IMG/M metagenome (IMG submission 15578)
CGTCGTCCTCGCCTACGAAGAGCGCGGCGGCCCAGAGACCGAAGTCGTCGCCCAGACTCTCCTCAAAAAATACAAAACCAAATTCCGCGACTTCCTCATCGTCAAGCATCCAGACGGCATCCCTGGTGAAATAGTAGGCAAGGGCAGCAATATCACCCACGCCGGTCGCTTCCTCGCCAAATACCTCAAAGACGCAAAAATTCCCTACTCAGACGTCATCGTAACCACCCTCGACAGCGACAACCGCCCTCACAAGAGCTACTTTGATTACGTCGCCTACGAGTTCATCTGTCACGAAGACCGCAAGCAACTCTCATACCAGCCCATAGCCCTCTTTACAAACAACATCTGGGACGCCCCGGCCCCCATGCGCGTCATCGCCACCGGCAACTCCTTCTGGAACATCATCAGCTCCATGCGCCCGCATTCCCTCCGCAACTTCGCTTCGCACTCCCAGCCGATGGACGCCCTCGTCGAAATGGATTTCTGGAGCACAAAAACAATTGTCGAAGACGGCCACCAATTCTGGCGCAGCTACTTCCATTTTAACGGCAACTACGCCGTTCTCCCGATCCACGTCCCTATCGCCCAAGACGCCGTGATGTCCTACAGCTTCTTTAAAACCCTCAGAGCCCAATTCGTGCAACTCCGCCGCTGGGGTTACGGCGCCTCAGACGTGCCATACGTCGCCACGCGCATTTTCACCAAACATCGCACAGTCCCTCTCGTAGATGGCCTCACGAAGTTCTGGCGCCTCCTCGACGGCCATGTGACGCTCGGTTGCATATCCTTCCTTATAGCCTTCGGTGGCTGGGTCCCTCTCCTCGTCAACTCCGACGCCTCCCGTAGCCTCGTCGCCCATCAACTCCCTATTATCGTCAGTCGCATCCAGCTCGTCGCCCTCATCGGTCTCTGTATCACTATCTTCGTCTCTGTCAAAATGCTCCCTCCGCGCCCCGCACACCACAAATCCCGCCGCACCATCTTCATGGTCCTCCAGTGGGTCTTAATGCCCGTTACAGCCATCATCTATAACGCCGCCTCGTCCATCTATTCGCAAACCCGCCTCGCCCTCGGCCTCTACATGGAAAAATTCGACGTCACAGATAAAGTCGTCCATCCCGCCCGCACCAAAAAGCCTAAAAAGATCAAGATCAAAAAGTCCAAGCCCTAAAACCCCCACTCTTATAACTCCCCACTCGCTCTATGGCGAGTATTTTTATTGTCAAACTCAATCGCTACCAGGGGAGAGTAGAATACGTTACAACAAAATCTCCAAACATCAAATCCGTATCGCCCGCCGAATATATCACCAAGTGATATATCTCCCTCTCTTCACTGACTCCAATATAATCCACAAAAACCCACCCCACGATATAATTCCCACCAAATTCCCCAAAATAACCCGTGGAAAACCACTATCATTTCCGTGGACAAAACCCATCCCAGTAACTTGGATTGACTCATAGTCGCAATAATGATATAATACCGGAATCCCGGAGTACCCACTCCCGCACATTTAAAAGGAGGATGAATTAATGAATTTCCCCACGGCCGAAGTCTTCGCCCAGATTTTTAGCGACATCGAACTTATTCACTCTCGAGGTAAAGCCGCACGAAGAGACCTACTCCTACACAAAATAGAGCAAGCGGACTCACCAGGGGTGGACAAGCCATTCTTGCGCGACTTTTTACAGCACTACGTCGACCTACGCACAAAGCTCAAAGCAAACCTGCGCAGTCGCCCTCACGAGAAAATCTTATCCGAACAATTCGACATCGATCTTACTGCAGCCAGCTCTCTACTGCCCGAAGTCACGATCTCCGCCGGCGTTCTCAGCTACAACATTTTCATAACAGAGAAAGGGATCGAAATTCTAAACGAAGCCATCGAGCAAAGCAAAGGTGTAGACGAAACGAAAGAAGTCTTTTTTGACCAACAAACAGCCGGCACAGCGAGCCACGCCCCCGACATTTACCCCATGAGTCTTATCGCAATAAGCCGCACTAATCAACCTTGCACCGAAGAGAAGCTTCTCGCCGCAATACTCAAGACCAATGAAGGTCTCACTCAAACAGAATCCCACGAGAACATGCACCATCTACACAGCCTTATCATGCAAATGCAGGGCAAAGACAAGCGACCTTTCCGCGCTATCATGTCTCGTCACGCTCGTATCAAGAAGTTCCTGGGCCTAAAAGCCCCAGACATCATCATGCGTAACGAGAATCGGGCTCTACTAGAGCTTGTACAAGTCGTGCGCCCCGACATCAGTTCACTCGAGAATCTCAGTACTAACGATTGGGAAGAGATAGCAAGTCGGAGTATGCAAGAGGCAACAGATCATATCTACGTAGATACCAGGAGCGAGATTTTAGCCCGCTTGCACGCCAGACAGCATTTTGATATCGATAGGGCCATACACTGTAGTTATCTACCAGAGTGGACGAAAAATATTCCAGACTTCAATGAGACCAAGTGGTGGGAAGTCACCCTTAGTGCACTAAATAGCGTCAACTTCATAACAACTGGAGATGCAGGCATATCACACCAGGTAGTAGTCATGATGTTACTCGACGTCGATCTGCGCGAATGGTCAACATTTGCGCACGATTTTATGCTTCCCAGGATTACGCAATAATTCACCCCTAATAAACAAAAGCCCGACTCGCCCTCGGGCTTTTTCTTCGCCTAAACCCCAAAATAAAAGAAGCCCCGATCAGGACTTCCTCTTAAAACAACCTTGGTGGGCGATATAGGATTTGAACCTATGACCTCGTCTACGTCAAAGACGCGCTCTAGCCAACTGAGCTAACCGCCCCTCAAACTATTCTACCAAATTGCATCCACCTGATCAATGTGATATGATCAAGCCAAGCTGCGACGAGAAGTAACTACCCTCTGAGCTTCGCCCCGTGTGTGGCGCCAAAACCCACAAAACGAGCGCGCGACCCCATAAAAGTCGCGAAGTCCGGTGGAACCGCCAGTGTCAAAACAAGCTGGTCCGAGACGTGCAAGCAGTATTCGCTAATCATCGCAGATACTCGCTGGCACGATTTTGTTTTAATAAACCAACCCAAACAAAGGAAAAGGATATGCAAGACGCAAACCACCCAGAAAAAATGCGCCATAGTCTCAGTCACATCATGGCCGCCGCAATACAGAGCCTCTATCCGACGACGAAATTCGGCATCGGCCCATCTATCGACCAAGGGTTCTATTACGACATCGATCTTGACGGCGAAACAATCTCAGAAACAGAATTCAAAAAAATCGAGAAGAAAATGCGCGAGATAGTCAACAAAAATCTCCCAGTCGAGCAAAAAACCCTATCTGTCGACGAAGCCCTAAAATGGGCAAAAGACGCAGACCAGCCCTACAAGGTCGAGCTAATCAACGATCTCGTCGAAGCAGGCGAAGTAAAAGACGAAGTGTCATTCTACCAAATCGGCGACTTCCTCGACCTCTGTTGTGGCCCGCACCTAGACGAAACCAGCGAAGTAGGTGTATTTAAGCTACAAAAAGTCGCAGGTGCCTACTGGCGAGGCGACGAAAAACGCGAGCAAATGCAGCGCATCTACGGCGTCGCATTCGCTACCCAAGCCGAACTCGACGAATACCTAATCCAGCAGGAAGAAGCCAAAAAACGCGATCACCGTAAGCTCGGCCAAGAACTCGACCTCTTCACATTCTCCGACCTTGTCGGCGCCGGCCTCCCGATGTACACCCCTCGTGGCACAATTCTCATCAGCGAACTCAAAAACATCCTTAATGAAGTAGGCAAAAAACACGGCTTCCTCCAGGTCTCAATCCCTCATCTGGCGAAAATCGACCTCTACGAAAAATCCGGCCACGCTCAGAAGTTCCAAGACGAACTTTTCCGCGTCATCAGCCACTACGACCAAGAATTCGTCTTAAAGCCCGTCAATTGCCCACACCACACCCAAATCTACGCCAGCCGCCCTCGTAGCTACCGCGACCTACCTCTGCGCTACATAGAGCAAACCATGCAGTACCGCGACGAAAAACCCGGCGCCATCGGCGGCCTCCAGCGCACTCGCGGCTTCACTGTTGATGATGGCCACACTTTCTGTCGCATCGACCAGATCGAGCACGAAACTTCTCTTCTTATCGAGATTATCCGCGAACTCTACACAAGCCTCGGCCTCTGGGGTAATCATTGGGTTTCATGGTCCGTCCGTGATCCAAGAGCCCCCGAAAAATATATCGGCGACCTCGCTGATTGGGACAAATCCGAGGAGATGCTACGAGAAGTAGCCGAAAAATACCAACTAGATGCAAAACGAATGGAGGGCGAAGCCGCCATCTACGGCCCGAAAATCGACTTCATGTTTAAAGATTCTCTCGGCCGCGAGACTCAACTCGCCACCGTCCAACTCGACTTCTCAATGCCAAAACGCTTCGGTCTCACATACACCGACCAAGACGGCAGCGAGCAAACTCCCGTCATGATCCACCGCGCCATCTTCGGCTCGTTCGAGCGTTTCATCATGCTCCTCATCGAACACTTCGCCGGCAAATTCCCAGTCTGGCTTTCACCCGAACAGCTTCGCGTAATCTGCGTTAATGATTCCGACGAAATCGTAAATCACGCAAAAGCCATCGAACGCCTAGCACACGAAAAAGACATCCGCGTTTCCGTCGACGATTCGAACAACTCCGTCAGTAAAAAGATTCGCACAGCCGAATCCAGCAAAGTCCCATATAGTATTGTGATTGGCGAAAAAGAAGTCGCTGGCGGAAAATTATCGCCGCGGATTCGCGCAGATCTAGCTTCAGAAGCTAACGACAAAACCTACGACACAGAACAATTTCTAGACACAATCGCCGCCGAAGCCAAATTACGCGTTGTCGGCCGTACAACACTATGACAATCGACAAGACAATCGTCATCATCGGCCCTACAGCCAGTGGCAAAACGTCGTTGTCGATAAAACTCGCAGAAAAACACGGCGGAGAAATCATCTCCGCCGACTCTCGTGCCATATATAAATACATGGATATTGGCACCGCTAAACCCACAATAGAAGAACAAAACAGAGTAAAGCACTGGGGGATTGATCTAGTAGATCCTGATGTAAAATTTACCGTACATGATTTCCAACAATACGCACTAGATAAAATCTACAACATCAAATCTCGTGGTAAAATCCCATTCCTCGTCGGCGGCTCCGGCCTCTATATCGATTCAGTAGTTTACGACTACGAGTTCAATTCTACTAATAGTCAATTTGATCGTAAGAAGCTCGCCGATAAGTCCGTCTCAGAATTACAACAGCTGTGTACAGAGCAGGGTATCGAGTTGCCAGAGAACTCCCAAAACAAACGCTATCTCATCCGCGCTCTCGAGACGAATGGTGTTGTAAAAAACAATCGTACCCAAATAAACCCCGAATTCATCATCATCGGAATCGCCACGGACAAAGAAATTCTGAAGAACCGCATCGTCGAACGTGCCCACGAAATGTTCGCAGGCAATATTGTCAAAGAAACAACATTTTTAGCCGAACGCTACGACTGGAATAGTGAGCCGATGAAGTCCAATATTTATCGCGTCGTCAAAAAACACATAAGCGGCGAAACTACACTAGAACAGGCGATCGATGAATTCATCCAGCTCGATCTAAGGCTCGCTAAACGCCAAATCACATGGTTCAAGCGCAACCCTCAAATCACGTGGTTAAACCTCGACGACGCTTATCGACATATAGACAGTTTGTTGAGCGAACAAATTAGTGATACAATACCTATACACCATGAGTAAAAAAGATACAGATAATTTTGACGGCCTCGAAAAGCTTTTCGGATCGAAGTCTCGCGTCAAGCTCCTCCAGCTCTTCTTCCAGAATGTCGATAAATCGTTTTACGTCCGGGAGGTTACTCGCCTTATAGACGAGCAAATCAACTCCGTTCGCCGCGAACTCACAAATATGCAAAAACTAGGTGTCCTCAAAAGCGACACCTACGACAATAAGCTTTACTACGCTATCAATCAAAATTACGCGCATCACGACGCCCTCAAGCTTCTCTTTAGCTCGAACAAGGACAAGACAGTAGCGCCAAAGAAATCAGCGAAATCCGATTCTTGGGATATCGCAATCAAACCTATTAAAGGCCTCGTCGAACTCTTCCTGCTTATCGAGAACAAGGCGAGCAAGCACGACATCGATATGTTTATTGTTGGCGACGACTCCAATCAGAAAATCTCCAAATGGGCAGCCCTCATCGAAAAGAAGCATGGTCGCCCACTCAACTACGCTATCATCACGCGTGAAGATTATTTCTATCGGCACAGTATTCGCGACCGGTTCGTTCACGGCATCCTGGAGCAGGAATATACAGTCATCATCAATAAGGACATCTTAAGAGGAGAATAGGGAAATGTTTGAAGTCGAGTATCGAGGCGGCAATGCCGTAGTAATCACAACGAAAAAATCAACTATGGTTGTCGACGCTGGACGAACAAAGATCGGACTAAAAGATATAGTCATAAAAGACGCTGTAGAATTAGCAACAGAAAAAACATTCCTCACGCACGCTCCAGAATATAAGGCCAGTATCGAGGGCCCAGGCGAATATGAAGTATCCGGATTTACTATCAGAGGCATTGCGACGCATCGTCACTTAGACGATCCTAATTCTCCAGAAAAGAACAGTAACATCTATAATGTCACCGCTGGTGATACTAGGCTCGTTATTGTCGGCAATATCCACCCAGACCTAGTAGAGTCTCAGATTGATGATATTGGCATTATTGACGTCTTGATCATCCCAGTCGGCGGTAATGGCTACACTCTCGATGCCACCGCAGCAGCCACTATTACTAGAAAGATCGACCCAAAAATCGTCGTTCCTGTCCACTATCATGACCCGTCACTACAATATGAAGTTCCACAAAATCCTGTCGACCTCTTCATTAACGAACTAAAAGCGCCAGTCATAGAGGATAAAAAACTTAAAATCAAATCCAGCGCCGACCTTGTCGAATCACTGGAAATATATAAATTAGCTCTCAATAAATAGTCAGTGGAGCAGGCGAAACGATCAAAGTAAAACAGAGACCCGCGAGGGTCCCTGTTCCAACTATCGGCGCTTCAACTAATTCTTCGCGCTTTTCTTCTTCAGGGTCCGAATAGCCTGCGTGCTCAGATTAAGTTTAGTCTTCTTGCCATCCACAATCACAGTTTTTCGCTGAATATTTGGCTTAAAGGTCCTTTTCGTGCGACGCAGAGAAAAACTCACGTTGTGTCCGTGTTGCTTACTCTTCCCAGTTAGCTCACATACTGCCATCTGTTTCTCACTCTCTGTTATTTATAATCCACAGTATTGTACAGATTAAGTGCACCAATGTCAATCCGTCCCGGCATTCATCGACCCAAAATTAGTCGAAATATCGCGCGCAGTATATAATTATACGAGTATGGATCTAAGCACTATACAATTACTGGTCGTTGTCGCAGTCATCATTATCTCGATGACGCTACATGAAATCGCCCACGGATACACTGCGTTCTGGCTTGGCGACCAAACTCCAAAAGCCCAAGGCCGCCTCTCTCTCAACCCCCTCAAGCACCTTGACCCTTTCATGTCGGTTCTCCTTCCTCTCCTGCTAGCTATCGCTGGCGGTCCAATCTTCGGAGGCGCCAAGCCCGTTCAGGTTAACCCTTTACGGCTCAAGTGGGGCGAATGGGGTATGGCACTCGTCGCCATAGCTGGTCCTGTGATAAATTTCATCATTGCCTTTACCGCATTCGGATTTCTCTATCACCTCGGCCCGCACGTCAGCGATTTTTGGAACCTAGTCATGGCTCTTTTTGTCCAAATCAACCTCGGCTTCATGATTTTTAACCTCCTCCCAATCCCACCCCTAGATGGCTCCCGCGTTCTCTACGCCCTCGCCCCAAGTTTCATCCAGGACGTAATGCAGCGCATCGAAAGGTTCGGCGTCCTCGTCGTCATGGCCCTCGTATTACTATTTAGTCCATTCATCTTCGCAATCATGAGCAACGCCATCAACCTCATCCTTTCATTCTTCTTCTGGGTCGTCTCATAGGTTTTCAATATGCGCCCAACCCCGCCTATGCTATAATAAAAATGCCCGGCTCGGCGTGTATGATTTTCCTGTATAATCACGATATTAGGGGGTCTGAGGCCGATTATTTCCGTGGAAATAGTCCCGAAGACATACCCACCTTGCAATTACGCGGGGAATATCGAGCGCTAAGTCGGGCTTTTAAGATCAGATTGGTGGGAAGATGAGACAGCGCGTTCGTGTCGCCGCGATCATCCGCGACGAGCATCACAACATTCTATTACTACAGAGGTCAAAAGGCCGCCTAAATAACGCACCTGTTGGTCTCGAACTCCCAATTGGAAAAATCAACTTCGGCGAACAGCCCGAAGAAGCAATCATCCGCACAATCCACGACTACATCAGCGCTCACGTGAGTAGCGTCAGCCTGCTCGACGTCATCTCCTTCGTACACCTCCACGACAACAGCGAAATCATCAACTTATATATTATTTTCGCAGTCTCGCTCTCCATCTCAAAGGTCAAACCAAACCCCGATCGCTACACCTCGATCTCCTGGGTTCGCACAGACGACCTTAGATACATCGAAATCGACGATTCCAGTAAATCTATCATAGATATCCTCCACGACAAGCCAGTCGCACAAATCGCACACCATGACGTCGCCGACGAAATCGGTAGCGACGCGATCATCTTCACAGACGGCGGCTCTCGTGGCAACCCCGGCCCATCCGCTATCGGCTACAATATCATCAAGCCTACTGGAGAAGTCATCGCTCGTGGCGGCGAGTTTATCGGAATCACTAGTAGTCGCCAAGCCGAATACCTCGCCCTAAAACGCGGTGTTGAAAAAGCTCTCGAGTTCAACCTTCGCTCCGTTAAATTCAAGCTCGACAGCCTCATGGTCGTCAATCACCTCAACGGCGTCTACCAAGTCAAAAACCGCGACATCTGGCCTCTCTACGATGACATCAAAAGCCTTTTAAGTCGCCTCGACTCGTACTCTATCATTCATATCAAAAGAACTCAAAACCTCATCGCCGACGCCGAGGTCAATAAAATCCTCGACTCCTCATCTCCGGAGTCTGTTATACTATAAAAGAGCTCGCTAGGCGATCGCTTGGATCTCAGATCCAAGAGGAAAGTCCGGGCAGTATAGGGCATGGCAGTTGCTAACGGCAACCGGGAGAAATTCTAGGGAAAGTGCCACAGAAACATATACCGCTGTTTTACAGTAAGGGTGAAAAGAGTAGGGTAAGAGCCTACAGCCGAGGCTGGCGACAGTCTCGGGGGGTAAACCCTGCCAGCTGCAAGGAGATCTACGCGCCTCCGTTAGGAGGTTGGCGGCCCGCCAGTAGATCGCTCACCGCTAGAGCGCATAGGCAACTGTGCGCCTAGATAGATGATCGTCCTTTGACAGAACCCGGCTTACAGGCGAGCTCACCCAGTCCTTGATAAAACAAAACACCCTCAGCTTATGAGGGTGTTAGTTATTGTACGACAATCTTATTTTAGCGACTCAACAATCGCTTTGAAAGCCTGAGGTTCGTTGACAGCAATCTCCGCCAACACCTTTCGGTCGAGCTCTACGTTATTACTCTTAAACTTCGCAATCAACTGACTATATGATACGCCATGTTCGCGCGCCGCATTATTAATTCTCGTAATCCACAAAGCTCGCAAATCGCGCTTCCTATTACGCCGATCTCGGTATGCATACCTCAGAGCCTTGATCACGCCCTGTTTCGCTAGGCGAAAAGACCGCGTTCGGTAATGTTGCATCCCTTTAGCTTGCTTCAAAATTTTCTTATGCTTCGCCCGTGCGGCTACTCCACGTTTCACTCTCATCTTACGCTGCTCCTAGTGCTTTCTTAATATTCTTCGCGTTCTTGCCGCTAATCACAGCCTCGGTCTTAATTACGCGCTTTCGACTCTTACTCTTCTTCGCTAGAATGTGATTCCCAAAGGCTCGTTCGCGCATCAACTTACCGCTCGCAGTAAGCTTTACTCGCTTTGCGGTGCCTTTATGTGTCTTCATTTTAGGCATTGTTCTTTCTCCTTATACTTACACTCAAGTTTCTTCCTGCCATCTGTGGCGCCTGGTCAGCAACTGCGTGTTCGGCGAGTAGGTCGAGGACTTTGTCCATCAGTTGATTACCTAACTCTTTGTGTGCCATTTCTCGTCCCCGATAGACGATCATTATCTTCACGCGGTGTCCATCCTCTAGGAATTCCTTGATCTTCCTGATTTTTATATTGAGGTCGTTAGCCCCTATTTTCAAACCAAGTCTCATTTGCTTCAGCTCGCCGCCCTTGTTCTTCTTACGACTCTTCTGGGCTTCTTTCATCTTCTGGTACTGATATTTACCCCAGTCGATGACTTTAACCACAGGTGGGCTGGCGTTCGGCGAGATCTCCACCAGATCCACACCGGCCTCTCTAGCTAATTCTAGCGCCTGCTTGCTCGACATCATGCCGAGTTGCTTGCCTTCTGAATCAACGACACGTACTTCAGGACTTCGGATGTCCTCATTAATTCGAACTCTGTTACCGATGACTCTTCCCTTTCTCTAAACTAGCTTTGCTTAGACCTCGTTCGAAAGAAACTATACCAAAAATCTCTCTCCGTTACAAGCCTAAATTACCTTTTTCGATACTGTAGCGCCTCGCTGATATGCTGAGTATCAACTGAATCATCGCCCTCTAGATCGGCAATAGTGCGCGCAACCTTAATAATTTTGAAGTATGATCGTGCACTCAAGCTCATTTTATCAGACGCTAACGACAACAATTCGCGACCTTTCTTTGTAATTTGTATCTGCGCCGAAACGTCATTACTAGACAGTGATCCATTGTAAGTTTTACTACATTGATACCTATCCAACTGATATTGTCGCGCCGTCTCGATTAGCACAACGGCTTTATTATGTTGTTCGGATAACATCGTTTTCTGATCATTCAACAAGTCATCGTTCGCTACTTTTGATACCTCCACAACCAAATCAATTCGATCCATCAGCGGTCCAGACAATTTCTTTTGGTAGTTCAAAATCTGTGTCGTCGTGCACGTACATTCATGGCCCGGGTCGCCCAAAAACCCACACGGACACGGATTCATTGTCGCCACTAAAATAAAATCGGCAGGGTAGGTTACTTTATAATTCGTTCTACTGATCGTCACCTTCTTATCCTCCAGAGGCTGTCGTAGTGCTTCTAGTGTCGTCCTCTGGTACTCAGGAAACTCATCTAAAAACAACACTCCGTGATGCGCTAAGCTTATCTCTCCGGGTTTTGGTTTACTGCCTCCGCCTACGATCGAAGTCATACTCGCGCTATGATGTGGCGCCCGAAACGGCCTCTCTTGCACAATCCCATCCGTACATCCCGCAATACTATGAATCTTAGTGAGTTCCACTTTTTCTGCGCTCGACAATTCTGGCAACAAGCTAGTCGCTGCTCTCGCCAGCATCGTTTTTCCCGCCCCTGGCGGCCCAGAAATCAAAATCCCATGTCGCCCCGCTATAGCGATCGTCAGTGCCCGCTTGGCTTGCTCCTGGCCCCTCACATGATCAAATATCACACTATTCTTTCGCGCCTTACGTTTCGGCGCCACCACTTCCGTATCCTCTCGAATCTCAACCTCCCCCTTAAGATGCAAAAACAGCTCTTTTAGATTCTGCACACCCACCACCTCAATACCACTAATTAGTCGCGCCTGCCAAACGTTTTTAATAGGTACAAACACTGTTTTCAACCTTTTCTTCTTCGCCACCTCCACAATATTCACAACACCCCTGATCGGACGCACTGCGCCGTCTAGTGCTAGCT
>JGI20163J15578_10000969_pt1 | contig 11876 bp, 9 predicted proteins | sample TergutCu122P1_FD_15578 | JGI IMG/M metagenome (IMG submission 15578)
GAGTAATGGGAAGCAAAAGAAAAGCAGCAACACAAAAGGAACAATTAAAAGAAGAAGGAGTTTCTCCAAGGGACATAGAGCGAATCCATATGCCCATTGGAATTGATATAAAAGCAGAGACGTTGAAAGAATTAGCCATTAGCATCTGTGCAGAGTTAATATTAAAGCGTGCTGGCAAGGATGAGAAAAATAGAAAATAGTGTTATCCTATGATGTGTGTTAACCTATGAGAAGAAAAGGTGCTCGTTGGATGACTGCACAGGAAGAATAGGAAACAGCGCCATCCCATGAGAAGCAAAGGATGCTTGTCGAGTGACTACACAAGAAGCAAAGGATGCTTGTCCAATGACTACACAAGAAGGAGAGGATTCAATGATGTACACATTAAAGGTAAATGGAAAAGAAGAAACTTGTGAAAAAAATAAGAAATTACTGGATTTTCTCCGAGAGGATTTGCGTCTTACAGGTACAAAAGATGGCTGCAAGCAAGGAGCCTGTGGAACCTGCTCTGTATTAGTGGATGGAAAATCCACCAAAGCTTGTATTTTTAATCTCGAGAAATTACTAGGAAAAGAGTTAATCACCATTGAAGGCTTAAGCCAGAGGCAAAAGGATGTGTACAGCTATACCTTTGCCAAAACAGGCGCTGTTCAATGTGGTTTTTGTATTCCAGGGTTTGTGATTTCAGCCCAAGGATTACTAAATGTTAATCCTAATCCTACCGATAGCCAGATCAGAAATGCCATCAAAGGCAATATCTGTCGCTGTACAGGATATGTGAAAATTGTGGAAGCCATAGAGCTGGCCGCCAAGATGTTTAGAGAGGACACTCCTATTCCCAAGGAAATATGCAACGGAAAACTAGGGGAAGACTTTATGCGAGTGGATGCAGTAGAGAAAACCTTGGGTACAGGTATTTTTGTGGACGATATTGTGGTCCCTGGAATGTTACACGTGTCAGCCATTAGAACCCCGTATCCTAGAGCAAAAGTACTAGCCATCGATTCCAGTGAAGCTCTAAAGCATCCAGACTGCGTGGGGGTGCTTACTGCAGAAGATGTACCAGGAAACAACAAGATCGGTCACCTGGAGTTTATCTCCGACTGGGATGTAATGATTCGGGTAGGAGACATTACTCGCTATGTGGGAGATGCAGTGGCTCTTGTGGTGTCTAAGAACAAAGAAACCCTAGATGAAATTAAAGCATTGGTAAAGGTTGATTACCAAGAGTTAGAGCCTTTGTCCTCGCCTGAAGCTGCCATGGCGGTAGGTGCTCCAAGAATACACGAGAATAGAGAAGGAAATATCCTGGCTCACGAAAGGTTAGTAAGAGGAGATGCTGATGAAGTATTAAAGAACTCCAAATATGTAGTAACCCAGCATTATTCAGTGCCTTTTACCGAGCATGCCTTTATGGAGCCAGAATGTGCCATTGCCATGCCCGATGGAGAAGATGGGATTTTGTTATACAGCGGTGGTCAAAGTATTTATGACGAACAAAGAGAATGTGCCCGAATGCTTGGCATTGAAAAGGATAAAATCCATGTGAAAGGCCACCTTGTAGGTGGTGGTTTTGGAGGAAAAGAAGACATGAGCGTTCAGCACCACGCAGTGCTGGCAGCTTGGTGTTTGAAAAAACCAGTAAAAGTATTGTTAACTCGTCAGGAAAGTCTGATGGTTCATCCTAAACGACATGCCATGGAGATGGAATTTACCACAGGTTGTGATGAGCATGGCCACTTAACGGCTATGAAGGCCACCATAATCTCCGATACTGGAGCCTATGCTTCTCTAGGGGGACCTGTGTTGCAACGGGCTTGTACTCACGGAGCAGGACCTTACCGTTATCAAGCCATTGACCTGAAAGGTTTTGCAGTGCTTACCAATAATCCGCCAGGGGGAGCTTTCAGAGGATTTGGGGTGGATCAAACTTCCTTTGCCACAGAGAACAACCTGAACTTGTTGGCTGAAATGGTAGGAATCACTCCTTGGGAGATTCGCCGCAAAAATGCAGTGAAGCCAGGAGATTCCCTGCCCAATGGCCAGATTGTATCTAAGAATTCAGCATTGGTAGAAGCTTTAGAAGCCGTAAAAGAAGACTATGAAAACGCAAAGGTTGCAGGGGTTTCTAGCTTCTTTAAAAACAGTGGTTTAGGGGTAGGTGTCCCTGACATTAGCCGTTGTATCATTTCTATAGAAAAAGGTAAGATGCACATAAGAAGCAGTGCTGCTTGTATCGGCCAAGGAATGGCAACGGTGATTACTCAGATGGCTTGTGAGACCCTAGCGGTGTCTCCTGAAATGATTGTAGTGGAGATGCCAGACACCAAGAGAACTCCCAATTCAGGCACCACTACTGCCTCAAGACAGTCTATGTTCACTGGAGAAGCAGTAAGAAGAGCAGCCATGGAGCTACGCTATGAGCTAGACATTGGAAGAGCCCTGTCAGATATGGAAGGAAAAGAGTTCTACGGAGAGTATATGCCAGATACCGATCCCTTGGTCAATGACAAAGAATATCCCGTAAGTCATGCTGGATATGGTTATGCTGCTGTGGTTGTGACTCTTGGAGAAGATAAAAAGATTGAGAAATACATAGCCGCTTACGATGTAGGCCAAGTAATCAATCCTAAAGCATGTGAAGGACAGATCGAAGGTGGTATTGTCATGGGAATGGGCTATGCCTTAACAGAAGACTTTAAGCTAGAAAATAGCGTGGTAAAATCCAAGTATGGAACCCTAGGTTTACTAAAAGCCAATCAGATTCCTCCAATGGAAGTAAAGTTTGTGAAAGCCCAAGACCTTCACGAAGGATTAGCCTATGGGGTAAAAGGGGTTGGAGAACTAGCCACTATTCCAACTGCACCAGCTATTGCTGGAGCCTATTATGCTCTAGATGGAAAGTTAAGGAATAAATTGCCCATAGAGGATAGTCCTTATGCAAGAAAGTAGATGAATCAAAGATGTTGTAAATCGGCGAAGATGTAATTGGCTAAAATTCACGTTTCGGTGATTTGTTTATTGAAAAGACAAGTGAATTCTGTAGTAGATGAAGAATGAGTCATAGCATACCTATGACGAATGATGATGACTCAGGAATACGACGAAATATTAGCTGAAGAAATTTTGTACTTAGCCCGGTCAGCTTAGGGTAGGGAGCATGCTATGAAAAATGCAAGCGCGATTATACTGGCAGCAGGAGAGTCAAAACGAATGGGAAGAAACAAATTGTCTCTCCCCTATAAAGGCATCCCCTTGATCCAGCATACTTTCCAGTTGGTAGATAAAATCGATTTTTTAGAATGTATTGTGGTAATCTCTCCTAAAAATGCAGAAGATTTAATTGGGGTTAGCTTTCCCAAGGAAGCAAAAATCATCTATAATTTCAACCCAGAGTTAGGCCAGTCTCATTCTGTTGTTCTAGGAACCAAAGAGGCAAAAGGAGGGGGATACCTATTCTTCACAGGAGACCAGCCTTTGTTGACGGTGGAAATCATAGAGGATATGCTGGCAAATGTTTCCACCAATAAAATTGTTTTTCCTTTAAAAGAAGATAACCAGCCCAGCAACCCTACATTTTTTGGAAAAGATTTCAGAGAAGAGTTACTTGCCATTCAAGGTGAAGTTGGAGGAAGACAGATACGAGAGAAATATCCAGAAGCTTGCCATTCATTTGCACCTAAAGATTTTGGTGAACTAAAAGACATGGATACCATGAGGGATTTAGAGTGAGAAGAATAACCGTGTTCGTCTTATTCTTATCCCTTATAGGAAGAGGAATGATAGAGATAATCGGATGCCCTATTGAATGGCGTTCATAAAATAGCAAAGTTTGAAATCTCCCTTTAAAGGGAAAAAGGAGAAATCGTTCACATGGAAAAACCAATATACCTTAACTACGCCGCAACTTCCATCAATAAACCTAAAGAGATGCTTGATGCAGTGTGTCAGTATCTGACCGATGATGCCCAGATGAGCTACAACCGTAGCCTAGCCTCTGATGTTGGAACAGATATCATCTACAAAGCAAGAGAAGAAGTGGCACAGTTTTTCAATGTGAAAGATTCGTCTCATGTAGTGTTCACTGAAAACATTACCATGTCTTTGAACATGGTTCTGGGCGGTTTACTAGAAGAAGGTGACCATGTGATTGTTTCCTCCATGGAACATAATGCAGTGATGCGCCCGTTGACTCTGCTTAAAAAGAAGTTGGGTATCGAGATTACCTTACTTCCTTCTACCAAAGAAGGAGTGGTTCATCCAAAAGATTTAGAAAAAGAATGTGGTGCCAACACAAAACTGTTGGTACTCACAGGAGCTTCAAATGTATTGGGAACCATTCTGCCTGTAAAAGAATTGTTTAAGGTTGCCAAAGCAAAAAATGTGATTACAATATTGGACAGCGCTCAAACCGCTGGATTTCGTCCCATTGATGTGGAGAGGGACTTCATCGATGTGTTGACTTTTACAGGGCACAAAAGCTTACAAGCATTATCGGGCATTGGTGGTTTTGCCCTAACCGAGGAGGTGGCAAGGAAGATGAAACCTTGGCTAGTAGGAGGGACAGGAAACATGTCCCACTTACTGGAACAACCAGAAACCATGCCTGAAAAGTTTGAGTCAGGAACCCTTAATGCCGTGGGAATCCTAAGTTTGATGGAGAGCATCCGTTGGATTAATAAAATTGGCATGAATAATATTGCGGCTCATCAAATGGAGCTTACAGAAAAATTTCTACAAGGATTAGAGAACTTACCTGTTCAAGTGTTAGGAACAAAAGACATCCATCAAACAGTGCCTGTGGTCTCCCTTACCTGTGACAAATACACGGCCAGTGACCTGTCTTATCAACTGTTTGAGCAGTATAATATTTTAACCAGATGTGGCCTTCACTGTGCCCCAAGCGCCCATCAGGTGGCAGGAACTTACCCTGATGGAGCAGTGCGATTTAGCTTCGGTTATGGAACAACAGTCAAGGAAGTAGAAACTACTTTGAACGCCCTGAGAGAATTACTCGATGGTTGGTGGGAGATTTAACTTAGGGATAATCACATGAGTTCGACTATGCTCAGAATGAGAGAGGAAATGATGAAGCAAGTAGAGTTGGATTACCTAATCACTTTTCAGAAAACCCATAGCATGATCAAAGGAGAAATTCTCTTAAGAGAAGCTAATCTCCAAGTCCGCACTATGCCTTTGCCTACTGATTTAGGAGACAGTTGTGGGTTCTGCCTTAGGATAAAAGAAGAAGAGCTTTCGAAGTCCTTGAACATCCTTCAAGAGGCAGAAGTTGAAATGGGAAATCTATATCAAATCCATGGAAGTGGTTCATCTCAAAAGTATGTCTTGATTAAAGAGTGATTGTAGTGCTCAATATTTGAGTGCGGATGCCAAACAGGATGCTGTGGTGTGAATTAAAACTTCATGACGATTTGAGTTGCAAGACCGCCATGGAATGGAGACAAGATTAGGATGATAGAATTAGAAAAATGTTTTAGTTGGTCCAAACATGAAGTGGTGTCTGTCACTGGAAGTGGTGGAAAAAGTAGCTTAATTGCCTATCTATCAAAAAACTTTCCCGATGAAAAAGTCCTTATCAGTACCACTACAAAGGTTTTGTTGCCAGAAAAAGAGGATTACCATATCTTGTGGCTAAATCCTTATTGTCAAGATGAAAAGGTGTTGAAGGGCACTAACCCAGCAGATGTAATGATTGCAGGAGACCAACTCCTTATGGGTGGAATAGAAAAGCTTCAAATGCCAAAGAACACGGAATTCATCCAATCCTTTAAACAGTTTGGCAAAGTATTTCTTGAAGCAGATGGCTCTAGAAGTTTGCTCTTGAAAGGGTGGGCTGAGTTTGAACCTGTAGTTCTACCTGAAACCACAATGACCATAGGAGTCATTCCCCTATCAGCAATTGGAAAACCAATGACAAAAGAATTTATTCATCGCTTGTCTTTATGGTTGAAGCTAGTAGAAAAAGATGAAGAAGGGGGTCGATTCATCTCAAAAGAAAATATCGTTCAGATGATAACTCATGAAAACGGTTTATGGAAAGAGGCTAAGGGAGATCAAGTGTTGTATTTGAATCAAGTAGAAAGTGAACAGCAGCTGGAACTGGCAAAAAGAATAGTAGAAGATTTGCCAGAAGGCTTCAAAGAAAAAATAAGCAGAATCATTGCAGGAAGTGTAAAAGAAGAAAAAGGATTAATTCTCCAAAGGTGACAACAGTCAAAGGGGAGAAGTTTTGAAATAGAAAAGAAAAATTCGAAGTAGAGAAGGAAAAATGAAGTTAGACTTAAAGAATACAGAAAGAATAATTGTGGTAATTAGAGGTGGTGGAGATATTGCTACAGGGGTAGCCCAGCAATTCTATCGTAAAGGTTTTTGGGTAGCCATACTGGAGACAGCACAGCCCCAAGCCATTCGGCGAACAGTGTCCTTATCTACTGCAGTATATACAGATGAATGCCAAGTAGAAGAGATGAAGGCCTGTAAAGTGAACTCACCCAAAGAATGTGAAGTGGTTTGGAAGCAAAGGAAAATCCCTGTGCTCATTGACCCCAAAGGAGAGTACATCAAGGCATTACAGCCTACCATCCTAATTGATGGCATCATTGCCAAGAAGAATCTGGGAACCCATCGAAACATGGCTCCCATTACCATTGGGCTAGGGCCAGGGTTTGAGGCTGGAGTGGAAGTAGATGTAGCGGTGGAGACCATGAGAGGTCAAAATCTTGGACAATTGTATTTTGAAGGAACCGCACTGCCCGACACAGGCATACCTGGTGAAATAGGTGGCAAGTCTATCCAAAGGGTGATTTACGCCTCTCACTCAGGGAAAGTGACTCATATCAAAAAGATTGGTGACCAGGTTGAAGAAGGAGAGGAGATATTTTACATTGACCAGTTTCCTGTTCCATCACCCATTGATGGAACCATAAGAGGACTAATTCATGAGGGACTGTTAGTAAAGAAAGGTCTGAAGTGTGGAGACGTTGACCCAAGACCGCACCATACCGTGGACTGTTATAGCATTTCAGATAAAGCAAAGGCTATAGGAAAGGCAGCTTTAGAGGCGGCACTGTTTATGTTGAGGGAGAAAGAAAAGTCAAAGGAATCTTCAAGCATAGAGGTTGATTATAATTTGACTAAGATATAAGTGAGTACATTAAAAAGGTACATGAAAAAGGTACATGAAAAGAGCATATATAAGATGATAAAAAGAGTATATTAGCAGAGCATGATACAAGAGACTAAGAAATCACTCAATAAGAAAAGGAGCGAACAGATGAAATTTGACCAACAATTTAATTTATTAATACAGATAGCAAAAGCTCTGTCTGTTCAATTTGGAGAGAATTGTGAAGTGGTGGTTCACCGACTGACAGATGAATCCTTAGACAACACCATTGTGTACATTGAAAATGGCCACGTTTCCGCAAGAAAATTGGGAGACGGTCCTTCCTATGTGGTGATGGAAGCCTTGAAAAAAGACCCCAGCACCTTGAAGGATGAAATTAACTATTTAACACGGACTCACGAGGGACGTATTTTAAAGTCTAGTACCATTTATGTAAAAGACGATGAAGGAAAGCTTAGTGGAATCTTTGCCATTAATTATGACATTACCAATCTCCTTGCGGCGGAAAGTGTATTGAATGATTTGATTTCAGTGGATGATCAAGGGGAGGCAAAAGATACTGCCTATATTCCAAAAGACGTCAACGAGTTGTTGGATGAGCTCATCAATGAATCGGTGAAATTAGTAGGCAAACCAGTGGCCTTAATGAACAAAGAAGACAAGATCAAAGCTATTCAATTTTTAAACAACAAAGGGGCTTTTCTAATTACAAAGTCAGGGGATAAGGTGTCGGAGTATTTTAATATTTCCAAATATACCTTATACAGTTATTTGGACGCTAAGTAAAAGGAGGACTTTAACATGAACAAGTATGCAATCGGTTTAGACAATGGTGGAACAATGATCAAAGCNGCCCTGTTTGATATGAAAGGGCAAGAGATTGGAGTGGCTTCTCGAATGACAAAGATTGACACCCCACGTTCAGGCTATACCCAAAGAGATATGGAGAAGGTGTGGCAGGCCAATTACTTATGTGTCAGAGAGGTCATTGAGAAAACCAAAGTGTCCCCCAGTGAGATTATAGGAATTGCAGTTGCAGGCCATGGTAAGGGGCTGTATGCTTGGGGAAAAGATAATAAACCTGCCTATCCAGGCATTGTATCCACAGACAATCGAGCATGGAAGTACCCAGAGAAATGGAAAAAGGACGGTACTTTTGAAAAACTCTACCCGCGTCTTTGTCAACAGATTATTGCCTGCCAGCAAGTATCTATCTTAGCTTGGCTAAAGGATCATGAGCCAGAAGTATACGATAACATCAAGTGGGTATTTTCCATGAAAGATTATATCCGTTTTCGTTTGACTGGTGAAGCTTTTTGTGAGGCTACAGATATTTCTGGTTCTGGACTGATGAACGTTCGAGACGCTAGGTTCGACCAAGATTTGCTGGAAGCCTTTGGTATTGGAGAAGTCTACCACAAATTGGCTCCCATTCGGTATTCCAGCGAGCTTTGCGGCACCATCTCTAAGGAAGCAGCCCATCTTACAGGGCTACTAGAAGGAACCCCAGTGGCAGGAGGAATGTTTGACATTGACTCTTGTGCCATTGCTATGGCCATTACCCAGCCAGAGGAAATGTGTACCATTACGGGGACCTGGACCATCAATGAATTCATTTCCAAAACTCCGATTCTAGGCACAGAGATTGCCATGAATTCCTTATATGCTATACCTGGCTATTATCTGGTAGAAGAATGTAGCGCCACTAGTGCTGGCAATCTAGAATGGTTCATTCAAAATTGTATGGAAAATGAAAATCTACCAGAAGGAGTTGACATCTACTCCCATATTAATCAGATGGTAGAAAATATAGACCCTAAGGATTGTGACGTGGTTTATCTACCATTTCTATATGGCACCAACGCTCATCCCTTAGCAAAAGGCAGCTTTATTGGTCTTACTAGCTTTCATCAGAAAGCACATATGGCACGAGCAATTTTTGAAGGAGTATGCTTTTCCGCAAAAACTCATATTGACCGCTTGTTAAGTGTGCGAGATGATCCTGCCGCCATTCGTTTGGCAGGAGGAGTTGCCAACTCGGCCACTTGGGTTCAGATGTTTGCAGATGTACTAAACCTGCCCATAGAGACCGTAGATAACGTAAAAGAGCTAGGAGCATTAGGTTGTGCCATGTCTGCCTCTATTGCAGCAGGAGTGTATCAGGACTATCCTGAAGCAGCAAAAGAAATGGTTCGAATCAATCCGCCTGTCTATCCCAACCCAGAAAGGGCGAAGATTTACAAGGAAAAATATGAGAAATATTCGGCAGTTAGCAAGGCCTTAGATACGGTGTGGGATCGCTTCGAGGTGTAGATGATTGTATGAGCCCTTTGCTCCTACATGGCTCAAGCTTAGAAATGAGGAAATGAGAAGATGTATAGTTGAGAATGTATGATGACGTCGACTGGATACTCTTTATGTCATAAAGTGACGAGATTATAAGTTGAGTCTGGAACTAAGCAAATGAGCGCGACAACGGTCTCAAGAAAGGAAAAAAATGAGCAAATACTTACTAGGATTATATGAAAAAAGTATGCCAAATTCTTTGACTATAGTGGAAAAGCTACAAGTGGCTAAAGAGGCAGGATATGACTATCTGGAAATATCCATTGATGAAACCGACGAAAAATTAGCCCGTCTAGATTGGAGTCCAGAAGAGATTCGAGCTCTTAAACAAGCTCAGGAAGAGATAGGGATTCCCATAAAATCTATCTGTCTAAGTGGCCATAGAAAATATCCCCTAGGTTCTTTGAATCCTGAAGTCCGGCAAAGAAGTCTTGAGATTATGGAAAAGGCAGTAGCTTTTGCTACTAGGTTAGGGATTCGAGTGATTCAGATTGCGGGTTATGATGTGTATTATGAGGAAAGTTGCCAGCAAACCAAGGAGTATTTTGCGGATAATCTAGCCCTTGCAGTGGAGATGGCGGCAAAGGAAGGAGTAGTTCTTGGATTTGAAACCATGGAAACCCCTTTCATGGACACGGTTGAGAAAACCATGGTGTGGGTTAATAAGATAAACTCTCCTTATCTGCAAATCTATCCAGACACAGGGAATCTTGCCAATTCAGCACTGTTATATGATGGAGATGTGGTGAAGGATTTGCAATTGGGCACAGGACATCTCATCGCCGTTCATCTAAAAGAGACCACTCCAGGAATTTATCGAGAAGTTCCTTACGGCACAGGACATGTTGATTTTATTCGCATAATAGAAGAGGTATGGGCTCAAGGAGTGCGGATGTTCGTTGGAGAATTCTGGTATGTGGGCAATGAAGATTGGCGAGAAGTGCTCCGTGGTAATCATACTTTTATACGTGAAAGAATAGAAAACAGCAGTGTGAATAAAAACCATAATAAAATTCCGTGAGAATAAGATGAAATTATTAGAAATGAACATAATCAAATTATTAGAAATGAATAGGTCAAACCACTTGACAAATCAGGTGGTTTTCCGCTATATTTGAAACAGATTTATGTTCGTTGTAATAACCTAAGGTGAGAGGAAGAAGTTGAATATGATAATATATCTATTGATATACTTCTTACTATAAGTTCAGGCCAGAGAATAACCCGAAAGAAAAGGGGATATTTTTGGTCTGGTTTTTAATGTGCTTTCAACAAAAAACCATTAAGAAAAGGTTACAAAATTACATTCTTTACACGAGAGGAGAGGGCAATGAGAATTCATGGTCGTAGTAGTAAAAGAGGAATAGCGTTTTTCTTAGCATTGGTAATGGTATTTTCTTTATTACCAGCAATGCTGAACCAGGCATCTGAGGTTAACCCAGTAGAGGTGCCAACTAGCTTTACCATTATTAATCCATACGAAGATGTGGACTGGGAAGAGTGGGGGCAATACAAAGCCGCACTTCATGTACACACCCAGCGCTCAGACGGTACAGCGTCCTTTGGTGATACCATATTGGATCACTATAACAAGGGGTTTGATATTATTGCGGTTACCGATCACAATGTGTTAGACTCTGGCAACTGGACCGTAGGGGAAGGAGCCCTTTCAGAAGAAGTTGCTGCGGCTGTGGCTGCTGGAACCTTCACAGGCCCATTCCCAGGAGGCTTTATTCCAGAGAACCCACGTCCTCAGGGACGTCCGATGATTTCTATCTCCAACTCTAATGAACAATCCTTGTCACAGCATGTGAATACATTCTGGACACCTTTTAACAATACACCTCCATCCAGTCAAGAGATTGTGCTACAAGAAACGGGCAGGGTAGGTGGCCTTGCTATCTTAAACCATCCTGGTCGTTATACTGGAGGAATGGCAGGAGGAGCGGTAGGCTTAGCTGCCTCTAGAAACCCAGCCGTCTTAGCAAGATATACAGAACTGTTTGATACCTTTGGATCAGAGGTACTTTTAGGTTTTGAATTGTTTAACCGTTTAGACAACGAATCACGCTCAGACCGTGTACTGTGGGATCAAATGTTAATGAGAATGATGCCCTACGGGCGTTTTATCTGGGGCTTTTCTAACGACGATAGCCATAGTTTAGATCAAACAGGATACAACTGGAACGTGATGTTAATGGAGTCTCTAAGTGAAGAGAACACCAGGGTGGCTATGGAAACAGGAGCCTTCTATATGGTATCACGAGTGACTCGTGGAGTAGGGCCAACTGAGCCAGCCATTCCAAGTAATGCAGCAGCCATGTCTGCAGGAGGCACAGCAGCTACCAGGCATCTGCTGAACCAGACCCCGCCAAGTATTGTA
>JGI20163J15578_10000970_pt1 | contig 11856 bp, 13 predicted proteins | sample TergutCu122P1_FD_15578 | JGI IMG/M metagenome (IMG submission 15578)
TTCCATAAGCTCGTCATCATATACTTGGTTAAGCACACTCTCCGTAGCTATGGCTCCTGCAACTTCATCTACAGCAAAAACATTTAACGGTACACTAGTTAGTATTAATAGAAATACCAATAAAATAGCTATGACTTTTCTTTTCATTATTGCCTCCTTTCCGTCGCATACAGCGACACAAGTAATTTATGAAATCCTTACCTCTCAGTAATGGAGGCAGGGGGTGCAGGGGGAAAATCTCCCTGCCGATTTAAGGAAGGTGCTCAGGACGCAAAGCGTCCGCCGAAGGGAACCATAGGGTTCCCTAGCGGAAAAGTGTGAAAACATTTTTCACACTTATCTCCTCCTCCTTTTAACGCTAGGCATTCCTAGCAATTTGGCAAGAGTAGCAAAATTGTAAGCTTATCAGTGATAAGAAATCTTAGCTTAGAAGTTTGACCCTTGTCTCAATGTAATTATAACTTCTTTTAAATCTCATACTAATATCCTAATATATTATTCATAAATCCCAAAAACATGACCTGCTAAGTCGCAAAATACACCCCAATTCGACACTGTTTTTTAAAGTCTATGAACTGCCTTAAAATAGTAAAGGATGACAATAAAATCATTGTCATCCTTTATAATATACTTTCAGTCGTAGGTTATTTGCAGCTATGTTATTTATAATACTTTCTCAATATAGTAGATAACATAGGCCCTATGGAGATGGAGCCAATTGGAAAACAAAATTCAGCGAAGTATTTCCAACAGCAATAAGGCTACTTGCAGTCTATTATGAACAAAATGTCACAACAGAACGGTTCGAGGATTTTGATGGTGAGCGGTGGATTATCTTGGGCGAGTAAGAGTTTAGCATCTTTTAAATTGGAGTTTTATTGATTTTTTTGATAAAATAAAGTATAATACCAACCAGAAGGAGGCGATACGGATGCATCAGCAACACGAAAAAGAGATATTGGCAATTATGGAAATCATCAAAGAAACCGTAGATTGTGAAAAGATATATCTATTTGGCTCTTATGCATATGGAGAACCGCATAAAGACAGTGACCTGGATTTTTACGTTGTAATACCGGACGATGCTGACCGTCCAATAGAAGTCATGCATAAAATACGTGCAAATCTTGGCTCACTGGGAAAGAAGTTGCTGATTGACATTATTGCAACGCGATCAGGTCGATTTGCAAATTTAAGCGTACTGCCTTCAATGGAGCGTAAGATCGTTAGAGAGGGGGTATTACTATATGACCAAAACAGACTTAATTAAAGAATGGTTTGAATTTGCCTCAAATGATCTTTACGCTGCTGCACATTTGTTTGAAACGATGCGTAACAAACCTCTCGAAATCATTCGCTATCACTGTCAACAAGCGGTGGAGAAAGCTATAAAAGGTTTTCTGATATACCACGATGTTGAGCCACCATAAATACATACATGATCTTGAAAAATTACGTCTAATGTGTGAAGAATATGATGCTTCGTTTGAGACGTTGTCTGAGCCGTGTCATAAACTGACCGCCTATGTTACTGCCGGTCGTTATCCAAATAACGTGGAAATTGAAGAAACGGATGTGGCATACGCACTGGAAGAAGCGAAGAAGATTTATGAACTTTGTGTTCAACTGATTCCAGACATCAAGCAAGAATAAATATTAAATTCATAACAATATATAAGTAAAAAATTAATATAATCTAATTTAGGGGTCCGCTGTTATTGCAGTGGGCTTTATTATTTTCAAAAATGGTCGTCATGGAGGTATGAGAAGGTGAACGATATTCCCATGTCAAATTAGTAAAGCATTTTTCAGTAATGGTTCAACTTTCAAGGTGTATAATCCTTAAGTTTATGATGTTGTGCCAAGCGGGTGAGTAGCATTCATGCTAAAGCGGAAATAAAAAGTAACAGTTTGCAAAAAAGATAACATATGCTATCTCTTTGTGTTTTATATATTGATATAATTTAATTATTAAACAAAGCAATAATTACTATAACATATGCTTATACATGAAAAAGGAGGTGACTTGGAATCATATTATGCAGAAATTTAGAGGGTGATGATAAAGTTGAACACATTAAGAATCAAAGGAGGTTATACTAATGACAGGAGTGTCAACATCGGCGGGAGCCACGGCGTCTGAAAAAAGAGGTATTGCATTTTACATTCACTGTGCAATTGGGCTTTTCTTTATGTTTATTTTCGGAAACGTAGTAGAGCCTGTTGGAACGCTTACACCGGTCGGTATGCAGATCCTTGGAGTCTTTATAGGTGCTGTATACATGTGGGCGATAGTGAATATACTATGGCCTGCTATACTTGCAATAATTGCACTTGGTCTCACCGACCATACAAATATAGTGGGAGTACTTAGGGGTGGAATGGGAGACCAATTTGTTACAACTATAATATTTACTATGATTTTATTTGGTGCAGTAGAACATTCAGGTGTTGCCCGCTATATAAGCAGATGGTTTTTGACCAGGAAAGTACTCAATGCCAGACCTTATATTTTCAGCTTTGTTTTTATATACTGTACATTTATTATATCTACCATGGCCGGACCAATACCTGCGATATTAATGATGTGGGCAATACTCTATGTTACTCTGGCGGAACTTGGTTACACTAAATCTTGCAAATATTCCAAAGCTATGGTAGTAGGTGTGTTCTTTGGCGGAATAGCAGGACAAGCGGCCATACCATTTACAGGTTCAGCCTTTGTGATTGTGGGCATTTTTAACTCTGTAACAGGGTTAACAATATCATTTGCGGCATATATAATATTTGGTTTCATCATGGCTACATTAAATATGTTGCTTTACTGTTTGTTGATGAGATATCTATTTAAACCGGATGTGACCAAACTTGCCAGTGTAACAACGGAAATGTTTGAAAAGGATGCACTTCCACCTATGAATAAACAGCAGAAAATACTTCTTGCATCCGTAATTGTGTTTTTAGTGGGAGTCATGGCACCCGGTCTTGTACCGCCCGGCACGTTTTGGATCACTGATTTTCTAAATGATCTTGGTGTATGGGGTATAACAATGCTCCTAGTCGTTGCGGGGATAGTGATTAATGTAGAAGGCAGACCTGTTATTGAATTCAAAGAAATTATTGGCAAGTATGTTATGTGGCCGATTGTCTTTATGTTCGCGGCAATAATGCCTCTTGCAAGTGCTTTAGTATCTCCGGATGCCGGCATCAGAGAGATGATAGTTTTAATTTTCGAGCCGGTGCTGGCAGGACAGTCCGCTACCGGATTCTCCGCGATAACTTTAGTGGTTACTGTTATAATCACTCAACTCGCTAACAATGTAATTGTAGGTACGTTAATGATGCCAGTGATACATCTTTTTGGTGAGCCTCTTGGACTTAACTTGGCGGTTCTTGCTACAAGTATGATATTTGTTATCCATTTGTCAATGTTGCTGCCGGCTGCAACAGCCATGACGCCGTTACTGTGGGGTAATAGGGAGTGGGTGAGCGTCAAGGATATAATGTATTTCTGTATTCCCATCACTGTTCTTTCGCTGCTTATGTTTATATTTGTTGGCTTCCCTCTTGCCAATTTTATTTTTGGTTTTTTTGGGTAGCAAAATTTAATTAAGAATAGGGCTGTTGTGTAATTCATAATTATGAGTTTTACAACAGCCCCATAGATTGGTACAAGAACCGGTGTTGTTGCTGTACACTAAAAATATAAAAAAGAGAGGTTGGAAAACTATGAGTGCTACAATTATAAAGGTTGACCATATTATAACGAGGCAGTATGAAGCTGAGAAGGAGTTTTTAAAGGAGTATAAACAAAAAAAGTATACTTTTGAAGAACCTTATGTAAAATTAAACCCATATTTAATTGCACCATTAACAGCATTGGTGATGTTTGAAACCGATAATTCTACAGGTGTCAAAATCACAGTTAAAGGTAAGGAAAATGCCGGAGATATCGACTTTGAATTTCCTGAAGCCACTAAACATGTAATTACTGTTTATGGTCTATATATAGATCATGCAAACCAAGTAGAATTAACCCTGGATGATGGCAAGAAGACTACTTTAACCATTCAAACCAATAAAGCGCCGGACAAAGTAAAACTACCTACCAAAATGGAAACTACGCCGGAATACTTTATGGACAATATCATGTTTGTAAGCCCAACCTCTCCGGCTATGACATCAGGTTACGACTATAAAGGAGATGTGCGCTGGTACAGCACACTAAACTTTTCTTTTGACTTAAAAAGATTAAAAAACGGACGAATATTGATTGGTACTGAGCGTTTATTCTTACCCCCATATCATACGACAGGTGTCTATGAAATGGGTATGGTCGGTAAAATATACAAAGAATTTCGTATGCCCGGCGGATATCACCATGACGCGATCGAAATGGAAGATAACAACTTGATAATCCTGACCCAGTGGCCATGGAGAGGTACAGTTGAAGATGTGTGTGAACTTGTGGATCGTAATACAGGAAAAATACTAAAGGCGTGGGATTACCAAAAGGCACTTCCCCAAGATACCGGCGGTTCTCGCAGCCAGAGCACTTATGACTGGTTCCACAACAATGCAGTTTGGTATGACAAAAAGACTAACAGTTTATCATTATCGGGTCGTCACCAGGACGCGATAGCCAATATCGACTATGATACCGGTGAGTTAAACTGGATAATAGGCGATCCGGAAGGTTGGATAATAAATGATCCGGAAAAATGGGGAGCAGACTTCGTTGAGAAGTACTTCTTCAAGCCGGTAAAAGAACATTGTTCCGGAGACTTTGATTGGCAGTATGAGCAACACGCTTGCGTAGTACTTCCGAACGGAGACATCATGAACTTTGACAACGGAAGCGGCAGATCCAAAATAGCGGAAAAACGCATCGGAGCCAAGGACAACTTCTCCAGAGGAGTGAGATACAGAATAGATACGGATAAAATGGAGATTGAGCAGGTATGGCAATATGGAAAAGAGCGCGGCGAAAAATTCTTTTCTACATATATCTGCAATGTAGAATACTACGATGAAGGCCATTACCTTATCCATTCAGGCGGTGTGGGTGTTGTTGACGGTGAAACTTGCGATAAACCTTCAGTTATGTATATAAATGACCTTGTGAATGCAGGTGAAGATTGGGAAAAACATCTTATCATGAACTCCATAACTGTGGAAGAAAAAGACGGAGTGGTAGTATATGAGATGAATCTGCCTGCCAATTATTACCGTGCAGAAAAATTAAAGCTTTACAGCAAGGGGGATTTGTTGACTTTTGGTAAAGGTCAGCTATTGGGTACTCTGGGTGTCACCGAAGAGATTGAAACTATTCCACCCACTACACCGGGAGGCATGATACCGGATAAGTATAATGTGAAGTTTGCTCTTGAGGAAGACAGGCTGATATTCAAGGCATCTTTTGAAAGGGGTCAACTGGTTGTACTGCAACTTGAAGGAAAAAATAATACCCATAGCTATTTTACAAATACGGCAAAGATGTCTTTCATGGCAATGTGTGTAGGTACCTTCTTGGATAGTGATAATAGAGCTATTGAGGTTCCAATCAGCAGAGAAGGAATAGCAGCTGGTGAATACAAAATATCCGTGATAGTAGAAGATAAAAAATACGACACAGGTGTAATTGCTAAGTTTTAGGAAAACAACCGGGAAAAGCACTGAGCTAAATTTTACTCGGCTTGGTGCTTTTCTTTTGATGCCTTTTGATATCTTGCGTTAATTAAATATTGAATATCTGACACCATTAGGCCAGGATACTTGCACATTGACAGCAAGTATGCAGTGACCTTGAAATCAATGCTATGAGGACTCTGTCACAATTAATTATACTGTGATGTGCGAACAAAACCAATAGTTTCATCTCATTTTTTGCCTTTCGCAGAAAGGAATGACCATTAAAATGCAAGAAAATCAAAATGTATCAGTTTCTTCATATCGCTGGGTGGTGCTGGCAATAATGTGGCTTGCAATGTTTGTGAGTATATTGGCACAGTTTCAGGTAGCAGCCTTGTCATTTCAAATCATTCCTGAATTAAACATCTCACCGGCAAACTTTGCTATGCTGTTGGCTGCACCTATGTTGCCTGCAGTGTTATTTAGCCTCATTGCAGGAAGTTTGGCAGATAAGTTTGGGGTAAAAAGAGTGGTAGCAGCCAGTTTCGTTTTTTCAACAGTGGGTATATTTTTCAGATATATTCCTGAGAGTTTTCTGGGATACTTTGTTCTGATGTTTTTTTCCGGATTTACTGCTGCTTTTTTAAATGCTAATGCTCCCAAACTAGTGGGCGCATGGTTTCCACGTGAACAAGTCGCTACTGCTCTGGGGATATATTTCGTTGCCATAGGAGTTGGTACAACGATAGCTTTAGCAACGACGGCTTTATTCCCCGCGGCAAAAAATGTTTATATTACAACCGGTATTGCTATGGTTGGCGTGGGGATTTTGTGGCTGTTATTTGTTAAAAACAGACCTGAAGGAGTACCCCTGCCTCCGGTTATGCCAGCATTGAAGTATATCGGTGTAGCAGCCAGAAGTAGAAGTGTTTGGTTGGTAGGTTTGGCATTGATGTTTTTTACGGGTGCACATGTGGCATTTGTCGGTTTTTTGCCCGATGCTCTGGGTCAGGTTCATGGTGTTAGTCCGGTTCAGGCAGGTTTAATTGCATCAGTAGTTCCTATTGGTGTTATTTTAGGTAATATATTTGGTCCCATTATGTCTGCACGTATAGGCAGGATCAAACCTTTTCTTGCACCGGTAGCATTTGTTGGTGCAGTCATTATGTATCTTTCATGGACTGTCCCGGGAATAGGCATTTGGCCAATGCTTTTTATTGCGGGGTTCTTTTTGGGAGTGAGTGCTCCTCTGTTGATGTCATTTCCCATGCTGCTTCCTGAGATAGGTTCTGCCTATGCAGGGAGTGCCGGAGGTATTATAGCGACTCTTCAACTCATGGGTGGTTTTTTCATACCTTCATTTATAATTGCTGCAATTGCTGGCCACAATTTTACAATACTATTTGCACTTGCTAGCTTATTTATAATATTAATGGGTATTGTATCATTGTTTCTTCCTGAGCTTGGCACCAAGGCAAGGAACAAAATCCATTAATGTGGGAATATCTCATTATCGCTTTTTATTTGCCGAAGTGGAGGAAAGCGTAATAAGAGTTCTTCCATTTTTTCTAAAAAAGCTTGAATGAATTAAACGAGAAATGTTATAGTTAAGTTCACCATAACACTTTCTTTTTTTGGCTCACATACTTAAAAGGCAGAGAGGTATTAGGGTAGAGGCGATCGAGGTGACAAACACCCTACAGCAATTTGCGGATCAGCAAATCATGAAAATTATCCGCACAGGCAGATGGCTTACGAAGAGGTCTATTAATAAGACAAGAAAGGATGAATGTGATGGAATTGCTGAAAATGCCGAATGTTACCTATTGTGAGTTTAAAAAAGGTTCCACGATAATCAGGCAGGGTGAAAATATTGAATATTTATACTACCTGGTTAATGGCATTTGCTATCGTAAGGTGACAACTGAAAAGGGTGATGAAATAATTATTGGTATTAAAGAAGCAAATCAGTTCATATATTCTTTAATGGGTGTTTTAGTGGTACTTGGTAATGGTGTTTCCGATGCTCAATTTGTAGCAAAAACCAAGTGTTGTTGCTACAAAATACCAAAAAAGTCTTTTTTGTCTTTTATAGTCGATAAACCGGATATTTTGCTGCAATTAGTAGAAATGGCAAGTGTGGAATATCTAAAACTTAGCTTATTATTTCAAACCAGACAAAAAGGCAAGAGTGGCAACTTATTCTGTAGGTTTTTGCTGGGCAATGCCAAAAATAGAAATAACAGAATTTTTACTGACAAAACTTACAGTAATGTTGAACTCAGCTGTATGTTAGGCATTCATAAAGTGACGGCAGCTAAAATAATAAAAAAACTCAAAGAGGAAGGTATTATAAATAAATGCAAAGACGGAATTGAAATAGTTGATCGGGAGCAGCTTATAAAGTACGCAAATTTTGAGTGCGATTTAAAATATTAATTATAGCATTGAACGAAGCCCCTATTGTTTTAAACAATCAAGGAGAATTATTTTGTTATATTATAGCACAGATTTTAGGGGCGAGGCATTTTTTTGAATATAGGTTATAAAGCCTTACTGTTTAGTGCTTTTTCTTTAAAAAATTAATGGTATAACACTTTAATATGACCGGAGGAGGTTACGATAATAGTGTATGATGTGGTTATTGTTGGTGCAGGACCTGCCGGAATGACAACAGCTATTTATGCAGAAAGGGCAAATCTTAAAGTTTTACTTTTGGATAAACTGGCTCCCGGCGGACAAGTTATCAATACTGCTGAAGTTCAAAATTATACCGGAATGGGAACCATTAATGGGGCTGAATTGGCAATCAAAATGTTTGAACATACCCAAGAAATAGGGGTTGCTTTTGAATACGGAACAGTGACAGCCGTTGGAACAGAAGATAATCTGAAAAAGATTATCTGTGAAGAAGGTCGATCGTATGAAACATGAACAATCATAATAGCCACGGGTACCAAACCAAAAATGCTGGATGTACCCGGCGAAGAAAAATTTGCAGGCTCAAGTATCAGTTGGTGTGCCGTTTGTGACGGAGTACATTACAGAGATAAAAAAGTAATAGTTATCGGCGGAGGCAACTCTGCGGTTGAAGAAGCTGTTTTTTTAGCGGATATTGCAGAGGAAGTAATCGTAGTCACCTTATTCAATTTGACAGCAGACCTTGCGGCTTGTGAAAAATTAAGGATAATACCAAATGTTAAAATTTATGAGTACCATGAAGTTCTTGAATTTTTCGGTACAGGTAAATTTCAAGGTTTAAAAGCAAAGTCTACCGAAACCGATCGGGAAATAATAATTGAAGCAGACGGAGCCTTTGAATATATAGGCTTGCAACCTACAACAGAAGCCTTTACCGACTTGGGAATTTTAGACGAGTATGGCTATATTGCCGTAGATTGCTCAATGAGTACAAGAATAGACGGTATTTTTGGTGCTGGTGATGCAACCGTAAAAAGTTTAAGGCAAATTGTTACTGCTTGTAATGACGGTGCCATAGCTGCACAAGCTATAGTGAAGTATCTTGAAAAATTAAAGTAGATTAGCTGAATTAGAACATGATATAATCGCTCTAATATCCACCGTTTCAGAAACAGGGATATTAGAGCAAATTAAATTAGTCAAGCAATAAATACGTCATGAAAAAGGGGAACTAAATATGAGTGTTTTACCGAAAGAAGTGACCGGAAAAGATTTAGAACAGATACTTGTTGAAAATAGAGTTTTAGTTGATTTTTATTCAGCCAATTGCGGACCTTGTAAAATGTTGAGCTTTGTGTTAAATGAAGTTGCCAAGGAAACTGCTGAAAATATTACAATTGTAAAGATTAATTTTGGCGAAAACAAAGAAACCGTCGAAAAATATGGTGTAGAAGGGTATCCGACTTTGATTCTTTTTGATAACGGGCAAGAAATTAAACGCATGAAGGGTCTACAGCAAAAAACAGCAATCCTTAAAATGATAAATGCAGACAAATCTTAGAAAGAACTGTATGATTTGTTGAAAGCATTTTGAAATAACTAGTACACAACAGCACCTAAAACTCGCAGAACTGTAATTGGCTAAAGATTAATTAAGAAATGTAGTACACAAAGAGAAAACCCCTGAGGTGCAGGACGCTGATTGTCAAGAGGATGATGGAGCAGATGCAACGATAATGATAACTTTTTTACAAACAATATACACCTGATAAGCTGACGGCTGATTTATTACGGACTTTGCGCTTGTCCTTGCGTACTGGTCGTATAGGCAAGATATTCTTGCGTATTAAGGCTTCAACATCAGTAGGGGGAACATTGCTCCATAAGCGCAGGAAATTTCACCAACTATCACCGTTACAGCCTGCCATATATTCAGCATAATGCTTGCCTTTATTTTGGCTTGGTTTTACAACGGATAGGCTATATTCTTTGCATAATCTGTCGCTGGTATTGCGTATTTCATAATAGCTTTTCCGGTTAGAAATATATTTTTTGTGGTCAATAAAGCTAGCAGCACAAAAAATTAAGTGTGTTGTTTTTTACTCATTGTGATTCTCTCCATAGAGAGACATTATCACAAGTTAAAAACATAGCATCACGTTCGAACCACTTGACTATATATCAATACTTTGACATAGTATGCATATACCAAATAGGAGGTGGCTTCTATGGCAAAGATTATGCCAAGCTCGGATTTACGAAATAAGTATAATGAAATTTCAAATTTTTGCAACACATATAATGAGCCGATTTTCATCACAAAAAATGGCACAGGTGATCTTGTTGTGTTGTCTAATACAGCGTATGAGGAACTTCTTGGTCGCCGAGAACTTCATCATAAACTTGATGAGGGGCTTCGGGCAATAGTAGCGGGCAACGGTCGTCCGGCACAGGAAGTCTTTTATGAGATTAAGAAGGAACGTGGTTTTGATGAAGTATAATGTCATTCTCGAAACCACAGCGACATCTGATTTGCACAGTATTTTTGATTATATAACAGATGTGCTGAAAGAGCCTAATACGGCTGCTAGAATTTTTTCAATAATGGAAGAAAAGATCATATCATTGAGCGAACTACCGCATCGGCAAAGCATCGTGAAAGACGAGCCTTACAAAAGCATGGGCGTTCGCTGGTTGCCGATTGAAAACTATACGGCGTTCTATATTATTTTTTTCTAGATATCTTTCATTAGTGTTTCGTAAAAGATGCCACAAAAAGGGATATAAAGGATATTGTATTTATGGGCGTAGATGGAGACTATATGGGAGGGGTAGGCTTTTGGAGACAGTGATAGCGTTTTTTATTATTACGCTGTGGGGTTACTGGATTATTGAAACCCTTATTAGAAATAAATTTAATATAGAAATTAAAAAAGGTCACTCTCTCTATTTGAATAAATTCCAAGAATGGGCAGAGCGTTTATTTTTAACATTAGTTATAGTAACCTTAGTTAGTATTTTGTTGTCTGGGTATGATGCAACTATGTTTATATTAGCTCATATTGCCATTGCATTTTTATTTTTATTAGTTATTTTTCGTGCATTTATGGAGTGGAAACGTGAAAAGGAAACAAAACGATATATGCTAACTTTTTTAACTATTATTTTCCATTTAATTTTTTTCACGGGAGTTATTTATATAATTTCTGATAACCTTGGTAACTTGTACACGGATGACGGTGTAATAAAATACGAATATGGCAATTTCGCTGGAATTCAATCTGCTATATATATAATAGGATATAGAGGAACAGATACAAAAGTTACGATACCTTCCAGGATTAGCAATAAACCAGTTTTAGTTATTAAGAATTCTGCATTTGCTAGAACACCTAGCTTGGAGAATGTGGAAATTCCATATAGCGTTATGCTTATAAACAGAAGAGCATTTTTTGGCAACATCAATTTATCTACTATCTATTTTAAATCTGAAGGGCCACCTATAATAGGAGATGATGCTTTTACAAATATATGCCCAGAAGCAAGGGCTATTATTCCTTCTGGTACAAGATATTGGCCGCCGGAAGGTACAGATTGGTATGGGCTGATTATTACATATTCAGATAGTGATATTTATGCTTACTCATCACAGTAACGATGCTGAAATATAAATTTTTAAGAGACGTTTTAAGGTGTGAATATTAGTGGTAAAAGGCATCCGATTCATCTTGCCGAGCAGATGACCGATGAGGCGACTACCATTACGGCATTGCTTCACGATGTAGTCGAGGATACGGATATGAC
>JGI20163J15578_10000971_pt1 | contig 11856 bp, 8 predicted proteins | sample TergutCu122P1_FD_15578 | JGI IMG/M metagenome (IMG submission 15578)
GCGGAATGTCAGCATTTCAGAGTTTGGCTTGAGAATATCCGAGCGTTGGGACAGGAGGGCACGTAATGACTAATGTACCGGAAATAAGGTTTAAGGGTTTTACTGACGCTTGGGTACAGCGGAAGTTGGGGGAGCTTGCGGACTTTTCAAAAGGAAGTGGATATTCCAAAGGCGATTTAACTTCTTCCGGCACTCCAATCATTCTCTATGGTAGGCTCTACACAAAATATGAAACAGTCATTGAAGATGTTGACACATTCGTGGATATTAAAGATAAGGCTGTGATGAGTAGTGGTGGCGAAGTTATAGTTCCTTCGTCCGGCGAAACAGCGGAAGATATTTCAAGGGCTTCTGTTGTAGGCAAATCAGGCATTATTCTTGGCGGTGACTTAAACATAGTTAAGCCAGATTCATCAATAGACCCTGCATTTTTAGCTATTACCATATCAAATGGCAATCAGCAAAAAGAGTTGAGTAAGCGAGCGCAGGGTAAGTCGGTTGTTCATATAAGCAATTCAGATTTGAAAGATGTTGCTTTACGGCTACCAACGCTTTCTGAGCAATCTTCTATCAGTAGCTTTTTCCGCACTCTCGACAACACTATCACCCTACACAAGCGTAAGCTCGATGGGTTGAAGGTGTTGAAGAATGGCTATATGCAGCAAATGTTTCCGCAGAGTGGAGAAGATGTACCGAGGTTGCGTTTTGCAGGATTCGCAGGGAAATGGGTACAACATAAGTTCGGTGATATACTTCGAGAAAAGCGTGAGCTATCAAAAATAGAGAATGAGGATGTGCTTCTTTCGTGTGCAATAAATGGAATGTTTCTTAACACCGAACTGTTTGGCAGACAAAGAGGTGCAAGCAATATCGGATATGTTAAAATAAAGAAAGGCGATTTAATTCTATCAGCTCAAAACTTGCACTTAGGGAATGCCAATGTTAATTTGCGTTTCGATAGTGGCATTATATCACCTGCTTACAAAGTCTTTGAAGTCAAGAACTGCAACATTGATTTATTAGCTTCATGGATTAAGATGGATAGCACTAAAGATTTCTTCTTAAAAGCAACAACAGAAGGTGCAAGTGTTTGTAGAAAAAATATTGAGTGGGGCGAGCTTATGTCGCAGCGAATAAAACTCCCTGACTTCAAAGAGCAAGAGATGATTGGCCGTTTTCTTTCTACACTTGACAGAAGAATCACCACACAAGCTAATAAAGTGGATAAGTTAAAGAGGTTAAAGGCAGCTTATCTTCAGCAAATGTTACTTTAATTGAAAAAGGCACATATCGTGCCTTTTTCAATGCTATATGAGTGTAGAAAGGTGTTTCACAATTTTATTGTTATCTCGGTTTTCCAATTCCAGTATGATGTGCAAATACGTTTCTTGCGTGGTAGTCACGCTTGAATGTCCTAACCGCTTCGATATACTAGCAATAGAAACTCCGGCATAGATTAGCAATGAAACATGGGTGTGCCGCAAGCTATGTATCGTAATTACAGGCACTTTCGCTTTTAAGCAAAGAGTTCTTAGCCGACTATTCACCGTTGAGTTGAAAACTCGCCCTGACACAAAAATCGGCTCATCTACTGCCAAGCCTTTTGTTAGCTTGCGAAGCTGTCGGCTTAGTTGCGGGTCTATTGATAGCGTGCGTTTTGAAGATGAATTTTTAGTTTCACCAAAGCCGCCATCGGCTGTTTTGTAGTTCCATGTCTTTGTTATCTTGATTTTATGTTCTGTAAAATCAAAGTCGCTTGGGGTCAAAGCAAGAGTTTCAGAGAATCGAAGCCCTGTTTTTGCTGATAACAAGATAAACCAATCCCAAGTAGGTGTATCATCCAATGTAAGGTGTTTCAGCAGAGATTGAAGCTCATGTTGGCTTAGAAATTTCGGTTTTTTCTTTGTAGGTACTTTCCCTTTGATAATCGCCTTTCGTGTAGGGTCAAACGCTATTAGCCCCTCGTCAACGGCATCCAATATCGCACTTTTAAGATGGCGGTGGAAATCCATTGTTGTTTGCTTTTCATGAGTAAGAGCATACTCATTGATAAGCGTTTGGTAGCTTCGCTTGTCAAGCTCAGAAACTCTTAGTGTTGGGGCTAGCTCGATAAGCCGCCGTAGTGTCACCAAATACTTTTGGTATGTGACCGGCCGTACAGCCCCTTGTTTGTAAATAGTTGTCCAATCAGCAAAATACTCGTGAAAGTATTGTGCCGTCAATGTTTTTGCAAGCATCATAAAAACCTCCTGAAATGATTTTGGCGTATATTCACCACTTCATTATGCAGGAGGCTTATGACATTTCAGATTTTGTTATACGAACATTCTTTGTAGGTAGGCTCGTTTTAGGAGTACGAGTTTCTCTAGCTTAGTTTGCATTACTTCAATTTGAATGTCTGTAGATCGGAAGAAATCAACTATCATATTTTGCTCGACAATACTCGGAGCTAAGATTTTGATTTTCAAAAAGTCCTTTTCATGTATTCGCCATTGACCGTACATTACGCCTTGCCGAAAATGAATCATTTTATTTATAAAATCTTTACGTTTGGAAAGCAAACCGACAAATTGACTTTCGAAAGCGTTATTAGAAAAGAATATGCTATATACAGGCGAAATCACGGCTTTGCCTGTTTTATTGAAGCCAATCGACCCAGTTTCCAAATTGTTAGAACTATAGATAAAGTCACCTAACTCAGTTCGTTTGTATTTTTTACTATCATCCTTTACTAAGAAACTTCTGTCATACTGTTCGCCTTTTGGAACTACGCCAACATTGCCAACAAAAGACATGAGTGGGTATTCGTCCGATTCCTCAGTTTGCTCATTCCTTTCAGTAAGTAATTCATCAAGTTTCTTCTCTTGCCATGTCTCAGTAAATTCACTAAACCGCAGCCTTGGCACACTCTCGCCATCCTGCGGGAACATCTGCTGTAGATACCCATTCTTCAACTCTCTTAACCCATCGAGCTTACGCTTGTGTAGGGTGATAGTGTTGTCGAGGGTGTGGAAGAAATTGCCGATGGTTGTTTGCTCTTCACTTTTAAGCGGAGTAACTATTGACTTATTCAGCAGTTCATCTTTGGTAATACCTTTAATTGATGTTCCTTGAACCTGATTCAACTCCTTTTGCAATCGTCTATATATTGAGTATGTGCTGAATAGTGTATCAAGGTTTAAGTCTGATAGCGATAGGAAATCTTGACTTGTAGCATACTCGAAAGGGATTACGGCAAGTTTGCCAACGCCAACTCGTGTAACAATAGCTATTGAATTCTGAGGGATAAGTTTGGCAGCAGATTCGTTAATCCCTCTAGGAGTTACATATTTCCGAACATTAACTGCCGATATGTCATGTTCAACTAAGTCAGAACTCTGAATCCAAGGGTAGCCTGTCCCCCATAATTCATCATTGCTCGTACTTGGTGTTCCACCGCCAGTTGTTCGCTCTGCAACTTCCCCCAACTTCCGCTGTACCCAAGCGTCAGTATATCCTTTAAACCTCAGAAGTGGTGCTGTCCCTTGTTCTTTATCCATCGTTACTCCCCTCCACTTCCTTCACTGCTTCCAGAAACTTGTCAAAGTCACTCTTGAAAAGACGATCCTGTATAACACGATACTTCTCAAATTGGGCAAGAGCAAAGCTTTTGGCGATTTCTGCTCTTACTCTCCCTGCATCTTGTAAAACTTCTCTTTCATTAAACTGTAAGAAAGCATTCAAACGCTTCTCCCAATCCTCCATTGTCATAGGAATCTTACGCTCTGCCATATCCTCTGCATAGTCTAAGTACATGGTTACAATTCTATCAAGTGCTCTAAGCTCATCTTCTTTAAGATAGTTCTTAGCAATAATCACATCGCTTTTTTGGATTTTCCCCTCTGGAGCATCTTCCCAGCTTGTTAGCCCCATATTTTCTCTTTCCGCATTAGCACGCTCCACAATCACCTCTGCTGCTGTATTCCCGTGAATCGCCCAGTGCAATTTATTTTGTACTGTTGCAAAAAAACGTCTGGTTGTCTTTGCTTGGTTATCGTAGTCGGAAGATGTAGCATAGATGTCGGTAATCTTCTGATAGAATTTCCGCTCACTAGCACGGATTTCACGAATCTTCTCTAACTGTCGTTCAAAGTACTCATCTGTGAAGTTTGCGCCCTTCTTGAGACGGTTTTCATCCATTACCCATCCTTGAATGGTATAATCTTTAACAATTTGCCCAGCCCATTTACGAAACTGTATGGCTCTTTCATTATCCACTTTAAATCCTACAGCAATAATCATCTGTAAACTATAATGCTTTACCTCTCGTTCAACCTGCCTTGAGCCTTCGATTTGAACTATCCGATAATATTGGATAGTTCGTTTTTCATCTAGCTCATTATCCTCATACACTTTTTTGATATGATGATTAACCGTCCTAACATCAACCCCATACAGCTCCGCCATCATCTTTTGAGATAACCATATATTCTCACCTTCATAACGCATTTCCATTGCGTTGCTATCGTCACCTGTGCTGGCAACAAAAGTTAGATATTGGGCAGAGCTAGAGATTTCTTTTATATTTGTTGTTTTTTTCATAGCAGTTTACCTAAATATCCCTTTCGTGGCCTCTATGATGTCTCTGGTTTCATCTGTTACTACCAATTCATCTAACATTGCTAGGAACTCTTTCTCTGATTTTGCTATCTCCTCATTGATTTCTTGGATTTCTTTGCTTAGTGCCACAATATCAATAGGTTCTTCTTCCTCAAAGGTATCTACATAGCGAGGGATATTCAAGTTGTAGTCGTTATCTACTACCTCTTGGTAGCTTGCTAGGTGAGCGTACTTCTCCACATTCTCACGCTTTCTATAAACCTTTACAATCTGTTCAATATCTTCGTCTCTTAGAATATTTTGATTTTTAAGCTTTTCAAAGTTGTTGGAAGCATCGATAAAAAATACATCCCGTTCTTCACGATTCTTCTTAAGGATGAGCACAACTGTAGGTATACTCGTTCCATAGAAGACATTAGCTGGTAACCCAATTACTGCGTTAATGGCTCCCATCTCTAACAATGCTTTCCGAATCACTCCTTCTGCCGCTCCTCTAAACAATACTCCGTGAGGCAGAACGATTCCCATAGTACCACTTTCTTTTAAATGGTAAAATCCATGTAACAAAAAGGCAAAATCCGCTTTTGACTTAGGAGCTAATTTCCCGAAACGCTCAAAGCGTGAATCACTTAAAAACTTATCTGCTGCACTCCATTTGGCAGAATAGGGTGGATTCATCACTACTGCATTAAACAAAAAGGGCTCGTCTGTGGGCCAATCTTCATCTAAGGTATCACCGTTTCTAAGACGCATCTGCTCACTGTCTACTTCATGGAGAATCAAATTCATTCGAGCCAGATTGAATGTTGTGGTGTTCAACTCTTGTCCATGAAAATACACTAACTTTGGATTTCTCAAAAATTTGCGGATATTAAGCATCAAAGAACCGGACCCCATAGCTGGGTCATAAATATGAAATGGTGCTAAGTTCTCTTTTCCGATACTTACAATCTCTGATATAACTTTAGATACAGCTTGAGGGGTGTAGAATTCTCCTGCTTTCTTTCCAGCTCCTGCTGCAAACTGAGAAATAAGGTACTCATAAGCATCCCCGATTACATCCCCGTCATGGCCAAATAAGTCAATTTCATCTAAAGCCTTGATTACTTCCATGATGGTTACATTTCGCTGCTGATCATGAGAGCCAAGTTTTGAGGAACGTAAATCTACATCATCGAACAAACCTACAAAGTTTTCTCCTTGACGAGAAAGTTCTGTAAAAGCAGTTTGTAAATCGTTCATATGAAAATCATAGTTAGACGCTTTGTTTCGTAAGGTAATAAACAGATAATCAGGCGTAATAAAGTAACCTAACTTTCGATGGATGGTGTTTTTCAACTCTTCCCCATCATCCTCATACCATTCAATCAACTCAGAAAGTTGCTCTTCTCTCGGAGGATACTCTTCAGGTTTTCCATTGGCTTCTTCATAAGCAGCACGTAACTCTAAATCCGATAAATATTTGTAGAATACGAGCCCCAATAAATAGTTCTTGTACTCACTGGCATCCATCTTTCCTCTAAGTATGTCCGCACTTGCCCATAGTTGTTGATTCAACTTGCTCATCTGTAAATCTCCTCTCTTAGAGGAATCAATTCCTCTTCCATCAAGTTTTTCCAATAATTTTCTATCACAAGTAAACGCCTTCTGTATTTTTCACCAAACGCGTTTTCAAACTCCTCTTTATTCAGTTGTGACGCATTGCTAATTTCATTGATATAAGGCACTCTCCCACTGCCTGGTTGATATTCATTAAAGCTGGTTTGTAGGTTAAACTCAGGAACCTTCAATTTCTCAGCCGCCTTCCTTATTCTTGTGGTAATTTCATCTGTGAAGTAAGGGGCTACACTTTCTCTGATATAGTTGTTGGCATCCATGTCAGCCAGAATATCATTATAGATGTTTTGCACAGATTCATGCTTTTCATCCACTTCTTTCCTGATTTTATCCAGTAGGGCTTCTTTTTCAGTTTCAACTGTACAAGCATGATAAGTTGCCAACAGTTGATTGATGTAATAACTGTCAATCCGCTCTTGGTGAGTAGCTCTTTGTTTACTTGTAAATTCAATATCTTTAAGTAAATCTTCTACATTTTCTGGCTCTTGTTCTTCTAACTCTTTACGTATTTCTGCTTTTAGATTTTCACAGTGTCCTCTTTCTTCTGGAAGAGAGTTCACAATTTCTTCAAATTCCCAGAATTCCTCTTCATAATCTTCATAGCTTCTAATGGCTCTTTGGATTTTATCCAGCTTTTGGAAAGCTCGAACTTGTGCAATTTTCTTCTTGATATTACCAGGGTCTTCTTCTAACTCCTCCTTAGCTATTGAAAGCTCTTGATGGGTTTTGAAGAACTCTTCTTTTACTTCACTATATTCCCGTGGCACCAAATCTTCCCAGTCTTGCTGTTGGTTGGTGAAGAGTCGAATGGCATCTTCTACATTCCTTCGCATGGTGTGGGGCTTTCTAAAGGTTACTACCATTCCATAATCCTTCCCTTTGGCAATACGATTGGTTCTGGAAAAGGCTTGGAGAAGTTTTTGGTACCTTAGCTCTCGATCCACGTATAAAGTTTGAATGGTAGGTGCATCAAATCCTGTAAGAAGACGATCCACCACAATCACCATGTCCAGCCATTGACCATCTACCTTATATTGAGCATCTTTTCGTGCCAAGCGACTGTTAATGTTTCTGTTGAAGCGATCCACTTCTGTATATTTCGTCCCAAACATCTCCTTGTAGTCCTGCATAATGGCACCTAGTTCTGCCTGGGCTTCATTGATTTCATCTTGATTCTCATTTATAGAGTAAGTAATGGTTACTCGAGGGAAGTCTGGATCCCGAAGAATTCTTCTTTCATCGATCTCTCTTCCATTTAACAAAGTTCCATTACTTTTCATCTCTTGCAATTTATGATAGATTCGTTTCGCCTGAGCTATAGAATGAGTGGTAAGTAATCCACTCATGGTTGAATAGCCATTCTCTACTTTAAATCGTTCAATTACAGATTGACGCTTGAATATTTTCCTTAGCATTGCTTCGATATATTCATCACGTTCAAATAGCTCTGTCACTTGAAGTTCTTCTTTTTCTTCCTCTGTCATCTCTTCAAGCTTTTTAATGGGGTCTAACTTTGGATATAGTTCTTTTATCTTTCGATACAAGAACTCTTCTTTACTGTCTTCATCTAATAGACAATGATACTCCAATTGGAAGTTAAGCACAGAATTATCGTCCATGGCATTCTTTGTAGTGTAGGCATGAAGTGGTGCTTTACTTACCGTTTCCCCTTTAGAGTTTTTAGGGTTATACTGGTCTGCAGTGGTTCTTGCATAGGTTCCATTCTCTTGTTTGCGGTTCTCGTCAAATATAGGGGTTCCAGTTAAGCCAAACCAGGTGGAGTTAGGGAGAAGTTTTTTTATCTCTTTCATCTGCTCATCGCTCACCGCTCGATGACATTCATCCACCACAAAAACAAGGTGCTCACTCTTTAGTTTTTCAAACTTGTTATTCTCCTCTTCCCTTGCTTTTCTAATGGCAGCACTTAATTTTTGTATGGTTGTAATGATAATGGTGTTGTTATTCTTCTTGCTTAATAGACTATGAGTAAGTTGTCGTTGATTGTCTACCCCTACAATCAGGGCATTCTCAATCACATTTCCACTGGTCAGACCTGTATGATATTCTGAGGCGAATTTACTAAACTCCCCTTTTGTCTGACTATCCAAATCTGTTCGATCCACCACCATGATGGTTCTGTCTACTCCAATGGAAGTTTGTGCTAACAGCTTAGTAGCAACAAAACTTGTGATGGTTTTCCCGGAGCCTGTTGCATGCCAAATGAATCCTCCTTGATGCTTTGCTGCCTCTTTTATGATTTTTTGGATAGCGTGAATTTGATAAGGACGCAATACCATTAGGAACTTTTGGTCTTTCTTGTCATCCACTAAGATGGTATACCTGCTAATTAACTCATGAGCCATGGGGATACTTAACACCGTTTTAGTAAACTCATACAAATTCTCAACAGGTTCATTGTCTGTTGTTCGCCAATTAAAGAGGAATCCCTCTGCCCTGGCAAAGGCTTCTTCACGATTTGAACTTGGTCGTGCAAAATATTTTGTGGATACTTTATTGCTTACTACAAAGATTTGTGTGGTTGCAAAAATTCCGTCAAAAAATCCTGACGTTGCATATCGTTTAATCTGTTTAAAGGCTTGCATATAGCCATCCTTAGCAGATTCTGCCTTTAACTCAATGTGAATTACAGGTAATCCGTTGATTAAAAGTGTAACATCACCACGCAAATCAACATCTGTATCTGGTTTGACTTGATTGACAACTTCATAGCTTGATATTCCGCCTGCAATATCTTTATTACTAAATAATACAAGAGTTACTGGGTCGCGAGAAGCGTCATCTCGTTCCACAGTAATAGAAGCAATACCGTTCTCCCCTCTCATCCATCTGGCAGCACTAAAGGGGTTCTCGGTTAATCTTCTAAACTCCACCTTTAACTGCATAAATTCTTTGTCTGTAAGTTTTTCTCCATCCAAAGCAGCAATATTGATTCGATTAATATGCCCCCTGAGATTGTCCCAAAGAGCAACTTCTGATTTAATATCTTCTCGATATGTCCATTGATTTTCTCGTTGACATAATATATTGATAAAGTTTTGCTCTATTTGTGCTTCGTTATACATGGGATTCCCCTCCGCTCTTAACAACTAACACAATTATATCAGATGTTCTGTAGACCAACAACGTTAATCTTTCTTGGCAAAGAGAAAAAACTTAAACACAATAGTATTACATCCTTTTGCTACTCCATATTTCTATATAACTCTTCTAACTGGTCAATGGTTAATCTTAACACTCTCTTTAGTTTCGCAGAATCATCTTTGCTTAGCTGGGAAAGCACAGTATCAAAGTTGCGAGCAAAATTACTGATAATGGTGCTCAATTGCTTAATTTCAGGAAGAGTAGAATCAGAAGGGTGATTCTCCTTACTCTCTTGGGACTGGCGTGGTGCTCGCCCTTCAAACAGTCCTTCTTCAATCTGAGCTACAGTAGCCTCAATCTCATCCTCAGAGACAGAAGCTAGTGCTTCTAACCTGTTTTTACTGATTTGAATTTCTCCTGTAAGTATCTTTCTTTTTGCTTCCGATGAGAACTCACCTATAAAATTTAGCGCATCAGCCAGCTTAGCATCTCTTTTTATTGTGCAACGAGATACTTTGTACTGTTCAGCCAAACGATTTGCCGTAGATCCAGAGTGAAAAGGCTCATTTTGAGCCTTTTCACTCTGCTGAGAAAATTGATTATTTGTACCTTGTATTCTCTTCTCCGCCTGATAGTGTAGCCCACGAAAATGGCTAAGTTGCATAGGTGTCAAATTACGTCTGGACACTTGATTGGAGATAATCCAAATCAATACTTCTTCTCTGGAATTAAACTCCATGCTGACTGTGGTAAAGGGAATGTTATGATGGCTACATATCTTGTACCTATTATACCCATCAATAAGAATGCCATTCCACAGCACCAGTGGGTCACGACAGCCGTGCTGAAGGATGTTTTCTTCAAGTAATCTGAATGTTTCCCCATCCAAGGTGGGCAGTAAGAATCGGAATTCTTCATCTATGATAATATTTTCAATAATTTCTTCCATATTTTTTTATCTCCTCAGTTTTTAAACCTAACATTTTCTCTGGTTACAACATTTTGCACATTTATCTGGCCTCCATTCCAACCCTTCCAGTGGCATAAATAGTCATGAAAGTTCTGGTCCTTTTAAACTAAAAGTTTCTTATGCTTTGTATTGATATCCAGTATATCTTTATCCCTACCAACCATCTACACCCTAAGGGGTATTTAATTATTGCCGTTTCTTTTTGATACTTTAACATTTTTGCCATGTTTCAATATCTTTGGTTGACTATTGGCCTTCAATGAATAATAATAGTTCTTAACTAAAGAGTTCAAGATAACTCTTGATAAAAATCTAGGAACGTATCCATTGATGTATAAGAATAATTTTCATCTATAAAACATTGGGAATAGGAGGCTCTATCAATATGAAATATGACGTAATTGCATTAGGAGAACTTTTAATAGACTTTACCAGCTATGGGGAAAGTGAGCAGGGAAATAAGCTTTTTGAGGCTTGCCCTGGAGGAGCCGTTTGTAATGTATTGTCCATCTTGTCAAAGCTAGGAAGAAAAACGGCTTACACTGGAAAGGTTGGGGATGATCAGTTTGGAAAGTCACTGGTAGAAACCATTACTGAGATTGGCATTGACAGCTCTAGGGTGCTTTTTGACAAAGAGGTAAATACCACCTTAGCCTTTGTTCATACTTTCCCTGATGGGGATCGGGATTTTTCCTTTTATCGCAAACCTGGAGCGGACATGATGTTCAAAGCAGAGGAACTGGATGAAGAGTTTATTAAGAGTACTCGTTTTTTCCATCATGGTACTTTATCCATGACCCATCCAGAAGTGAGGGATGCAACTAAGAAAGCCATTCAACTGGCAAAAGATGCTGGCGCCTTAATTTCTTTTGACCCCAACTTGCGACCTCCTTTATGGAGTAGTTTAGAGTTGGCCAAAGAGCAAATCCATTATGGTTTAACCCAGTGTGATGTGCTAAAAATTGCTGACAATGAGCTACAGTTTGTAACGGGTGTGGAAGATTATGATGAAGGAATTGCTATCCTAAAAGAGAAATATAATATTTCTTTGATTCTCCTTACTTTGGGGAAGGATGGTAGCCGTGCTTACTATAAAGATTTGAAAGTAGAAAGAGCTGGCTTTGTATGTGACACCATTGAAACAACTGGAGCTGGGGACGCTTTTTGTGGGAGTGTTTTGGATTATCTATTAAGCCACCAGTTGGATACTCTTACTGAAGCCAAACTTCTTGAAATGATTACCTTCGCCAATGGAGCTGCTGCTTTGGTAACCACAAAACCTGGGGCACTCCGGGTCATGCCAAAAAGAGAAGACGTTCTTGACTTTATCGTCGCTGAGGCGTGATTTCACGATTACTGGTATCACTCAAAACTATTTGACACTCCCCATAGATAAATCTAGGGGATTCTTGAGTAGTTTCGCGAGCTCAGTACATTTCTGCTAGAACTCACTCTCAAGCTAAGGGATGTGCCAACAGCCCGTCCTAGGGCAGAGCATATAGCTCCCTAGGCTGCCAGACTTTTACCATCTGACACAGGTGCATAGCGTATATTCTTGGCACCTACTA
>JGI20163J15578_10000972_pt1 | contig 11854 bp, 11 predicted proteins | sample TergutCu122P1_FD_15578 | JGI IMG/M metagenome (IMG submission 15578)
TTTACTGTTTTCTTTTGGGTTGCAGCCCCCGCCTCTTTTTCGGCTTTTTTCCCGGCTCCTCTGACTGCGAAGCAGGAAAGTGCCGCGGCAAAACGTTTTTTGTCCAGGCCTTTTTTAACAAGAACAGGCCCGATATAATCACTGGCTCCGTCAAAAAAGAACGATGCCGGATCTTCGGCACAGCCTTTGGGATCGATAATTCCCCAGAAGGCACCGCTTTTTTTGAGAGAAACAAGAGCTTTTTTCAACTCAGCAGGGCTTAGGTCAGAAATATCAAGGTAAAGCTGATCGCCTGCTTTAAATTTGTACCCGGCCGGAATTGGCAGTATTTCTGCCCAGGTGCATTTTTTGGCCGGCCCCAAAGCGCGGTTTAATGCCGCTGCATTTTTGGATGAAAATATATTTATCATTTCCCCAACCCCGCTGTATACAGCCGGTACTTTCGGCCGCGATCACTTTTTTCAGCGCCAAAAAGATTAAGGGCGATTTGATCCATGGTTATGTAGAGATTATAGGAAACGCATAATGCGTTTTTGGCTGCCAGCCCCTCATAAACAATCGCTTGTTTGATCGTTTCATTTTTTTGCCTTTCCAATTCATTTTTTGAATACCAGACCTGGCCAATATGCGCACCGAGTCTTAAATTTACCGGGCTGTCCAAAGGGTTTCGCATCAGGTTGTAAAAAAAGAGTTCATGAAGAATTTCCATTCCCGCGAAAATTGACATTTTGTCCATTGAACCAAAAAGAAAAACCGCTATACCGCCGTCTCCCTCCCATGACCAAAGCCTGCCAAGACGGCTGGTTACTGCATGGTACACAATATCACGTATATCATTGTAGGCTTTTTCAACCTTCGGCCTGGAATTATTTTTGACCAGCATTGAATTGCCGGCAATATCCACTTTCAAAACGGCCATTTTCCGTTCATCGCCTTCATTAAGCCTGCCCCAGTTACAGCTAATGCGCTCATATTGGTTTTCAAAAAACTGCCCGGAAACTTTATCAAAGTTATAACCTTCGGCTATCAGACTATCCACAACATTTTTTAAGCTCTTTAAATCATACTGGCGGCCCATATAACCTTCTCTTTCAATTCGAACCAGCGTTTCAACAAAATCTATATAATGTCCATCCTGAAGCAAATCTGCGACAATCCGGTCTGCAGCGTCCTGGTTTGGGATCATTCCCTCTTTCATTCCAGTCCGTGCATAAATATCGTAATCCGGGTTAACCAGTTGTGCAAACCGGACCATCATGTTTACCGGCAGAGAAATAGCGAGACATTTTCTGCAGTTAATGGTACTTGAGTATCTTAACATTAAATCATTGCTTCTTTTTGGAGTTCTTTTCATGAAGCGCATGGTATACTTAATCTTCAGAATATACAAGGGAGAAAATAACTTTGTTTTAATTTAATCCAAAACAAGATTACAATATGCGTTTGACAGCCCGCCAACGCCGCGTAATAACCCGAAAGTACGATCCTTAGCTGTTTTATCTGACGCAATCCGCACACTGCATTCACAAACGCCTTCCTGTTTCATTAAAGCGTATACGGCATCGCGCAGTACCGGCAGGGGAAGTGTTGTTTCAATTACCAAAAGCCGGTCACAATGTTTTCGATATAACAGAATTCCGTTTTTTCCTTTTTTTTCATCAATTTGAATTTTGATTGTCTTTCCGCCCAAAAAACTGTTTTCAGCAAGTGCGTAAACAATGGCTTCTGTGTTCCAGCAAATATAACCATCACTTTTAAAATGAGAATCGCGAATCTCTTTATATTCTTCCGGAGAAACAGCTTCGGTTTTTAATTTTTTTTCCGGCTCTTTCAAATCGCCGGCAGACATATTAAATTCACCAAGCGTAAAAGCGGGGGAAAAACCGCGTTTTCCGTAAAAACAAAAGAGCTCCTCTGTTGCCGGAACCAGAAATGTCACTGGATAAATTTTGCAGATATGTTCAAGAATGGCGGTGCTAAGTCCCTTCCCCCGGTGTTTCGCAGAGGTTGTAACGCCATAAATATATCCGGCAGGCAAAAAAACTCCATTATGAAATATTTCTGCGTTTAAAACCGTCGCTATACTTGCCGGTGAATCATTTTCCAAATATACAAAAGTATTTTCAGGCTTAAACCGTTTGCTGAAGAAAAAATCTATATAGTGGTCATCATCTTCAAAACCTTCTTTCCAAAGCGTCTTCAGCGCCGGAATCATATTATATTCGGCGTGTATAATCATAACTGGAAGCCGCTCTCGTTTTTTAATACAGCATCAAATTTCGCGAGTATCGTTTCCGGGTAATAAGACAGTTTTGAACGCCTTAATCCTTCGTCCCCCAAATCATCTTCACGGTTAATATACTTTATTTCCGGCGGAAGACGCCAGGCAAATTGTTGATTGATAAAAGCATACGCGCCCTGTATATGATGAAGGGCTTTTTCAATATGAATGATATATGTATCGGAGTTAAGCCGTTCTCCGATTGTAAGCGCCGCAATGGAACCATTAAGGCGCAGGAGGCCGCCGTCAAATTCAAGTTCTTCAAAATGGTTAAAAGCTAATTGTATAGCTTTGGTTTCGTTTTGCCGGGATTCGGTATTTTCAGCGCCCCTGTAATTTTCAAGCCAGTTCATGCTCATTTCATAACATTCATCTATGTTTTTACCGCTAATGGTTTCATAAGCCCAGTCAGGGTTCTCTTTAAATCGTGCGATGTGGTTACGCTTGGGGTGGTATTTTTTGCCGGCGAGAGTAATGAGTTTTTCACGCAAATAGATATAATCACTTTTGTCCCTGTTTTCAGTATAAGAAAAAGCGCCCGGGAACAATTTTTCCAAAACAGCCATGTTATCGTTTGTGACATTTCCGAATCTTAAGGCGTGTCCATTATTTACACAATATGCTGCCAAATCACGTATAACCTGATTTAAATCGCCGCTGCCGGCCGGAAAACAATATGTTACATTGCCTTCTGCCAGAGCTTTAACGATGAGAAAGCCTTTATAATCCGCAACTTCGTGATTATATGCTTCGCCCCAAATAAAAATATTTCCGAAACAGTAGTCGTTACCGCTAAAATCACTTTCGGCAAGTCGTTTTTTTACCCAGCTTTTATCATCCAGGCTTATCTTTTTGAACATAAGTATTTCAGAGTATAATGACTTAATGAAAAAACAAAAAGCGTTTGTTTTTCGATGTTCCTCATGCGGCCACGAAGAACACAAATGGCTTGGGCGCTGCCCTGAATGCGGTGAATGGAACACCCTCACGGAAACTCCTGTTTCCCAGAGCCGTGCTTTCAGCCCGCGGGAGGCGGGGAAACGAAATGCCGGAGTGCGGCCACAGTCCATGCCGCTTTCCTCGGTAGACCCGCTGGAGGGAACTCGCTTAAAAAGCGGCATTCCGGAGCTGGACCGGGTTCTTGGGGGCGGCATCATGAAGCGGTCGGCCATCCTGGTGGGGGGCGAACCGGGGATTGGCAAGTCTACCCTGTTATTGCAAGTGGCTGCCGCTGCAGAGACAAAAGGCCGCGTGCTCTATGTTTCCGGGGAAGAATCCGCCGGACAGGTAAAAATGCGTGCCGACCGGCTGGGCATAAGTCCCTCCGGGACGGGCAGTGACAAGATCGAAATTTTTTGCTCAGGCAACCTTGAAGATATTGAGGCAATTATTGAAGCAGTTAAACCTGTACTTATAATGATAGATTCCGCACAAACTCTTGTCAGCGCCGAAGCCGGGCTGACCCCAGGAACAATAAACCAGATGAAGTATTGCTGCTGGGAACTGGTTTCCTGGGTCAAGGAACATGATGCTGCCCTGTTTTTTACCGCTCATGTTACCAAGGACGGAATAATTTCGGGCCCCAAGTCCCTGGAGCATATGGTAGACACAGTGCTTTACTTTGAGGATTCCACCGGAGCGGCAAATGATGCGGATACCAGATTTTTACGGGCAACAAAAAACCGCTTCGGCTCTGTGGACGAAATCGGCATTTTTACCATGGGTGAAAAAGGGCTTTCCACTGTGGAAGATCCGTCCCTGCTTTTTTTGGTGCGCCGTGAAGGAGATCAGCCGCCGGGCATAGCCACCGCAGCGGTTTTGGAAGGTTCCAGAACCCTTCTTGTGGAAATTCAGGCCCTGACGGTTCCGGCCAAAGGTTCCATGAGCAGGGTTTTTTCGGATCGCATCGACAGCGCGAGGGTTTCCAGGGTGGCCGCTGTAATCGAAAAGCACCTGGGCCTCCGGCTTTCAGACCAGGATCTTTACGTCAACGTAGCCGGGGGCATACGCATCAGCGAAGTCGGGGTGGAATTGGCGCTGGCCTGCGCGCTCTATTCCGCCCGGACGAACCTTGCCCTCCCGTCAAAAACAGTCATGGCCGGGGAGCTTTCCCTGGCCGGGGAAGTGCGCCCCCTTCGCCGGCTTTCTGGCAGGTTAAAAGCAGCAGAAAACCTGGGGTTCAGCTCTTTTCTGGGTCCCGCCCAGGCAAAAGCAGCCGAAGGCCGGAACATAAAAGAAGATAACCCTCAGGAAGACACTTCCTCAGCAGAGCTGTTAAAAAACTACCAGGGAGTGCCGGATATTAAAGCTGCAATAAGGGCTGTTTTCCCCAAAACTGCATCCACATTTGGCTCTTGACAACTTTTGAAATAATGTATTAAAATGTAGTATTGGTTGAATTTTTCAAAATCCCAATCTTGAAAAATTCACAACATAGGAAAGGTTTTTGGGTATTGTTTTTTTAGACGCTTCCCAATGGGCAGCGCGGCGTTCACAATGTTTAGGGATTCCTCAGCTCTCATCCGCTTCTTTTCCTTTAAGTCACTATTATTTATTTGCATCCCTTTCTTTGCGGGGTTTCTCTTCCCCAAAAAGTGGAGTCGTCCATGTCAATGGACGTGAATATTTGAACTAAAAGCCCCATGGACTTTTAGTTCGCATGCCCGCTAAAGACGGGTAAAGGAATTTTCTCAATGGCTAAGAAACTGTATGTGGGTAACCTTTCCTACAACACCACAGAAGACGGTCTGCATAACCTGTTTTCCGGGTTTGGCACTGTCGCCTCTGCAAAGATCATTTTTGATCGTGAAAGCGGTAACTCCAAAGGCTTCGGATTTATCGAAATGAGCACCGATGAAGAAGCCGCTGCCGCTATAGCTGGTACCAATGGTCACGAACTTGAAGGCCGTCAGCTTCGGGTGAACGAAGCTATAGACAAACCTCGCCGGGACCGCGGCGGCGGCGGCGGCGGCTACGGGAATAACTGGTAAAAGTCTAAAGCTTTAAACGGCAAGGCCGCCGGCATGGATGCCGCTGGCAAGAATGCCGCCATCACCAGGGCAAAAAAAGGGGGCGGACTAATTCCCGCCCCTTTGCCAACTTACTGCATTAGTAAAGGCATTTAATTTTGCACCAGTTACGGTGTGAAAAAAATCACTCTAGAACGATTACATTTTACAAAATGTCTGTGATACAGCCGATCTGCAATGAGTTTTACTCAAAGCGCCGGCTCCAAGACTTTGGGCGGATTTTCCATAGGCCCCCCTCACCAACACATTATAGCCTGCCGAGCCGAATATTCGACAGGCGAAAATCATCCTACTCCCACTTAAAATGTAATATACTTTTTAAAAAAAGCAAGCGAAAAAAGAGGATTTTTACGATTTTTTTTAAAAAAAATTGACTCCGTTTCGGTACGATGTTACAATGTTTTCATATGATTGGAATGCTGGAAAATGTAGTCAATATTTACCGGAAAATAGTGCTTATCATCTGTAAAATTTTAGAAATTGTTGCCGCATTAAGCCTTGTGGCAATGATGTTTATCGTTTTATACAATATCGTAATGCGTTACTTCTTTGCCAACTCCCCGGGCTGGGCCGAAGAACTTGCACGGCAATGCGTTATTATTTTTAGTTTTATTGGTTTTGCACTTGGCGTACGCGACAAAGGGCACATTGCTCTTACCATTTTTGTCGATAAAGTCTTACACCGGTTTACCCTGCCCATAGAGATCCTGAACAGGCTGCTTATCCTTTGTTTTGGAATCATGATGAGTATCTTCATGAGGCCCTTTTTTACTTTGCTGCGCTACAATATTCTTCCGGCATCCGGTATTCCCATAGGGTATCAATTTGTACTCCCGACCGCAGTGGGAATCCTCATAGCATTAATCTGTGTATATCAGATTTATGACTATTTTAGGTACGGCACTGACGAACAGCAAAAGATTTTGGCTGAAAAAGCGGAAAAAAAGGAAGCCTGATATGGAGATAGTTGTTAACACCGCTGGAATAAGCATTCTGTTGGGGAGCTTTTTTGTACTTTTGCTGTTAAAACTTCCCATAGCTTTTTGTCTGGGTTTTTCCGCAATGATTACAGCCTGGTTTTTGGGAATTAGACTCGGGGTAGTAACCCAAAGAATGGTAGCGGGGGTGGATTCCTTTGCTCTTTTGGCAATTCCCTTTTTTATTCTCGCAGGGGAAATAATGGGAACAGGCGGGATTTCAGACCGCCTTGTTAAGCTTGCCGATGTTCTTGTTGGCAGGGTGCGGGGCGGACTGGCCGGCGTAAATGTCCTTAACAGCACGTTTTTTGCGACCATTCAGGGTTCCGCAGTAGCGAATGTCGCATCAACCGGCCCCATAGAACTCAGGATGATGAGAAAGGCAGGATATCCTGATACCTTTACCGTACCAATTACGATGGCAAGCTCGGTCCAAAGCGTAATTACGCCGCCAAGCCATAATATGATTATCTTTGCAACGGCTGTTGGCGGAGTTTCGGTGGGCAGACTTTTTATAGCGGGGATTATCCCAGGCCTTGTACTGGCTGCCGCGCTTCTTATTCAAGTGTTTGTCGTATCCTATAAAAGGGGCTACCCAAGGGGCAACAAGTATTCCTTTAAGGAGGGTTTATTTACGGCTTTGGACTGCCTCCCGGCTTTTTTCACCATAGTTATTATCCTGGGCGGTGTGTTTTTGGGCATTGTAACGGCAAATGAGTCTGCCGTTTTGGCTTGTGCTTACGCCTTTATTATTTGTTTGACCTATTACAGAGGAATCACTTTTAAAGACGTTTGGCCCATGCTCAAAAGGGTGCTTCGTACACTCGGAATGGTATTAAGCCTTATTGCAGCTTCTTCTGCTTTTGGATTCATGATGACCATTCTGCATATTCCTACCCTGGTTACAAACATGCTGCTTGGTCTTACAGAAAACCGAATCTTGCTTTTGCTGTTGATAAACCTGATGCTGCTTTTGCTTGGCTCAATCATGGACATGGCACCTTTGATTCTGATCACAGCTCCTATTTTGCTTCCGGTAGTTACCGGGCCGATTATCGCGATGGATCCAATACATTTTGGCATTGTTTTGCTGTTTAACCTTGGCCTGGGTCTTATGACTCCCCCGGTTGGAACCGTACTCTTTGTTGCGTCCGGTATTTCGGGGCAAAAAATAGAAACTCTGGTAAAGGCCATGCTGCCCTTTTACCTTGTCATGCTGGCTGTCTTAATGCTTTTCACCTTTGTTCCTGCAATTTCCATGACTTTGCCCAATTTGATGTTCGGAAATTAGTTATTTAACCGGCTTAGGCCGGAAAAAAAATATTTTTTGGAGGAAAGGATGAAAAAACTTGCTTTTATGGTACTTGTCATGTTTGTGCTGGTATCAGTATCTTCGGTATTTGCCGGAGGCCGGGGAGCGCGGGACGCCGGCGTCAGGGTGATGCGTGCCGCATGTAACCAGCCTGATGGTTACCCAACTGTAGTAGGCCTTCAGGCAATGGCCGACTATGTGTACCGGGAAAGCGGCGGACGCATCAGGATCGAAGTGTTCAACAACGCGGTTTTGGGTCAAGAAACAGAGTCAGTTATGCTGACACAGATGGGCGAAGTCGAGTTTAACCGCCTGGGAGTGGGTTTTCTGGCTTCTGTGAACCCGCAAATAGGCGCATTCGGTATGCCCGGCCTTTACCGCGACCGCGAGCATATGTTCAGGGTATTGAACAGCCCTATTGGNGACGAAGCTCTTATGATGATGGAACCGCAAGGCCTTATTGGTCTTGCCTGGATGGATGCNGGCTTCCGCAATTTTTACAACCGTCTGCGGCCGGTCAGAGTTCCGGCAGATATAGCAGGTATGAATATCCGTATGCAGCCGGTTGAAATGATGATGCAGCTGGCACGTACCCTCGGCATTAACCCGGTTCCGGCATCCATGGGCGAAGTGTACACAGTAATTCAGACCGGTATGGTTGACGGCGCGGAAAACAACTGGCCCTCTTATGCTTCCTGGTCGCATTATGAAGTTGCCCGGTACTTTACAGTAAACCGGCACAATGCATCGCCGGAAATGATTCTTATCAGCGCTTCAGTTTATCGCGGCTTAAGCCCGGAAGATCGAAGGATCATCAGAGCCGGCGCTTTGCATGGAGGCCGGGTACAGCAGGAAGAGTGGATTAGGTACGAAGCTGCGGCAGAAGCAAGGGTTCGTGCTGCGGGATCGGTAATTATTGTTCCCACTCCCGAAGAGCAAAGGTTATGGGATGAAGCAATTGCCCCCATGCATGATTTATACCCGCAATTTGCCGACATTATCAGGCGAATACGGGCAATCCCGTAAGAATTGGTATTTTTTCGGTAAAGCCCGTTCTGTTTGATCGGGCTTTTTACTTTTTAAAAAATCAAATAAAATATAAAGCCAATAGCATATAAACAAGCAGATTTATACGCTATTGGATTTAAAAAAGTATTGTTTTGTTTGAGGAGAAAGAATGAAGAAAATTACTATGCTCTTGCTGTTACTCTTTGCATTGGCAGCTATCTCTATGCTCTTTGCCGGCTGCGGCGGAGAACAGCAAGAATCCAGGGTATTACGGCTTGCATGTACCGAGTCTGATGGCCACCCCTCAGTAACCGGCGCTTTGGCAATGGCTAGTTATGTGGAACGGCGAACCAACGGCGCTCTCAAAATCGAGGTGTTAAACAATGCGGTTTTGGGCGATGAGTTTTCAACCATCGGGCAAACTGTGTCCGGTGAAATTGATTTTATACGGACAGGACTTAGTATCCTTTCTGATATTAACCCTATGATGAACTCCCTGGCAATCCCCTTCATTTTCCGGGATCGGGAGCATAAGTTCAGGGTTCTGGATGGCCCCATAGGCCAGGAATTTCTTGAATCCATGACCAGGCGGAACCTTCTTGGCCTCGCCTGGCTTGACAGCGGGTTTCGCAGTCTTTATAACTCCCGGCAAACGGTAAGGACACCCGCAGATTTAAATGGATTAAGAATCCGGGTTCCGGGAACCGCTCTTATGATTGACACGATCCGCTTAATGGGCGGCCAGCCTACTCTTTTTCCCTACGGCGAAATATATCAAGGCCTTCGGGACAATATTATCGAAGGTGCAGAAAACAACTGGCGTTCCTATGTTGGCAATGCTCATTATCAGGCAGCCAGATTCATTACGGTTACTAACCACATAGCATTACCGGAAATGTTTCTCATTAACGCCCGCGTATGGGCCAGCCTTAGCCCGGCTCAGCAGAGGATCGTCAGACGGGGCGCTGAGGAAGGCGCCAGAGTGCAGCGCGCAGAATGGCTTTTGGCAGAGGAAAGATACGAAATACAGGCACGTGCTTCCGGCAATGTCATAACCAATCTTACATTAGCCGAGCGTCAGCTCTTTATTGATGCTCTTTTACCGCTTCACAGTCATATAAGCTATTACCAATTCGCCCCCATAGTCAGGCGTGTAAGGGAAACCCGCTAAGCGGTTAATGTATACCAAAAGGAGGAATCACAATGAGCAAAAATCATAAAAACGAGCAATGGGTTTTTTTAAAAGACATTAAAGGGGAAAACGCAGCCCCGGGCGTGGTTCGCAAAGTTCTTGCCTACTGTGATGCGATGATGTGCGTGGTAAATGAATTCGAGGAAGGCGCTGCCGGCCCGATCCACAGCCACCCTCACACTCAGATAACTTATGTCGCCGAAGGCCGCTTTCGCTTTACCATCGGCGATACAGAAAAAGAAATAACAAAAGGGGACAGTCTCTGCAAGCAAAATGGGGTAAAACACGGATGCGTATGCCTTGAAAAAGGTGTACTCGTGGACATCTTTGCCCCCATGCGGGAAGATTTCATTGTATGAGAAGGGTTTAATCTCTTCGAGCTTGCAGTACCCCGCCTTTCAAGGCGAGGCTGTTGATTTAGTGCTCTTTGGGGGCCCCAAAACCTCTGCCATAACCACAGCCTGTTGCAGCGGTGAAAGGTGAGTTAATTTTGGAAACCCCTTTTGCACCGGAGCGGCCTGCCTTTGCGCTGTCAAACCGGCAGGGGCAGGAGTTATTGGTGCAGCAGGAAAAACAGCCGGCCTTTCGCCCAAAGGTTCTCTGGAAACTGTGGACTGCACCGGCGTTATGGTTGATGCCAAAGCCGGAATTTTGTGCAAAAAGCGGTCTGACGCCGCCGGCTCCTTGAAATATTCGTCGCGGGAAATGGCAGGGGCAGCAGTTTCGTTCTTTGGCGTAACTTTAGCAGCCCTCTCCCAATGGGGAAGATCGTCCTCCTCCTCTATAAATTCATCATCTCCCATTTCCTGTTGCTGTTCTAATTGTTGTTTTAAACCTCTCAACCAGTGCGGGAGATCTTCGTTATCTTCTTCAACCTCAACCGGAACCCGGGGAGGGGGAGGCGGGGGCGGAGCATGCCTGTTTTTAGCCCGGACTATTGTACGCCCAATAAGCAAGGCCAGAGGAATAAGTAAAAAAATTAGATTAAAAGGGGTCTCGTCCATACATATTCCTCCGGATTCTTTCCTGCTTATTAACGGCCGGCTGGGTTGCCGGGGCCGGTTGTTCCGGTAGTGCCCCCAACGGAATCACCGCCTATTGAAGAACGCATATCCGTATCGGCCTGAATGTTCCTGATCCGGTAATAATCCATCACGCCGAGATGCCCGACTTTGAAAGCTTCGGCAATGGCCAGAGGAATTTCCGCTTCTGCCAGGACAACCTTGGCGCGGTTTTCCTGAACCCTGGCGACCATTTCCTGCTCCTGGGCCTGCGCTGCGGCTCTGCGTTTTTCTGCTTCGGCCTGGAAGCGGCGCTTGTCTGCCTCAGCCTGGTCAGCCTGGAGTTTTGCGCCTACGTTCTGGCCAACGTCAATGTCTGCAATATCAATGGAAAGTATTTCAAAGGCAGTTCCGGCGTCCAGACCTTTTTCCAAAACGGTTTTGGAAATTGTGTCGGGGTGTTTAAGTACGGATTTATAGGTTTCGGAAGAACCGATGGTAGTTACAATACCTTCACCAACACGGGCGATGATAGTTTCTTCGGTGGCGCCGCCGACAAGTCTTTCGATATTGGAGCGCACTGTTACCCTGGCTTTGACGCAAAGCTGAATGCCGTCCATTGCCACAGCGTCAATTGTGCGTTTTCCTGTGCTAACATCCGGGCAGTCAATAACCTTGGGGTTAACGCTGGTTTTTACTGCTTCGTAGACATCACGCCCGGCAAGGTCAATGGCGCAGGCGCGCTGAAAGGGCAAAGTGATATTGGCTTTGTCAGCAGCTACAAGAGCGCGGCTAACTTTTCTTACATCACCGCGAGCGAGATAGTGTGTCTCCAGCATATCGGAGTTGATATCAATTCCCGCCTTGGAAAGCATGATTCGCGAATCAACTATGACATTAGGATCAACTTTGCGGATCCACATCCCGATTATCCGTCCCATGCCGACATGGGCGCCGGACAAAAGCGCTCTGAACCAAAGCCCGAAGAAGCGGAAGAATAGTACAAGAAAACCCAAGCCTATTAAACCAGCAAGACCGAAAACAATATACATTA
>JGI20163J15578_10000973_pt1 | contig 11853 bp, 8 predicted proteins | sample TergutCu122P1_FD_15578 | JGI IMG/M metagenome (IMG submission 15578)
TATTTATATGAGATTTAGTCGCTGGGTTAAAAGCGGTGTTATCGAGAGAATGTTTCGAGAACTTCATGTGCAGGGGATTCTCTGCATAAAGCCCGATGCATTGATGATGGATTCTACTACGATCAAAGTCCACCCTGATGCTTGTGGTGCTTTAAAAAAAGTGGTAAACAGCATATCGGACGCTCAAAAGGTGGACTGACAACCAAGTTGCACTTCATATCAGCAAACGCCAAGACAGGCGTAGAGTTTATCGTGAGTGGCGGTCAAGCCCACGATGCACCTCAAGGCCGTATTCTCATGGATACTATCGGCAAACAAAAACACATAATACCTTTGATTATGGACAAAGGTTATGAAGATGATTATACTCGATACATAGCCCAAACTTTAAATTTTCAGCCCATAGTGCCACCCAAATCCAACCGCAAAAACCCTTGGGATTACGACAAAGAAATTTACAAGCGTAGGAATGAAATCGAGAGACTCTTCCGCTTAATCAAGGGTTTCAGGCGCATATTCACAAGATATGAAAAGCTCGATATTATGCTTGTTGGGTTTGTTCAGCTTGCATTGGTTTATTTGAGTATTCGGTAGTGTGAACAGGCTCTAAGCAAGAAATGAGAGCTATACCAAAAACCGAAAAGTAAAGGGAATTCAAATTCTTGACCTGTGGCTTTCGAGGTGTGCTTGTGTGTGCGGGCAAATTTATATAAGCATATTCCGAACCCGCTTGCCATCTACATCCCACCGCTTTTCCGGCTTATTTTTTGCCAAAGATGTAATGTGAAACACGCTATCAAGGCCGACTTTCCATTATGAACTCTGCTAAGGACAGGGGGTCTATGAAGTTATTATTTTTTTTGATTTCAAAACGTAAATACATCACCTTACCTCCTTTCCCTTTTTTCCCGTGAGGCTCGTAAGTGAATGTTATATCAGTGTTTTCTGCCAAAGCAATTTGACAAGCATCCAGCACCCATCGTTTAAAGTTGTCATACCTTGAATACTCTTCTTCTTCTATACCCAAAAGGCTTTTAAGCTCTTCTACGGGCATAACTCTAAAACCCAGCTTTTCATATTGCTTCATCAGTTCATACATGCGCAGCTGATTTGAACTTTTAAGACGCAGGGCATTCCAGAGCCTGTAAGTGAAGTACCTGTCTCGAAACTCGAACATCAAAGGCAGGGCGCGGTCGTGGGCATCTATCTCCACATACCACTCTCCGTTTTCATCCACATCCACGACGCACTGTTTAAACAACTGAAAGCCCGTATAACCCCCGGAATCATTGGGTATATTGACAACTTTGCCCAACAGGCTGTTTGTTGCAGCCTTCATGTGTTCGATATTTAACCGCCCCAACTCCATTATGCTTTTGAAATCTTCTAAAGGAAACCTCACAACCCGCGTCCCTACATCATTTGGGTTTATCCTGCTTAGATAAATACTAAAAAATCTAAGCTCCTGAAGAGACATCGTGTTGGCTCTAATTTCATTTAGCATGTTTCTTTTAGTAACCAGATGCTCTTTGTCTATTTTCCCCATAAATTCAACCCTTTCGTGCATTATTAACATGTTATCCACATGATTTTCACAATCCACATTTTTATCAACAATTTTTCCACAGTATTTTTTTAATTCCCTTGTAATTTTAAAGTGTCTAGTTTATTATGCTAATGATTCTAGTGAAGTAACGTTCTATTTCCAAATAATACCATGCTATATTATCTAATAAAAATGCCGCATACATGGTTTATCCACAATTTTATTAACATTATATCAACATTTTGACTTTATTTCAACTAGGTTTTTAAAGATATCTAGTGAAGTTGCAAATGATTCTAGTGAAGTTGCAAATGATTCTAGTTAAGTTGCAAATGATTCTAGTGAACTAAATTTTGACACTCGCTCCTGACGCGGGTTTGCGAGACCGGAAAACAAGATTAAAGCAAGGTTAAAGTAAAAAGGTAAGTACGTACGTAACGCGCGCGAAGCCAAAAATTTCCAGCAAAAATTGAAAACAAAGTCAGTTGCGAAACAACTGTCAAAATATGGTTTTTTATTTTTGTTATACTTTTTTATTTTTCACAACAATTTACAAAATGCTTTGCTTGATGAAAGGGATAAAAATTTACATATTTTGTCAAAAAAATAAGCATAAAAGTAGTTGAGATTTTTTTGGGATGATTTTGGAAGTTGAAGAGCCTAAATTATACGTATAAAAAGATACAGATTTCAAATGAAAATGAAAAGTCGACACTTGGTACATGAAAAAAATGAGGCTCGAAAAATGCCCTTAAAATGCGAAAGAATGGCAAGGCAATAAATGGAAAATAAATACACTATTTTCCATTTATTTTTGCTGTTTTTCGATGTGGCCTTCCAGTATTACGTTCATAAGTTCATTCACGCTTAAACCCTTTATTTCAGACTCTTTACGTAAACGCTCAAACAAAGACGGCCGCATAAGCATGTTAAAGCGTTTACTTTTTCTTTCTATTAAAATGGGGCCGGAAGCGTCTTCGTCAGCTTGCCTGTCCCTTGACTCCATTTGAGGTGAAACTGCCGATTTTCCGCTCATAAATTGCAAGGCGGGTTCGTTTTTAAAACTTTTTTTGTTCATGTTTATACCTCCTTTCTTGAAGCACTTCTTCCACGAAACTTTCGTAATCTTCTGCTGCTTTGCTTTTTGGCGCATACTGGAAAATATTAACACGACTTACCTGTGCTTCCTTGATTGATATACTTTCCCGGATGGGGTTTTTATAAAACACAGCCCCCAATTCCTGCGCCTTGTGTTGGATGATTTCGGTTATATCCCGGGTAAGCACCGTGCGTCCGTTGTAGCGGGTGATTAATATGCCCTTTATAATCAATTCCGGGTTGCAGTATTTCTTAACCGTGTCAATGGTGCCTACTAACTGGTCAATTCCTTGCAAGCTGTAAATATCTGCTTGAGACGGAATTATGACCCCTGTGGAGGCTGCTAGGGCGTTGACGGTTAAAATTCCCAAAGCCGGAGGGGTGTCCAGTATTATGTAGTCATATTGATTGTGCAAAGGTTCCAAAGCTTCCTTTAATCGAAATTCTTTGCCAACTTCCACAATCAGGGTATCAGCTCCTGCCAAAGATGGGCTGGAAGCCAAAACATCCCTATCGCCTGCACTGCATATGGCATTTTTTGCGGGAACTTTGTTTAACAACACATCCAAAATTGAAAACTTGGCATTATCGGCATTTAGGGTTTGGCTTAAATTGCCCTGGCCGTCCAAATCTACAAACAAAACCTTAAAGCCGCGGTTGGCCAAGCCGCTGCCAAGGGCGTGGCTTGTAGTTGACTTCCCTACGCCACCCTTTTGGTTGATTATGGAAATAATTTCTCTCACAAGATATCCCTCCCTTATGTGTATACAGACATGTGTATACACATACACATGTCTGTATACACATACACATATTATAAACCATTTTTTTACAGCACGTCAAGCATTATTTTGGATTCCAGAACTTTATATTTTACTTAACACATTAAATTTGATATAATGTTGATGTACGGTGCAAAGCTCCAAACACAGGAGGGAAAAAGATGAGTCGGCTTAGGCTTGGCATAGATATTGGTTCTACTACGGTTAAGCTTGCCATGGTGGACGAAATGGGCAATATAGTTCTTGGTAGGTATGAAAGGCATTTTTCCAATGTTCAGGATACTCTTGAAAGTCTGTTTAGGGATGGATTGGAAAAATTCGGCGGCGCGGAATTTTCTGCTCAAATAACCGGTTCGGGTGGCCTGACAATTTCTCAGTGGATAAACATACCCTTTATTCAAGAGGTGGTGGCTGCTGCCCATACGGTAGAACAAACAGCACCCCAAACCGATGTGGCAATTGAAATTGGCGGCGAGGACGCAAAGATTATTTATTTTACCGGGGGCATCGAACAAAGGATGAACGGCATTTGCGCAGGGGGTACGGGCTCTTTTATTGACCAAATGGCCGCCCTTTTGCAAACCGATGCTTTGGGTTTAAACACCCTAGCCGAAAACCATAAAGTGATTCATCCCATTGCTGCCCGCTGCGGCGTATTTGCTAAAAGTGACATCCAGCCTCTTATTAACGAAGGGGCGGCTAAGGAAGACTTGGCGGCTTCGGTATTTCAAGCGGTGGTGAGCCAAACCATATCGGGATTGGCTCAAGGCAAACCGATTCGGGGGAATGTGGCATTTCTGGGTGGGCCGCTGCATTTCTTGCCCCAGTTGAGAGAGCGTTTTGCCATGTCTTTAAATTTAAGGCCCGAAAATATAATAATTCCAGAAAATTCCCATTTGTTTGCCGCCGCAGGGGCGGCACTGACGGCAAGGGCGAATAAGACCACTTTTGACCAATTAATACATAATATCAAACATAACAAAATACTGACCCACGAAATTGCCCGCCTTCCGAGGCTTTTTGAGGATGAAGGGCAGCTTGAGAAATTTGTAAATCGTCATAACAAGGCCAAGCTGCCCCGGCAGGATTTAGAGCAATATCGGGGCAAAGCATTTTTGGGCATTGATGCGGGGTCAACCACAACAAAACTTGCTCTTATAAGTGAAGAGGGTAAATTGCTTCATTCCTATTATTCCGGCAATATGGGCAGTCCATTGACAGTTATAACTGCCGCCCTTAAAGAGATTTATAAAATTTTGCCCGAGGGTGTAAAAATTGCCGCTTCCTGTGTGACAGGATATGGTGAAGCCTTGGCAAAAGCGGCTTTAAATATCGACCAAGGGGAAATCGAAACTGTTGCTCATTACAAAGCGGCGGCGTTTTTTGAGCCTAAGGTGGATTTTATTTTAGACATCGGCGGCCAGGACATGAAATGTATGCGCATTAAAAACGGCGTGATTCATAATGTCTTACTTAACGAGGCCTGCTCGGCGGGATGCGGCTCCTTTATCGAAACCTTTGCAAAGTCTTTGAATTTAAGTGTGCCTGACTTTGCCCAAATTGCCCTTTTCGCCCAAAATCCCATAGATTTGGGCTCCAGATGCACGGTTTTTATGAACAGCCGCGTAAAACAGGCGCAAAAAGAAGGGGCCGAAGTGGCGGATATTTCTGCCGGACTTTCTTATGCTGTGATTAAAAATGCCTTGCATAAGGTTATTAAAATTACTGACCCTGCTGAAATGGGCGAAAAAATTGTGGTGCAGGGCGGCACTTTTTACAACAATTCCGTGTTGCGCACCTTTGAAGCCATTGCGGGGCGGGAAGTTATACGCCCTGATATTGCGGGGCTTATGGGGGCTTTTGGTGCTGCTTTGGTGGCCAAGGAAAACGAAGGCGAAAAATATGGCGGCCTGATTGGGTCTGAGGAACTTGTGCAGCTTAAAGCCGAATCCACAATGACACGCTGCAAATTGTGTGAAAACAATTGCTTGCTTAACATCAACAAATTTACGGGCAACAAAACATTTATTTCCGGAAACAGATGTGAAAAGCCTTTGGGTAGCCAAGGTGACAGCGGTGTGGCCAAGGGAGTGGATTTGTATGAGTATAAATATAATCGCATTTTTGACTATAAGCCGCTGGCAGCAGAGGAAGCCCCACGCGGCACGGTGGGCATTGTTCGCGCCCTGAATACTTATGAAAATTATCCTTTGTGGCATACATTTTTTACCAAATTGGGCTACAGGGTTGTTTTGTCACCCAAATCCTCCCGTAATGTTTATGAGAAGGGATTGGAATCCATGCCCAGTGAATCGGTGTGTTACCCGGCGAAACTGGTTCATGGCCATACAATGGAGTTGATAAACGCAGGTGTGGACATGATTTTTTATCCCAGTGTTGTTTATGAAAAGCGGGAATATGCCCGGGCGCATGATTGTTTTAACTGCCCTATTGTGGTAAGTTATCCCGAAAACATTCGCGCCAATGTGGACGAAATACATAGCTTAAAAATTGATTATCGCAATCCCTTTATAAATTTGAATGATAAAAAATCCATGCTGGCCGAGCTGAAAGCTGCTTTTCCAAACATCCCGGCAAAAGAAATAAAAGCCGCATTTGATGCGGCTTGGTTTGAGTCGGATAAAGCAAAGGCCGATATCCGCAAAAAAGGCGAGGAAGTTTTGAAAAACCTGGAAAACAGCGGCAAATATGCCATTGTTTTGGCCGGGCGGCCTTATCATATTGACCCTGAAATTCATCACGGCATCCCCCAAATGATTGCCGCCTACGGCATTGACGTTTTGACGGAAGACGCGGTTTCTCATCTGGACGACGCCCATGATTTGGGGCCTTTAAATGTCCGCGACCAATGGGTTTATCATTCCCGCTTATACAGTGCCGCGGCTTTTGTGGCCAAACAGCCCAATCTGGAACTTGTCCAGCTTAATTCTTTTGGCTGCGGCTTGGATGCCGTCACCACTGACGAAGTGCAGGACATTTTAGAGGCTGCGGGAAAAATTTACACATGTCTGAAAATTGACGAGGTTAACAACTTGGGCAGTGCGCGCATTCGTATACGCTCTTTGTTTGCGGCTTTGGGAGAAAGGGCGAAAAAAGGCATCACAATTCACAAGCCCGCGCCAAAGCCTGCCCGCGCCTTATTTACAAAAGAAATGAAGCAAAGCCATACCATCTTGTGTCCTCAAATGGCCCCTATCCATTTTGGCCTTGTGAAAGTGGCCTTTGAGACGGCGGGATATAAAATCCATATGATGCCTGCGATTGACAAAGAAGCGGTGGACATTGGCCTGAAATATGTCAACAACGACACATGTTATCCCGCCATAATTGTTGTTGGTCAGCTGCTTAAAGCCTTGCAATCGGGGGAATATGACATTAACAACACATCGGCCATAATGTCCCAGACAGGCGGCGGTTGTCGAGCCTCAAATTATATCGGGTTTATACGCCGCGCTTTGCGTAAAGCAGGGATGGAGCAAGTGCCTGTAATCTCTGCCTCCACTGGCGGCATTGAAAAAAATCCGGGCTGGAAATATAAAATATCTACAATTAAAAGAGCAATCAAGGCTTTGATTTACGGGGATTTGTTTATGCGTGTCCTTTATGCCGTGCGGCCTTATGAGGCCGTCCCCGGCTCTGCCGAGGCCCTGTTTGAAAAGTGGTATGAATTGGCAAAAACCGACATTAAAGACGGGGGTGCTTCCTCGTTTAAACAAAATCTTTATGATATTGCGGCGGACTTTGACAATCTGCCCCTTTTGGACATAGTAAAACCTAAAGTTGGTGTTGTGGGTGAAATTTTAGTAAAATTCCACCCCACGGCCAACAATGACATTGTGGGCTTGCTGGAGGCCGAAGGAGCAGAGGCCGTCGTGCCCGATTTGCTGGACTTTTTCCTTTACACCTTTTTAAACACAAATTTTCGCCACAAACATCTGGGTGGCAGTGCTTTGGCAAAAAACATTTTTAACGCCGCAATTGCCGCTATTGAATACAGCCGAAAACACATGGTTGCCGCTTTGGAGCAAAGCCGCCGCTTCCATGGACCAAAACCCATTAAAGAACTGGCCGGGATGGCTGCGCCCTTGCTTTCTATAGGCAATCAAAGCGGCGAAGGCTGGTTTTTAACGGCGGAAATGATTGAATTGCTTCAAACAGGCGTGCCAAATATAATTTGTACCCAGCCTTTTGCATGCCTGCCAAATCACGTTACAGGCAAGGGCATGATTAAAGAATTGAAACGCCATTATCCCGAGGCAAATATTGTGGCAATAGATTATGACCCGGGGGCAAGTGAAGTTAATCAGCTTAACCGGATTAAGCTGATGCTGGCTCAGGCTCAGCGGAATTTGGGCTTGTCGCGCCAAACAGAAGAAAAAAACATTCACGCGACGCATATGTCGTAATTTATCGAAATTTGATTTAAGATTTTACAGAAACAACTGTTGCATATATATATATATATATGTTATATTGAACGTAGCGATTGCAATCAACTAAACGGAATATCAAACAAATGGTTTATGCCTGCGGCCGCGGCGAGACTATTTGCTTGACAGATTATTTTAAAGGAGGCATCAATGTTAATGAAAAAGTTTTTTGGTTTACTTGTTTTAATTTGCCTGACAATCGGAATGTCAACAGTTGCGCTTGCTTCTGAGCGGGAAGTTGAGCCAAACAGGCAGAGCCACATCAATATGCTGCAAGCAGCTCTTGACGGCATTACGGTGGACGCTGCAAGAAGCAACGCAAGAGCAAGAGAGGGCATTGATTTGTCAGACGATGCTGAGCGTTTTTTCTTTTTGAAAGAATTAATGGCTCCCGTCACAGCTACTTGGCATTATATAGCAGAAGCTGTGTTGGCTAGTTTCCCATGTCTAGAATCCAGATTGAATCGTATCCTAATGGAACCTATAGTAATTGAGCATGAATACCTTGGGGCTATAGAATTTATGCTTGAAGGATGCGACTTTACTGTCTCTGCGGGCATGAGAAGAACCTCAGAATTTCATTTGCTGGAGGAATTTATTGCACAAGTGCTTGAGTTTGAAGATGAGACCGCTGCAATCGCTCGTTTTGAAACTATAATAGGGGACGAGACATGGTCAGCTTTTGACCCGTGGGGTCGCCCCGGTTTTATTGCAACTTACAGTTCGCGGGCAACTTGGCAACGACAATTTAATGGCGTAATCACATTCATAGGCGTTCCTTCNGCTTGGTTTGCTATTAATATACCTAGCATGGTATCTAACATGACCAATACCTTTAACTCAGTATCAAATAATGGGACGACATTTGCGTTTGCAGCTTCGGCCTTTAGGATATATCACATATCTCCGGAAGGCGTGATGAGCGGTGCTTCAAACCGTTCTATATCTTTTCCGTAATTTGATGGACAAACTAAACCAGCACGATTAGAGACATAATTAATATGTACTGTGTCTACATATTTTTGCTAAGCAGATTAGAGGAGTCGAGGTTGCTCCCTCCTCCGGGCATTATTTTAATCAAATTTTTATTTGGGTTAATATATTGCTGACTGTTTTAATACTAGCCGTGATTCTTAGGTTTTTGGTAAAGGGAATTATTTTGGCAAAATCGAAAAATTGCGGCAAGAAGAGTAAGTGATAAAACACACAAGAGATTACCTATCTCTTGTGTGTTTGCTTTTAAGGGTGGACAGACTTACTGCTTTTCGTCATCGGGAGTAATTGTCTCTACCAAAATGAAGGTGAGTTTGTAGAGGGCTGCGCCACCATGTACAGAGATATTTGGAGCAGTATAAATTATATGTATGTGTATACACATACATATAAAACAATACCCGGGCAAATGATACTTGCCCGGGTATTGTTTTATCCTCACAATTCGGCGATACAAAAACCAAGCGCATCAACATGCGCTTGGTTAGTTCTCAACTGCTGCTAAGTTCTTCAATCATTTCCTCGTGTTCAATGCTGCCGCCTTTTTCTTTTTTCACAAACTTATAAAAAGTATTGCGCTTTAAGCCAAGGCGGCTCATGGCTTCGGTGCCGGTGATAATACGGTTTTTGTACAGCCCGTAAATTTCTTCCCATTGCCCGGGGCGGTCAATTTCCTTGCGCCCCTTAAACTTCCCCTGGCTTTTGGCAATGGCGATGCCTTCGCGCTGGCGCTCCAGGATATTTTCCCGTTCAAATTCATAAATCGCGCCAATAAGGGTAAGCATAAGTTTGCCCGTGGGTGTTTCTGTGTCAAGGTTTTCTTTTAGGCTTACAATTTTCACGCCTTTTCTTGCAAAGCTTTCGGTGATGTCCAAAAGGTCTTTGGTAGAGCGGGCAAGGCGGGAAAAGTCCTTGATAAAAACCGTGTCCCCCGTGCGTATGTATTCCATCATTTGGCGGAGCATGGGGCGGTTGGGCTCTCTTGTGGAAATTTTTTCCACAAAAATTTTGTAAAGTCCTAAATCGCGAAATGCTTCCAGTTGGCGGGCCTCGTTTTGGTCAACGGTGCTTACCCTAACATAACCCACCCTGGTTTTGTCCGGTTGGTTTTCGTCTGTGATAACGCGGCTTAAACCTGCGTTGATGTCGAATGTCATATGACAGTCCCCCAATAAATTTGTCGAATGCTTCATCGAATTGCTTTGAAGTAGTCGCGTCGTTTACTTGCTGCGTCCCGTGTCGGGCAGATGTCTGGCCGCCATTGCCGTCGCACGCCGCCAAAACAAATAGGACGTCAACAAAAAATCATGTAATATTATAACATTTAATTTATCACAAGTCAATAGGGTTTTAAATATCTGTTTAAAAATTCTGCCGTCAATTTCAAATAAGCAAAATTCGCCTAATTTTTTACCGGCACATAAGTTTGTTTGAACTCTAGTCTAAAAAATATATTCTAATCTCTAACTTGCTCTTTATTCCCGGGCGCCATCTCAATTTTGCGTCTTGCATCTGACATCATTTGGCGTATAATTAAAAGTGGGGGTGAATTTATGAAAAATAGAATTATGAAAAGTTTTTGCGGTGTTGTGATTTTGTTGGTGGGATGCGGGGTCATGAACAAAGAATCGGAATATAATGCAATTTTAACCCAAGCAATAGAGCAAGAAAGAATAAATCTACGCTTCCCCCATGTTTCGGACATACAGGGATTTATCTCCCTCGACAACGGAACACTGATTGACAAAAGATTGTTTGAAGCTTGGACAGTACATAACCCTCGGGAAATGCACTTCAACGAAGATGATTTATGGCTCATTTTTGATTTGATAATAAGGCATTTTGATTATATAAATGCCGGTGATGAAGATGGACTTCGCTCCACGATGGAGGGGATGGATGGCTCGGACGGGAATCATTTTCATCCGCTTATATGGGCCTTTATGGAAGAACAAAAAGGTTCATCGCTGTTTGTAGAGCGCATAATTCTCTCAAGCTTCGGATTTGCAATTAGAGTTATTATATCTAATGACAGAGGTGACGAGTTCCATGTGTGGCCGTTAATTGATGGGAGTGAATCTTGGCGGATAATCAGATACTTTAATCACATCACTCTACGTAAAGACTGGTGGCCGATTGAATATATAGATTTGTGGGCGTACATAATAACTATGCATATAGAATCATGGGAGCATATCAGGCCGAGGTTGCAAGGGGACTGAACAAAAACAAGCCTGCCTCAAAAGCGGACTTGTTTTTTCTGCCTTACTATAAGTTGGTGAATACTTAGTGGTTTAAATTTGCCTAGCCTACAAATGCACGTATTCCATTTGCCAAAGCTTGCGCCAGCTCCTGACGCCTATTTCGCAAAATATTAACGTCAGGATTGACTAGTGGGCTATCGATGAAAGCAAGCTCAGGATAAACGGCAATCATGCGGGTAAAGCGTAACACACCTAAAGAACCATGTCTCGTTTGCTCTTCTGTTATTACGCCATTAAAATCCCTTACTCTCATTCCAAGGGAATTACCCAAGGTATTGCTGACAATTTCGGCAAAGCGTCGGGTGGCTTGCAAGTCGCGTGCCGGGTTATTTGGACTTTGTGTTGGTATTATGGTTTCGACTCCGGTGCCACCGCCTGAATTTGTGTGCACGCTTATAAAGTAGTCCGCATTCCAGTTATTGGCCATTTGCCAACGTTCGTTAATGGAACGTGTGACATCTGTTGTTCTTGACATCATAACCTCAAAGCCTTGTGCTCGTAAAATCTGCGCCAATCTGTTTGACACGTCAAGATTAATATCGCTTTCTCTCATGCCGTTGCCTAACGCTCCTGGGTCACTGCCTCCATGGCCGGGGTCAATAAATATCTTTGTCCGCCACCGGGCAAACAAAACAATACTGCTATTAAGAACCATCTGCGGATGAAGCAAACTGCCACCCTGAGCAGCAGTAGCCCACCCCAAAAATCCCGCAAAAGGC
>JGI20163J15578_10000974_pt1 | contig 11826 bp, 7 predicted proteins | sample TergutCu122P1_FD_15578 | JGI IMG/M metagenome (IMG submission 15578)
CCAAGCCGTAGCGGGTACGAAAAAAATTCACAACGTCAAAGGTTCTGATATGCTCTATGGTTTTATCATCAATCATCAATTCCACCTCAATCTTCCGAAACCATGAAAATGTTGTTGCCAATATGGCGTATTGATACTGGTATATTGCACAGGCGACCCGGCATGAACCATGACCCCGCCACCTGCGTAAATACCGATATGGGTTATTGTGTCTGATGTTGCATAAGTTGAATGGAAAAACACAATATCTCCTCGCATTTGCATTCCATAAGGAATGGCCACAGAACGGTTATAGATGCCTTGTGCTGTTGTCCGTGGAAGTGGGTACACACCCGATACCCGATAGATCCATGCCACAAAAGAACTACAGTCAAAGGCATCAGGACCATTTGCACCGTAAACGTAAGGTTTACCCAAATGACGATTGACCTCATTGAATAGAGTGGTTAATCGTGCTTCGTCTAGCGGCTCTGGTATATCATCAAATACAACTGATTGCCTTGTTTTTATGAAAAACAAAGGGTTTAGAACCTGGCCATCTCGCCAAAGTTCAAAATGTAGATGGGGTCCTGTGCTATCGCCTGTAGAACCAACATGAGCGATAACATCTCCAGCACGGACAGTCTGCCCACTTGATACTAGATTTCGGCTATTATGGGCATAACGAGTTATAATACCATTTTCGCCTATAAGCTCCACAAGCAAGCCAAAACCACCTGCTTCACCTGCAAAGCGCACTACGCCGTCATGGGTTGCAAGAATAGGAGTACCTGTTGGCAAGGCAATGTCAATGCCTTGGTGTATTCGTACACCACCACGGATGGGATCGATGCGATAGCCAAAGTTACTGGTAACGTGCCTAAGCCATGGAAAGTCAAAAGGGCTTCCTAAAAATTGCATTCCACCGTGGGTCATCATCAGCATTTGAAATTGCCCTAGAGCGGAATTATCAAGACGGCTCATAAGTGTGGGACGCAAACTCCCCTCTGCCGCTTGACTATGGATGTCTTGTAAAACAGGGATTATCTCTGGATAAGTAAATTCACCGTGAGTGGTGGTCAGATAAGCGATTAGTGCAAATGCGTCATCCGTAGAGCGGGTAAAAGCAGGGTTAAAGTAACTGTAATGGCGAGTTGCATGAGTGATGGATAATTCGTCCGTTTGAAAACCCATGGTAGCTACGAATCCACCTGCCACCGAACTAAGAAAGACAGAACATGAGCCAACAAACAGCATAACAATAAGAATCGGAACGACAAGTTTCAGCCCAATTATAAGGACTTTCGCACTAATCGTTGCAAGTGCAATTTTTGCCTTGATTAGTAAAGCTTTTATTGCTACAAGTTTTGTCGCTCCAATGCCCAACTTACCTGCTGTAACAGCAGATTTTCTGGTTACGGCACCTATCTTTTGCGCTTGTATCATTCGATGTTTTAGGCGCTTCTTTTGCCACATCTTGGATGTAAACGTGGTAGCACTTCCTTTTGATTTAGTAGCTGTAATGGGAGTTGTTTTTGTTGCTTTGCGGGTAGTGTGAGGTGCAGTATGTTTGATGGTAGCAGATTTGGTAGAAGCATGGGCATTTTGTACAGCGTTTTTCTTTTGAAATTGTCGCCCCCTTTGTATCATCTGCTTGCCCAAGACAACACTTGCCTCTGTTCCACACTCAATCTTGTGAGCAGATTCGATACCTACGTTTTCTTTCTCAACCTCGTCAACCTTACCGTGAATATACTCCTTTGCTTGGTGCTGAAATGCATGGGTACAATGTGTTACATATTGCCGTGGCTTGGATTTACTTGCGGTAGTTATGGCAGCTTCGAGGGCAATTGACTTCCCAAGAGGGGAAGTGGTGGAAACCCTATCATTGAACGGTGGAGTAGATGACTTCGGGACAATTTGTCCCGAAGTGAGAGCGGTGGGTTCTGATGCCTTTTTCCAATCCATAGCATAAGGTGACTTGCTCTTATTTTTCGGCATGTTCGACCTCCGTATCTGAACCAACGGGGCGAGTATTTAGTAAGCGATAGATTTCGGTATCTTTTGGGAATTGGTCTACAAAGGGGATAATCGTATCGCCATAAAACATTAACCCGTTTCCTGCTTGTGATTGGGTAACGTAGGATAGTTGATGTTCGGAAATACCCAGATGTTTAGCAAGTATTTCACGGTCGCCCCCTGCTTGGTTGAGCATTAAGATGAAATCAGAGTTGTCTAGGATGTTCTCAATCTCCGCAGATGACAGCAAATCCTTTACGTTTTGAGTTAAACCTGTGGGAATACCACCCCATTTACGAAAGCGTTTCCAAAATTCAATAGAGTATGCCGCCGTCTGTTTTTCTTTCAAAAGGAGATGAAATTCATCAAGGTATAGCCACGTTTTCTTACCCATATCACGGTTTTGGCTAACTCTGTTCCACACAGCATCTTGTAAGATAAGCATTCCTAGCTTTTTCAGTTGGTTGCCAAGCTCTTTAATGTCGAATACAACAAGACGGTTTGTTAAATCTACATTGGTACGGTGGTTAAATACATTCAAGCTACCTGATACATAAATTTCAAGAGCCACTGCCAAATGCTTTGCCTCCAGTTCGTCTTGGTCAAGTAACACGAGGTATAAGTCCTCCAAAAGCGGGATATTTTCTGGCTTCGGGTTCTCTAAAAAGGGGCGATATACTAGACGTACACAACGGTCAATGACAGCCTTTTCCGTAGGCGTAATGCCCATTCTGCCACCAAGGATAAGTTCACAAAATGACAAGATAAAATCGGATTTAAGCGCTAATGGATCGTCATCACCACAATCAAGAGAAATATCCATAGGGTTTACAAAGTGCTTACTAGACGGCGATAACTTGATGACCTGCCCGCCAAGTCGCTTACCTAATGGTCCATATTCGGCTTCGGGGTCGATAACAATAATGTCATCATTTGATGTGAGAAACACGTTGACAATTTCACGTTTCCCGGCAAAAGATTTACCGGAACCGGGTGTGCCAAGAATTAAGCCATTGGGGTTTTTAAGTTTCTTACGGTCTGCCATAATCACGTTGCGAGATAAGGCATTTTGACCATAATAGAGTGACTGCCCGCCCATGCGTAATTCTTGGGTCATAAACGGCACAAAAATAGCAGTGGAGCTGGTGGTAAGTCCTCGCTGTATTTCAATGCTGTTATGGCCAAGTGCTAGGCAGGACATAAAGCCTTGTTCCTGTTGGAAATCTAAGCGCTTTAAAGCACAGTTATAGGTTTGTGCAATACCCGATGCGGTAAAAATATCATTTTCTAGTTGTTGGAGAGTTGGAGCATAATTCGTTACTAGGAATGTGAGCAGAAATAATCGCTCATTGCGAGATTGCAAATCCTCTAGTAAATTTTCGGCATCCTTACTGTATGTTACAAGGTCTGGTGGTAAAATATCCATGTCGTAACCTGCCCTTACTGCTTGCTTTTGAGCATCAATTTTCATTTTGGCAATATCTGACACCTTACGTTTGATTTTCTTAATGGCGGCTACTTGGTCCACTGCTTGAACATGTATGGCGACGGTCATTTCAGCATCCATCTCAAGCAAATCCCTAAGTAACTTATCCGATAATTCCGATGCCATGATTTGTAAATAAGAAGTTGCACCCCATGTTTTGCCGGTACGAAACATTCTAGGCTTAAATTCAAAGGAAGTTGGTGCAATGAAATCCTTAGTTGTCATACCTGTTTGGGGGATTTGTGACCATTCAAAGGAAAATTTCTCCTGTCTTGCTCCGACACCTAAGTGTAATTGTGAGTGCAGTAGCTCTAAGCGTTCTCGTCCATTAAGAGCGTAAGCCCCTGAGCCGAGCTTTTTATAGTTTCCTATAATATCAGATTCCACACGGTCAAGGCGTTGACGTGCCACAGATACATCATCTGCATATACCCCAAAAGTAGTATAGCGAGAACGTAAAATGCCATTATTGCTACGGGCTATTTGGCGTTTGAGCATCTTCTTAAACTCACCACGAATACTGTTGAAATGGTCGTCGGCACCGGGGATATTCACGCTATACCCACGCTCCTGTGCCCTACGATTTGGAAAAATAAATTGGCAAGGCAGGTTGGCATCAAAATAGTTTAGAAATGAACCATAGCCGTCTAAAATAGCGTTTTGGTCATCTTGTGATGCCACCGAATAATTGATGTCCTCGTAGGCGATGGTTTTAGTGAAATAACCCTCTTGGACTTTGCAAACGCCATCTTTATACATTTGAACATAGGGAATGGTTTGTTGTGCCGTTTGGACTTTATGTTTCTGACGGCTTCTGGCACGTTTTGATAGTTGTCTTTTTGGTTTTGCCATGGGTTTCAACCTCCTTTGTACTTAATATTTGATAGAAATTCTTGGTTTTGTATGGACGTGATGATGGTGTCAACCAGCACGTCCGCAGGATATTACACACGACTTTTTCAAAGGGTAGACCGTCACGCTCATACATTGCCATTAAAAAACAAGGGAGCATAATCACAATCATCAAAAGCATGGCGGTCATGTTGCCGATAGTACCTCTGGTAAATAAGTAGACGGGAACCCCAATAATAACGGCGATACCAAAACAGATTAATTGTCGTTTGGTTAGATTAAATGCAATTTTGGTTTTTATTTTTGATAAGTCGTTAGGAACAGGAACGTAAGCCATCTAATTCCTCCTTTCCACACTTCGGGACAACGTGTCCCGAAGTGAAATCAATAGTTGTGGCACATCGATATGTCCATGACGAGTCGGCATAGATGATATTAAACTTCTTCATAGGAAATGTCCTCCGATTCTTCGATAATACCTTGCATGATATACGCTACACACGGTACAGCAACGGAGTTTCCAAGCATCATATATCGCTTGTTATCGGATATTTCTTTCCCATCATTACCATAGGCAGTCCAACCATCGGGAAAACCTTGCAGACGCTCACATTCAACAGGTGTCAGNCGTCGTACCACATAAGGTGGGGGCGGTGGTACAATCAGACTTTCTGAACCACCGCCATTTGAACCACCACTGGCACACAGCGTACCTATCCCATCACGAAATCCACCAAAACTAGATCCCGTATAGCAAGTGGCGTGTTTATCTGTTGCGGTTAGGGTATAACAGGTATTTTCGCTGATACCTAGACCTCGTGGCCCCTTTGATTCCTGACGACCAATAATCATCCCTTGAATAGCATAGGCGCTTACGGCGTGTTGGTCGCTTCCTGTCAGCGTATGGCAGATATTTTCTTTTATGCCTGTACCGCGGATGCCATATTCGCCGGGTCCTTTTGATGTGGCGTGTATGCAATAAGTAGGCTCAACCACGCATAAATCCGCTTCCGCACCTTGTCCGTCCGGGCGATTTAATCCTGCCGCCGATGCGGTGAGCGTTCCCGAAACAGCAGGATGCGTTACTACAGGCATGTTGCCGTGTGTCTGTGACCGAAGTGTGGGCGAACAGTCAGATTTTTCAATGCCTAGACTGTTGCCCCCTTGGTCATTTAGAACTGTGATATTGCTATCTAAGACTAAACTTTCCCAGTCAGATTCATGTTTTGGAGCTCCACCATTGGCCCTTAATGTGCCTGTGGTATCTCGTATTGTGCTTGTGTTACAAGTGCTTCCTGCAACATGGACGGCAATGTTTTCCCCCGACGCTTCGCGCGCCGTAAGATACCTGCGCAGGCTTTTGGGCTTAAAGAGTATTTCGCCGGAGCATTTGCCACCAAAACTTGCGACAAGAAAGATTCTCCGGCGTCGCTGTGGCACTCCGAAAAATTGGGCGTTGTACACACACCACGCAAGGGTGAGTTTGTTATCGTATAACCCTCTGGGTTCTCCAATCTTTTTGTCCGTTGTTTTGGAGTTTCCTCTACATAACCCCACCATTCCGGCGTTTGCCCATTTTCCAGAATCAGGCATTGGAATTTCGGTCTTTGTGAACGCCGATAACACCGTCGCAAAATCAGCTCCCCCAGTTGAAGATATTGCTCCGGGTACGTTTTCCCAGATTGCATAAGTTGGATATTTCCCATTGGTTGTCTCCCTCATTTCATCAATAATTCGTATGGCTTCGTTAAATAAGCTAGAGCGTTCCCCCTGTAATCCTGCCCGTTTTCCTGCCATGGATAAATCTTGGCAAGGTGAACCAAAGGTAATGATGTCAACAGGCGGTAGCGTTCTACCATCTAGCTTTGTAATATCGCCAACCTGTTTCATGTTTGGAAAATGACGGCGGGTAACGGCTTCACATTTTGGGTCAATATCACTTGCCCAAAGAGGTGTAATGCCATAAAAAACAGCGGCATAAGGAAAGCCCCCTATGCCGTCAAACAAAGAACCAAGTGTTAAGTTGTGTTTGCTAATAATTGTGTTCTCCTTCCTGTTATATTGCTGGAGCAAGGTCAGGCTGTCCATGAGCAGGAACAGACCCCCTCCATATTTGAGCATTTTTGGCGACACCGATTGAACCAGCGAGCATCTGCGAGTGTTCAAGCGGGTTCCTTTAGTGTGGGTTAATGTACCCCGAAAATTGATTTACTTACTGAGCCTGTCTTAAATAGGGTAAAGCAAAGCAACACCGTATAACCTATTGCTACCCAGATTGCACCGATTGGATCGCCACTTGTTACAATGCTTTGGAGCAAGATAGCATAAATCGCAATACAGACAAGAATCAAGAATCCTTGAAGGCCTATGGCNCACANGGCNTTNAAATAATTTTGCCCCATTTGGCCAAATTCGCGACTTGATAAAGTNGCAAAGGGAATNGGGGCAAGACTTGTCATAATNAATATTTCTATCATACGTCCATAGACAATNACAATAACNATGATATTTAACACAATCATTGTNATCTGCACAAGNAATGACTGCATCCATAACCCAAGTAATGGTCCAANNTCCATNTCCATAAGTTCGGCNCGGAATGTATCCATCACGTCAGGGGTAACAGCAGTTGTTGTGCCAATAAGATTACCGGCTTGANTTACCACATNTTGGGATACGTCAAAAATCGCCATGATAGCGGTAAATGTATTTGCCAAAATCAGNACAGCGATAAAGGTTTTGAACACCCATTTGAAAAATAGCCAAGTGTCAACTTCGTTTAGATTATTTTTGTCGATTATCATTTGGATTAACTCATAGGTGGCTAAAAAGGTTAAAATCACCCCCGCAATAGGTAAGATAATTGTTTCCGAAAGTTGCCGTATCAGGTTGAAAATTCCCGGATGCCAGGCGGACGGGGACGTACCCACCAAAGTAGTTACATCCCCAATTTGCCCTTGTACATCTTCGAAAAGTCCGTATAGATTCGCCATAATTCCGTCCACAAGCAGACCCCTTAGCCAATCAGTGAGCCAGTTTGTGAGCCAACTCAATATCTGTCCCCCTTAAAATAATGTGGATAGGAGAGGGACAAGAGTTGTACCTAGCAAAATANCCCCTCCGCCAGCCATGAGTTGCTTAACGCCTTGACTTTTAGCGGCAGGGTTATCTTGGCCGTAGCCCTCTAGTAGATTGATGACACCCCATACGGCAAGACCTGCGCCAAGAGCGACAACTAAGGTTTGTAATGTTCCGACTGCGCTATTAAAAAATTCCATATTGTACCTCCAGTTTGTTTGATTGTAATAGACTAATTTTCTTTGTTCTTCTTAACATTAAGTACCACCAATCCAATTCCAATAGAAATAATACCAAGCCCAGCAAATATTAAACGCACCCATGGTAACTGGGTATCATCACCTGTTTGGGGAGCTGGTATCGGCTCATTTGGTTTACGGTGGTTTTCGACTGTGATTTCAATGGTTTCCTCGTGCTCACTGATGTTTACGACAAACACTTTATCAGATAATACAAAGCCCTTTGGTGCACGGATTTCACGGATTTCAAACTCACCAAAGGGAATGTCATGGAAGTAGGCATAACCTTCATCACAAGAAGTAGCCTCGGCAATTCTTACATCATCTTGGTATAACGCAAAGACCGCACCTGCCAGGCGTTCACCTGATTCAGCACAGACCTTGATAATGCGAATGTTACCTTGGATTGGTTGATTTTCTACCGTGATGAACTTATGAACAATGGCAACATACTGACTTTCCCATGATAAGGTAACATCATGACTTGCCCCGTTAATGATAAAGCCCTCTGGCGCATACATTTCAATCACAACATAGTCGCCCAAAGGCAATTCACGGCTGGTTGCAAGACCATCATTATCTGTGATAATAACGTCAGCAAGATCGCCCTCCTCATCGTAAATATGGAATACCGCACCCTCTAGGTGTTCGCCTGTTTCTTCGCACACCTTTTCAATGGTGACAATTCCTTTAATCGGGATGTTTTCAATAGTCACAAACTCTGTAACAATGGTAACATACTGATTTTCATAAGTAAGAGTTACAAGAATTGGTGTAGGGTCTAGTAAAAAGCCGTGGGGAGCTTCTATTTCTATAAGATGGTAGTTTCCTAAGAATAATGGGGTTGACTTAGCTAAACCATCTTCATCTGTGGTAATCGTATCTACGATTTCACCGACATGAACACGGACTGTACCATCAGGTGTAATAATATCCTCAGCAGCTATAACCTCAAAGGTTGCATCAGACAAACGGTGGTCGGTAATTTCGCAGACTTTTTCAATCGAGATAATGCCCATAGCAGGCTCATTGTACATCCGAACTTCTATCATATTTTCCTCATTATCGTAGTCAGAGTGAATGGTAAATGGTACAGGATCTTTGGAAAGTAAATAGCCATAAGGTGCGTGGATTTCGTGTAGTTCATATTCACCCGAACGTAGCGGTTGTGGCATAACAAGCCAACCCTCTTCGTTGGTATGGAATATATCAATGGTGGTAGGGGTAGGGTAATTGAATGTTTGGGAAACCCATTCGCCTGTAGCTAAATCTTTTACACGAAACGCTACACCTGCCGTGGGAATACGCTCACCTGTCGTAGCATCCAACTTGACGATACGTACACGGCTTTGAAACTCTGGATTTTCCAAGATGAAGAAGTGTGTTTGCCCATCGCTGTCGATATACACATGGAATCTATCAACTAAGCGGACATCACCGGGAGCATATACTTCCTCTACGACGTACCAACCATAAGGTAGCCAGTTTGTTTGTGCAAAGCCGTTTCTATCGGTAGTAATTCTGTCGCGCTCTGTTGGTAAGGCATCTTCAAAACTGCCCGCTGAACGTAACCATACCTCGAAAATAGTGCCTTCTAATGGTGGGCGAATTTGCAGATTGCCCGATGTGGCATCGGTGAACTTAATTAATGCCACACGCCCACGAATGACTTCGTTGTGAACCTCTACCGTGTGTGCAAAAATGGCTTCATGGTTATTTGTTGCCGTCAATACAACACGATGACGAGTTTCGTTTAAGGTGTAGCCTGTGGGCGGTTCGATTTCCACAACATAGTATACGCCCAAGTCAAGAATCTGACTCAATTCACTGGAGCCAAGCGTTTGCACACGCTGTCCGGCTGCATTGTAAATGGCGAATACACCGTTGTCTAACTGTGCATCACCTTGCGGACGATCGCCTGTTTCAGCATCGCTCTTGATAATTTCAAGGGTAGCTCGTTGGCGTACATTGTGAAAGGTGGTACTCGGTGCTGCTGTTCCCACTTGTCCTGCCACAACGGTAACGGTGCGAGGGTTAGGCGTCGGTGCAATAAATCCATAGGGTACGATTTCAAGGATAGAGTAACCGCCTGCCACAAGTTCGGGGATATAGATTTCACCCGAAGCGGGGCTTGTGAATCTACCTACAAGATGATTGTCACGAACACGGCGCACTTCAAACTCAAAGCCGGCACGAGTGCTCCAATGCTCCACAGTTTTTATAATGCGAAGTGAGCCAAGAGCTTCTTGCCAGTCAATCGTAAATCTGATTGGTGTTACAGGGTCATCAACAGCACCCCAACCGCCAATATTTTGTTCACTTGCCGGACGCTCCATGAGTAAGGCACGCCACTGCATGTTGATAGAGCCGTGTAATGCCGGACTTGTCCAACGTCCCGATGGAACACTACTTAGGGTATTGGAGCGGAAACGGAATTGTTGGGCGCCATTTACCGTAGCAGAGTTAGCCCATGCACTTGCGCCACTACCATTGGCGTTGCGGACTTGAACCTGTGCGCCAGTAGGGGCAGGGACAGTGATAGAATTGCGATGGTCGGCTTGAAATGTTGTCCACGGTGTATATTGGCGACCGGCTGTTAAATCAAGAGATGCGGTTAAGTTAGGATTACTAAATGATTTATTGGCATAGGGCGGTGCCGGAAGTGCATCAAGCCATGCGACCCATTGACGAACAACCGCAATCGCTACTGGGCTGGCCGGTTGCATTACCGATGCATTGGGATTACGCCCTGAATAAAGGTAAGATACAATCAGGTGGGATAATACATACTCGGTATTTTGCACACTGCCGATACCCGGAATATTGGTTGATCCAGTATTTGGTAAGTTGGCTCGGCGTTGTGTTGTAAATAGTTCGTTTTGTCCAGGTGCACCCCACATATAATACAAAGCATTAGACAATGCTGAATTTTGTGCCAATACACTTGCGACATATTCGCCTGTTGTCGGTGCTGGAAGTCTAGGTTGAACACAATAGGCAAGGGTAGTATTGCCACCTATTGTCAAGGTAAAGATACCTGTTCCCCATGGTGACCAACCCGAACGTATCCACGATGCGGGAAATTGAATAAATTCACGCTGGGCAAAGTTGACATTTACAGAACGATGGGCAATGATTTCCTCGTAGGAGAAAATAGCAAAGGAATCATATTCATCAATCGCTTCTATATTTTCGTTCAGGGTTTCTTCAACTTGCGTATCCTCTTCGAGTTCAACAGTGGTATCATTTTCATTGCTTGACTCGCCATTTGGCTCATTAACAATTTCGTCCTGTAGTTGCTCGTCATCGGCAGAGGTAAAATCAATAGCTGATTCGGAAAAGAAATCAACTGCTTCCTCCTCATAGGCAAAAGCAGACATAGAAAAACTCCCGACCATAAGGACGAGAGCCAAGACAAGTGATAAAACTCTTTTTTTGTTTAATTTTTTAATCAAATTTTTCTCCTTTTCAATTTTTGTTGATGGCGTGAAAGGGCAACCGTAGAATAGAATACGGTTGTTTTTAAGTGGATTATTTATCCGATTGTTGATGTGAAGTTAGAAGCCATATTCTTATCATCCGACTTGATGTTATTGGTCGGCTCATGAGTATGGTAATCATATCCTTTTTTGCAGTATTTACTTAAATATACAGTATGCCATTGGTTTCACCTCCTCTGTAATGATTTTGGAATGGTTAGAATTTTTCATGTCAGGCCCATACAACTTCGGGACAACGTGTCCCAAAGTAAAAAGGACGTTTTGCTGCAATAGAAAAAGTCCAATAAGAAAAGGTTTGGGTGCCTTATCTTATTGAGCTTGTTGTTAAAAAGTATTGAATCTTTACTGTTTGCAATGAGTGCAGCCTACCGTATTCTTCCAGACAATATACTGTCTTTAACTATCGCAGCAGGGTTAAATTCCTTGACTACACTTTGAATGCCTCTTTTTTCTATTTCCCCAACTTTGGGACCAAGTGTAATTTCCATATTACTGAAAGCATCGTCTCTTATATTGAGATAGTAATCTTTGAAAGGTAGATCACATAAAACATTTAAAGCTTCAAAACTTGCTTGGGGATATTTGTCTAAATCTTGTTTGTGTATGTCAGGCCTATTTGGCCAAAAAACCAATATATATCGCCATTCCTTTTCAAAATCCCAATAAGTGGACT
>JGI20163J15578_10000975_pt1 | contig 11824 bp, 8 predicted proteins | sample TergutCu122P1_FD_15578 | JGI IMG/M metagenome (IMG submission 15578)
CCATTGAGTATGATTCTCTATTTATATCGCACTATGACAGCACAGCGGTAGTAAGAATTGATGGGGAGTCTGCCGTGCTTGACCTTGAGAGCAAGGAAGAGATTATTCCATTCGGGAAGTATGAATTTATTTTTCAAGTGGGATATGGAATGGTTTCTGTAAGTGGAGAAGACTTAAGAGGAAGAGCTCTTATATACATCGATGGGGAAGAAGAAATAATCCCATTAGGCATATATGAAGAGTTTTGGGCTGCGCTATCTGAAGATTTAGTTATCGTAAGCGGAGGTGCACCTGTCGGAAGAAGCCATGAGAGGGGAGTTATGAGTGTTGAAACAGGGAAATTGGCGATTCTTCGTGGGCTATATGACCCCCTTTTCATAACACCTTCTAGATATGTCGATGGAAGAATGGTATTACGATACAACAGTCAAGCGCGAATATTTGACTTTGATAGAAGAGAAAAAATAACTCCTTTTGGTGAGTATTCAGATATCCAGCTAATAGAAGGAGGATTTATGGCAGCTCAAAGGTGCGAGGGAGTTTGGCGAATAAAGAGAATTGAGGATTATTATTAGTGCAGAAGAAAAATTGTTTAATTTTTGAGATAGGTGTGAATCACAATTTGCCACTAAACACCACATTACAACATATAAAGAAAATAAGAACATATGCATGTGGTCTAATAATTGTGTGTTTTGCTATATTAGTAGGTTGCGACTCCACCCAAGAAAAAAGCAAGGTAGGAGGCTATATATTGCGGCAAAATTATGTTATGGCTACTTGCTATGATCCACAGGAGGGAGTATTCACAATGGATGCAGATAGGAAAACTGGAATGGAAAACAACCCTATGTTTAATGACTTTGAGCCGAAACCGCGAGTTTTTCAAGATGCCAGAGCAGAGTTTGAATTTTTTACTTTAACACATTTAGTGTATGGAATGGAGGATGTTGTTATTAGTTATTTGCAAGAAGAAAATGAGGCGGCAATGTTTGAACTTGCTTTGATAGCCTTGTTTCTCGCGTCATCGAGAAACCTTGAAGATGAAGTAGGTGTAGATGTACATCCAGAAAACTTGTCATTTGATATAGATATACTGACAACCCACGTAAACAGATTACGAGCATATTATGATGAGGTTAGATACAAATGGGGACTAGGAGATGGGCACATTTTGAATGTGATGTTTGTTGAGATAGGTACAACTGAAGGGGCTTTCGTTATTGAGCTATATGATACAAATATTCCACGGATAGGTAGTTATATTGGCATAGCATACGATGAATCCGTGGGCTTAAGGGTCTTTAACCTTTCAAAAGTCAACGCAAATGCTCATATGTTTACAAGCTTCATTAATGAAATGCGTGTTGATAATGATGCAGTGGATATAATAGAAAACACGAAGGAAGCATTTGTATCTGCGATGGAAAGGGTAATGAAAAAAAATAGTCAGTAATTGTGAGGAGGAAGATAAGTGTATAGTACATTATCTGACATTCAAACGAAAAATGGTGTAAGCCAAAATGTATATGGTACAAATGAAGCTGGAGAACAAATTGTTGTTGAACATAAAGAGCGAAAAAGGAAAGTGCGAAAGTTGGTTTCGACTGCGCTAATTTTAGCGATTATTCTAACAACGACTTTATGGTATATAAGGAGCATGAGCGTGGGAAGCATGGAAGGGGAGATTATATTTCTCGGCGCTGGTCCAGGACGTTCGTTTGCAATTACAGAGGATAACACTCTATGGGCATGGGGTGGTATTAGGGGAAGGATGGGAAGGTCTCTTATCGAGGGTGTTTCCAATAGCAGAAGGCCTGTGCCAATTATGGAAGATGTAGCTGTGGTGGCAGGCGGTGGTCAGACAATGGTTATAACAACAGACGGAACTTTATGGGGATGGGGTGGTAATCGAAATGGACAGCTTGGAGATGGCACTATGCGAGACAGATTAACACCGTTACCAATAATGGGAAGGGTAGCTGCAGTTTCAACCAGTGTTGTTAACACTGCTGCAATTACTAAAGATGGTACATTGTGGGCTTGGGGCAACAACCGATATGGACAACTTGGTGATGGGACACAGGAATGTAAATGGGCTCCTATTCAAGTAAAAGAAAACGTTATAGCAGTTTCTACTGGGGCATATTACATGATGGCAATTACCGAAGATGGTACCCTATGGGGGTGGGGAAGAAATCATCGTGGACAACTTGGCATTGGTACAGATAGAGATAGTAGAATTCCAAGACCAATAAAGGAGAATATTGTGTATGTTTCTACAGGATATTCTCACACAATGGCAATTGATGCAGAAGGTATTTTATGGGCATGGGGGGACGGATTTCAAGGAACGCTAGGTGATGGAACTGAGCAAGACCACCTAATGCCTATACCAATTAAAGAAAATATAGTAACTGTTTTGGCAAGTATGACTCGGACAATGGCAGTTGATGGAAATGGTATTTTATGGGCTTGGGGCTCTAATTACTCAGGATGGCTAGGAACAGGGAGTGTAGAAAGCGAAAACTATTTATTGCCCACACGTGTTATGGAAAATGTAAGTGCTATTTCGACAGTAGGTGGGCATGCTATTGCTTTGGATAAGGATGGTGGTTTATGGGTCTGGGGTGACAATTCTTCAGGACAACTAGGAGACGGTACACGAAGAGATCGGAATGTTCCGATACAGATTAGATAATAAAACTAATTCATAGGGCAGATGATTAACGTTAAGTATGTTGCTTGCTAATCAAAAAGATGGTATAAACCATAATGCCTGTGGTGTAAAAAGCAGGAAGAGCATGTAGAATGAACGGAATGAGCTTTTGTGAAAAAAGGAAAGACATTTGGCACTGCTAAGTCGAGTGAGGTAGTTGATGAAGATAATATTAAAGAGGATATTGAAATTATTCTTTGCAGGAGTATTTCTTGTTTATGGGTTAACAGCATATGGTATGAGTCCATATGATTATGAAGACGAAGGTGAGTCAGGCTATCGTGGAACCTTAGAATTAAATCTGGATGTGATTTATGACACCAGCCAGGTTGAAAATGAACGTCATACTTTTATAGGGCATCAGTTGATACCTGATTTGTTTCTAGATAGAACAACAGAAGCGGAGGAGCTCATTCAAAAGCAGCGGCGAGAGCTTTTAGATTTAGCGAATATGCAATCCTTTCAGTCAGAATATGCACTGGGGAATTACATTAATGTTGAAGAGATTATTAGTAGTCTTTTTTATGAGCGTTCAACAGAAAGTATTCTCGTTGTAAGGAGTACCGAAAGCAATAGCCCAGATATATTTCCCACATGGCTTGGAGTCGTGTTCACGATAATTGTAATTGGATTTTCTGTAGTAATAGGAGTAGGGCTGGGGCGTAAATATGCTAGCAAATTCCGAGGAAAGGATTAGCTGATCCATGGATTTTTGGAGGAGATGAAATTAATTGACATGCAAAGGAGAAATTAAACTGATGCAAAATACAGCTATAAATGTGGGATTGCATATAGGGAGAGTGGTTATTGATCTGCGAATTCCAAGATTCATAACATTGGCACGATTAAAGGAACTACTCATTGAAAACCTAGCTGAATTACCATTTGTTTTGCCTAAAAATTGGGAAATAATTCTGATTGACAAAAATGTGGTTGTCAATCAGAATGTGATGCTTAGCGAATATCCTATTGGCGATGGAGACCAATTGAAGATTGTAGAGATACAAGATATTTAGGTATAGCTACTATCCAGTACACATAAATTGAAGTAACCCAATTAAACTGGGAGCAAGGAAAAATAAATAGGTGGATAAGATGACAAGACGAACAGATGGACAAATCGATTTAGAAGTTATTGAACAAGAAGATAGCGTACGAGTTACCTTAGACTCAAGTCAATATCAAGTGAAGGACTTAAAGCAACTGACTCCTTTTCTCAAGAAAACGGAGATATTGCTTGAAGGGACCGTTGCAGATTACTGTGAAGAATATCTTGAGTTATCGTATGCTTTGCCCCAATATGCAAAAACTCTTAAAGCAGCAGCTTATCAAGGTGACAGCTTGGAACGCCTAGAGATTGCTAGTAAGCTTAGTATACTAGCAGGATGGCAAAGTAAAATTACTTGTTTGTTTTTACATCCTGAAAACTTGTACGTTGTAAGTGGTCAACTAAAAGTTGCTCATAGGGGACTGCTACGATTTTTAGAACCAAGCATTAAGGACGAGGATGCCTTTTTTAGGCAGTATAAAGCATTGGTAGTGTCTACAATTCAGCCGAAATACATTTATGAACACCTAGTAACTGGTGAAGTTCAAATTCGAGATACTCTTAGTAAAGAAATATTAGAGGCAAAATCCATTGAGGAAGTTGAACATCTACTAGATAAGCAGTATGAAGCACTTAGTCACATTCAAAAGACAACGAAGAGTTTGGTTAAGAAGTCTAGCTACATGTTTTTTAAGTGGGGCACTATTGCTCTTTTGGTATTATGTATTGGACTTGGTGGGTGGCTAAGTTATAACCTCACAAGTACTCTGCCAAGACAAGAAAGAATAATCCAAGGACAAGCCGCGTATACAGTAAACAACTTCGGAGAAACCATTAGAGTTTTGAAAAATGATGATCCTGCAACTTTGCCACCAACTGCCCAGTATATTTTAGCATCTAGTTATATTCATTTGGAAAACCTGACAAATGAGCAAAAGCAGGCAATTTTAAACAATATATCCCCCAATAGTAATCCAAATGATTTATTATATTGGATTTATTCTGGAAGAGGAATGTTTATAGAGGCACTAGATATTGCGTTGAATATTGGGGATAATCAGCTCATTTTGCATGCATATACAAGGCGTTATGATGAAGTAGAGGCAGATATGAATATGCCTGGTAATGAAAAGCAAGAAGCCTTAAATAACTATCGGGCTAGAATAGTGGAGCTAATTGAGTTGTTAGAGGGAGGGGACTTAGGTCAATAAAAACATGGAAAACACAACAAAAGATGCTGAAGTTGCAAAAAATAATATTACAGATCATAAAATAGAGACTTACCCCAAAGTTGCCAATTATGACGATAAAATCACTACAAAAGAGGAGGTTTTATTCGACATTTTTGTTTTAGGCGAGTCATTTTCTCATATTGAACTTTCGGAAAACACTCCTTTTATAAGTGAGCAAGGCTATGATTTTCAATTAAGAGAGGGCGAGCTTTATGTAAATGGTGAGTTGTGGGAGACTTTTCATGGACGAAAAAAAGGCGAGACAATTGCAGATGAAGATTCCAAAATAGTGGAAGTTGAAGAAGTTGATGTCGATGAAGTTCAGAGTCAAGGCCATAAGAAGGATATAGTGGCATTACATCACAAGGATCTTAATGTTTTTTCTATAGAGTTACTAAAAGAACCAATTACATTAAGCAGTGCCAGCTGTGCTTCTATAGCTATAGTTGGAGATTCTTTTGCTGTACTTGAACCTATTTTTGGTTCAACTGGAGAAGTTGAAAATTACTATCTTAGTGCATCAGCAAGTGGAGAGGTGTGTTATTTTAATGGGTACGTAATTGAAGAGGTAAGTCAAGAGTTCAAAATAGGAGATCGCTTGGTAATAGGTGGTATTTCAATTGAAAGGCGAACTTTTCAATTTAAGATTACTGGAATTACTAAGGAAATTGTTTTTACAAACTCTGACGTGACACCCTCACCTTTCATTTCAGAATATCCTCCTGGGTTTCCTGAATATAGAAGAAGTCCAAGGATTATACTTGTTCCTCCAGATGATAAAATTACTATAAGTCAGCCTGAAAGCGTTCCGACAGGAGTGAAAAGCCAACTTCTTAGGACATTGGTGCCTCCCATTGGGATGATCTGTGTAGGTATTTTAATGGTAGTTTTTATTGGACGAAATCCAATAATGATGGTAGGTATGGCGGGAATTAGTGTAATGACTGCTGCAATTACTGTATCTGCTCATTTTGCAAACAAAAAGGAACTAAAGCAAAAGAAGATTGATCGAGTAGAGGATTATGAGAGCTATCTAGTTGGAAAGCAGGCTAAGTTAAACCAGCTTGAAGCAGAACAAAGGAAAGCTTTGTCCCATCACCATCCTAGTATGAGTGAGATCGCGGAAATGGTATTTCGCTACAACCCTCGCATTTATGAAAAAACTATTAATCATGACGATTTTTTAGAGATTTCCCTAGGGTTGGGAACTGTCTCAACATCTTACACTATAGACTTTGATGAAAATGAACAAAGTAAAGATGAGTTGGTGGGCTTTGCTAGAAATATTGTTATGAAAAGAAAAGAGCTGGAGCAAGCTCCAGTTGCAACGTCTTTAAAGGAGCAGACTATTGGGTTAGCTGGCAGCCCTTCAGTTTTACGATCAGTTGTTTCAACTATATTATTTCAAATAGCAGTGTTTCATTCTTATAGGGATGTGGAGTTTGTAGCTCTTGTGCCTGAAGAAGCCTATGGTAAAGACTGGAGATGGTGGCGCTGGTTACCCCACTTTAAGGTCAGTGCTTTGAATCTGCGTGGGTTTATCCACAATGGGAGAAGCCGAGATATTGTCTTAAATAGCTTTCTCCAAATAATGACTAAGCGTCGCCAAGCTGTAAAAGATGCTGACAATGAGGAGGTTCGATTTTCACCTCATTATATTTTGACAATTCTAGACGACAATTATCTTGTGGGACACGGATTAAATGAATTTTTAGCTGAAGATATGAGCCAGTATGGTGTAACAGTAATTTGGTGCAAAGACGCTCCATCGTTGCTTCCTGAAACTGTAACAACAATGATAAATTATTTTAGTAGTCAATCAGCTGAGCTTGTAAATGAAAACGAAGCTTATGTTGCTAAAAGATTTGTTCCAAACTATTTCCCTAAGGAACTACAACTTTCAACAGTCATACAGCGATTAGCCAATCTTCACCATACTGAGGTAGAAAAAAACGCCATTCCCGAGGCTATTACTTTTCTCGAAATGTACAACGTTAAAAAAGTAGAGGAGTTGGGTGTAAAGGAGAGATGGGCAAAAGCTAACACAGCTAAGACCCTGTCCGTACCTCTAGGAGTACGAGGAAAAGATGATATTGTGGACTTGAATCTACACGAGAGGGCTCACGGACCCCATGGATTAATTGCAGGGACGACAGGCTCAGGAAAGTCGGAAATAGTGCAAAGTTATGTACTAAGTTTGGCAGTAAATTTTGCACCTGAAGATGTTGGATTTTTACCCATAGACTTTAAAGGTGGAGGTATGGCTAATGAGTTTAAACATTTGCCCCATTTGCTTGGATCCATCACTAATCTAGACGGAGCTGGTTCAGCAAGGGCTTTAGCTAGTATTAGGGCAGAACTAAGAAAGCGGCAAAGATTGTTTGGCCAATATGGAGTAAACCACATTAATGCTTATACAAAGTTATACAAACAAGGAAAAGGCACCATGGTTGAAGATAAGGAGAAATATCCTACTAAACCATTGCCTCACCTGTTCTTAATTAGTGATGAATTTGCAGAATTAAAGGCTAATGAGCCTGAATTTATGACAGAATTAGTTTCGACAGCGAGAATAGGTCGTTCATTAGGAGTACACCTTATCTTGGCAACTCAAAAACCGAGTGGCGTTGTTGATGATCAAATTTGGTCAAATTCTCGTTTTAAGATAGCGTTAAAAGTAGCTGATACTAGTGATTCAAATGAAATAATTAAGTGTCCAGACGCAGCTAGTATAACTCAACCAGGACGAGCGTACTTACAAGTCGGAAACAACGAAATATTTGAATTATTCCAAAGTGCTTGGAGTGGGGCAACTTATGATCCCAGTATAAAAGTAGAAGAAAAAATCGATGAACGCATATGGCTGATTAATGATCTAGGACAGTATCAGTTACTTACCATTGATTTATCAGAAGAAGACGAAGAAATGCAAAAGACAAGTGGCGAAGAAGACTTGCCAACAGAGCTAAAGGCTGTTGTAAATCACATTGCAAAGCTTTGTAAGAAAGAAAATGTGATTTTGCCTGAAAAACCTTGGTTACCACCACTAGAGCGGAATATTGTTACACCATATATTGACCGCAAAAGTATGTGGAAGAAAAAACGTAATTTGGCTGTTCCTATAGCTCTGATGGATATGCCTGCTGCTCAAAGTCAAGAAGATTTTATTTACAATATAGAAGAACTAAGTCACACAGCGATTCATGGAAGCGCTGGCTTTGGCAAATCCACAATACTACAAACATTGGTAATGAATTTAGCAAGGCAAAATAACCCTAGTCAAGTTCAGTTTAATTTATTGGATTTTGGGACAAACGGACTACTACCTTTAAAAGACCTCCCTCATGTTGTAGATTTAGCTCCTTTAGAAGATGTGGATAAAGTGTTGAAGTTTACAGCAAGAATCAGGAAGGAGCTAAGCAAACGAAAAGAGCTCTTTACCCAGGCTGGAGTTGCAAGCATCAGCCAATATGAAGCAAAGGTTGAGAGGCAGTTACCAATCGTGTTGAATATAGTTGATGGATACGATTCTATGCGAGAGAATTATTTAGAGGAAGATGTAGAAAGCACGATGAATCAGCTTCTTAGAGATGGTGCAAGTGTAGGTATGTACTTAGTCATTACAGGACTTCGATCGGATACTTTCCGAATGAATATGACTAGTAATATCCCAACTCGGATATCCTTATTTTTAGTGGAAGAGAACTCCATAAAAGATGTGGTGGGTAGAGATGCTTTGATATCAGAGGAAATAGCAGGAAGAGGTCAAATAAAGCTAGATGAGCCTTTTGTACTACAATTCTACTTAGCTTCAGAAGGCGATAATGATTTGGAGCGTTTAGTTGCATTGGAAAAAGAAGTGGGCAGCATGGAGGATGAATGGAGTGGAGAACGACCTATACCTATCCCCATGGTACCTAGAGTGTTAAGTCGTAAGGGTTTCTTTAGAAAACCAGAAGTACTGGAATACTTAGCAAATGGCAATATTCCTATGGGACTGGATCTGGAAACCACCAATGTTGTTGGGTTTAGACCTAATGAAGATAAGTTTTTTGTACTCGCTGACAATGATATGAGTCAATCTGAATATTTAGAAGAAACCATTTTTGAAGGATTGCGCCGATTAGATGGAGTTTATGAACGAATTGTATTTGATGGTCAAGAAAGACTTTCTGCAAGTACTGATGTATTTGACCGCATAGTAAATACTGATGAATTCGCAAACTATATCCTAGATATATATGAAATGTATGAAGGCCGTGTTAACGAGATTAGTGAGAGAAATGGGGAGATGTACTCCCCCATGCTTATTTATGTATCAGATACTACTGCATTTGCAGACAAAAGCTTCATATCTCAAGATAAGCTAAGGAAATTATTAAGAGGAAGTCAAAGTGTAAATATGCATTTCATGTTCCAAGGGGATAAAGTTAAAATAGAAACTGGGTTTGATGAGGTTCATAAGCTTTTGCGTAGTGTCGCTAGTGCTGGTATGGTTGGTTCAAAGATGAATGAACAAAGCTTTGTTAAGGTGAAAGCTAACTATGGGGAACCAATTGTAGAGCATGATCAGCATCACTATTTTAATGGAAGATTTATAGGGAGAATCAAATTAGCTAGCCAGGAATAACGTTTTTGTAGTGGTAAAGTTAAAATTGCGATAGAAGCACCTCTACTGTTACAATGATTATTTTCATCATCTCTGCACCCTACCTGAGGCATCACCACCAACTAGTTTTAGAACCTCCTCTACACTAACCATGTTGTAGTCACCTTCAATAGAGTGCTTTAGGCAAGAAGCTGCTACAGCGAATTCGATGGATTTTTCGGGAGTGAAGTTATTTAGATCACTATAGATTAGACCTGCACCAAAGCTATCGCCGCCACCAACTCGATCAACTATATGCATGTTATATTTTTTACTGAAATAATAATCATTGCCATCATATAGCATAGCTGACCATATATTATCATTTGCTGATAAGGACTCTCTTAAGGTAATAGCTACCTTGGAAAAGCCAAAGGTGTTAGCTAATTCCTTGGCTACTTCTTTGTAACTTTCATGATTTACATTTCCACTGGCAATGTCTGTGCCTGCAGCGTGAATATCAAAAACATCTGCAGCATCTTCCTCATTGGCAATACAAATATCCACGTACTTACATAGCTCACTCATTACTTCTTTGGCTTTTTCTTTGGACCAAAGCTTATTTCTGTAATTTAAATCACAAGAAACGGTTATGCCGGCATTTTTAGCTGCATTACAAGCATCTAAACATATGGAAGCAAGTTCATCACTTAAGGCAGGAGTTATTCCCGTGAAGTGAAACCAGGATGCATCACTAAAAACTTCTTCCCAATTGAACTCACATCTTGTGGCTGTAGCAATTGAAGAGCCAGCTCGGTCGTAAATTACTTTTGATGGGCGCTGGGAAGCTCCCTTTTCTACATAATATATGCCGACTCTGTCACCACCTCTAGTAATTAGTGATGTATCTACACCAAACCGTCTTAAGGAATTTATGGCGGATTGCCCCACTTCATGATTAGGTAACTTAGTTACAAATTTAGCATCTATACCATAGTTGGCTAATGAAACTGCCACATTGGCTTCAGCTCCACCAAAGGTAGCGTCTAACTTATCCACCTGAACAAGTCGATAATATCCCTGGGGAGCCAATCTTAACATTATTTCTCCAAAGGTAATTACTTTTTTTGTCATGCTCTTTTCCTCTTTCTATATGAGATTGACACTCATAATCAGCCTATTTTTCTAGTTGCACTTTTGCAAACTTGTCTTACTTAACTCCAGTAAAGTACATAGTAATTACTTAATCAATTGCCTATTGTCCAACTAATATCAGTATAAGCTCTCATTACATTGTAACATATATTTTGAGCTCTACAGTTAAGGCGCCGGCGTCATTAATACAATCTACTTTCAGCAACAATCCTCACAGCCTCTTCAGATAGTTCCTTTATCTTCTCAAAGTCACCAGCCTTAATTAAACCACCTTTTACCATCCAACTTCCGCCACAAGCAAAAACAGATTTAGCTGCTAAGTATTTCTTAACATTTTCTGGGTTTATCCCACCAGTAGGCATAAACAATATATTTGGATATGGAGCAGAGATTGCTTTAATGTATTCTAATCCTCCTGCTTGTTCAGCAGGGAAAAACTTAACTGCCTCCAGGCCTAATTCTATAGCTTGCTCTATTTCGCTAGGAGTAACGCAGCCTGGAATAATAGGGATGCCTTTATCTTGGCAGTACCTAACTATCTTAGGGTTAAGACCTGGGCTTACAATGAACTTAGCCCCTGCGTCTATTGCTTGGTCAACTTGCCAGGTAGTAAGAACTGTACCTGCCCCAACCAACATATCTGGATACTTATCAGTGAGAATACTAATGGACTCCTTAGCGGCAGTAGTCCTAAAGGTAACTTCGGCACAAGAAAGGCCGCCTTCCCATAAGGCTTTGCCTAGAGCTTCAGCATCCTTAGCGTCCTCTAATACAACCACTGGGATGATACCTATATTGTGTAGTTCTTTTAGTATTTTATTCATACGGAGTTTTCCTTTTGCAGCTTGAAATCGGCTAGTATAAGTTATCTCAATTATACAAGGTCATCACAAATTGTCAATTGCCACAATAGTTCACATAGTACTAACGGAACCCCAGAGATTATCCCAGAGATTATTTGTATTTTAAGCAAATTCGTGGTAAAACCCAAGTTTGCCACTTGCGAAAAGGAAAAAACGGAGCGCGAGGCTCCGTTTTCCTTATAAAGGCGCAATTCTGCCTATAAACAGGCGTTTTTTAAT
>JGI20163J15578_10000976_pt1 | contig 11821 bp, 6 predicted proteins | sample TergutCu122P1_FD_15578 | JGI IMG/M metagenome (IMG submission 15578)
CTTGAGCGAAATTTTTACATCCGGGAAGGGGTACTGTTTTTTAATGAAAACGAAGCCCAATTTGATCCCCGCATAAGCGCCAGGGCAGAAATACGCGACCGGGCTGAAATTGGCCCGGTAACAATTTCCATGGTTATTGACTATGCTCCGCTTCTGACATTTTCTCCCCGTTTTGTTTCAAACCCCTCAATTTCGCAGCTTGAAATTTTCTCACTTCTTGGCCAGGTTCCGCAGGGAGGAACGGAAGATCAGCGGAATATTGCGACTTCGATGGCTATTGATTATCTGGCCCAGTCCATTGTTGTAAGGCGCTTCCAGCGGCAGGTTCGCGATTTTTTGGGGCTGGATATGTTTTCAATGCGTACACAGTTATTGCAAAATGTGCTTCTCCAGGCGACTACAGGCCTGCCGGGTCAAGTTACAATTGACAGGCCCAACAGGCTTGGTAACTATTTTGACAATACAACTGTTTTTTTGGGCAGACACTTTGGTATGGATATGTTTGGTGAAGCCATGCTTTCTTTCAGATATGATGAATTACTGCAAAACTGGGGAGGAATAAGGGTAGAACCGGAAATCGGCCTGGAATTACGAAATCCCCTGTTTGATATCCGTTTTTCCATGACTCCGCTTCATCCGGAAAACCTGTTTATTAACGATACTTCTTTTTCCCTTATCTGGCGAAGATCATTTTGATCAGGCTTTCCTTTTTTTTGTTTTTTTGAGATAGTCTTTTGAGGAGCATAGATGCGCTTAGCTTTTGTTGTTGTCCTGGTTTTTTTGATGGCATCCATAGGGTTTACTCAGCAATCAGATGATTGGTTCCAGGGAAAACCAATAGTAAGAATAACTTTTGATGGATTGGTCAATGTAAGGGTCTCGGACCTTGAGGGAATAACCCAGCCTTTTGTCGGCAGAACCTTCGACGATCATACCTTTTGGGATATTCTTGGCCGCCTTTATGCACTGGAATTTTTTGAAACAATCAGCCCCTCGGCAATTATGGCTGATGCGCATGGAAATGAAGTACTTTTGCGGTTTACCGTTACAGAACGGCCGATGGTTTCCAGGATCAATTTCACCGGAAACAGCAATTTAAGACGTAATGAGCTTTTGGATACGATTCTCCTTAGTCCGAACGATATTGTTACCGATATAAGGCTGCGATTGGATGAACGTGCAATTGTCGAAAGGTATCTTGAAAGGGGATTCCCTGACGTGAGAGTCCGCTCTGAAGTGCTGCCTGGCAGAGATAATGCTGTCGTAGTTGTTTTTCACATTGAAGAAGGTGAAATGATAGCCATTGAAGGTTTTGTGTTTGAAGGAAATACGGCTTTCACTTCCAGAACCCTTCAAAGACAGCTCTCCTTAAGACCCAGAAGTTTATTCAATTCCGGCGCTTTCCAGGAATCAAGACTCATAGCTGACAGGCATACGCTTGTCCAGTATTACCGCGACAGGGGTTTTTTAAATGCGAATGTGATAGATATTGTCCGCGAAATCCGCAGGGATGACAGAGGCAATAACCTCATGACAATCACCTTCAAAATATATGAAGGAACCATGTTTACATTCGGAGGAATCACTTTCGAAGGGAATCGTATTTTATCGACAGAGCAGCTTTCGGCACAGGTTACATCCAGAGTTGGAGATGTTGCCAATGAAAGAAGGCTTCATGCAGATTTAATGAGGATTTCCGATCTTTATTTTGAACATGGATATATTTTTAACCGTATAGAGCCCATTCCCACCCAGGATTTGGAAGCGGGAACAATATCTTTTCATATTCATATTATAGAACGCGGCCGTGCGCATATCGAGAATATCATCGTAAGCGGAAATCAAAAAACCAGAGATTATGTTATTCTTCGTGAAATCCCTCTGGTGCCGGGAGATGTATTTTCAAAAGCGAGAGTTATGGAGGGTTTAAGAAACCTTCACAATTTACAGTATTTTTCCGCCATCAGCCCCGAAACGCCGCCGGGCAGTACTGATTTTCTCATGGATCTTATTATTAATGTGGAAGAAATGCCTACAACTGATGTTCAGTTTGGTTTAACTTTCTCAGGCTCCGCTGATCCGGATACCTTTCCCATATCACTTATGGCCAGGTGGAACGACAGAAACTTTATGGGGTCAGGAAACATGATAGGGGCCGATCTTACTGTTGCGCCGGAAACCCAGGCTTTAACCTTGCAGTATACCGAACGGTGGATGATGGGGCTTCCCCTTTCGGCAAGTTTTGATTTCACCGCCATGCACATGAACCGCAGGGCGGCCATGCAAAATTTTCCGCCGTTTTTTCACGGGGATGAACCTTTCGCTTTTCCCGACGGGTTTTCTTCATTCGAAGAGTACGAAGCCGCTTTTAGAATACCCCCGGATCAATACCTTATGCCCTATAATCAGTGGCGGGTTTCTTTAGGTGCAGGTACCGGATACCGCTGGATGACTCACCTGGGAGTGCTGGGGCTGGGCGGAGGCGTCCGCCTGGGAATGATGTTAAATTCTTATGACAGCGATTTGTTTCGCCCTTTTGATCCTATTTTAAGAGAGAATAACAACAGATGGTCTCCGTCAACATCCATCTGGAGCAGTTTTTCCCTGGATCGGAGGGATCTCTTTTTTGATCCTTCCAGCGGATATTATGTTGTTCAGCGTCTGGGATATTACGGCATTTTCCCGTTTGAAAGGGAGCATTATATCAGGACTGATACAAGGGCGGAGTGGTTTTATACCCTCATTGATGTCCCTGTAACCGATACCTGGAATTTCAAGGCTGTATTTGGTATCCACACAGGCCTGTCTTTTATATTAAGACAGCCGTTTTTTGATCGACCCTATATCGAAGAAGCCAGCCGCCTTGCGGTTGACGGAATGTTCATCGGCCGCGGCTGGATGCACGAGTTCAGAAGGAAGGGAAATGCCCTCTGGTTGAATTGGGTAGAAATACGAATTCCGGTAGTGCCTGGCATCCTTGCCTGGGATTTCTTTTTTGATGCCGCGGGAATAAAACCAACTCCCGGCGCACTGTTTACCAATTTCTTTGGTGATGACGGAAGCCTTGCCGGTTCAGATACATTTTTTATGCGTTTCAGTTTTGGCGGCGGTTTCCGCTTTACCATACCCCAGTTTCCTTTCCGTTTCAGCATTGCCAGACGATTCCTGATTCGGGATGGAGCCGCGGAGTGGCAACGCGGCGGGATAGGTAATATGTTTGATTTTGTAGTTTCTTTTGCCATGACAACTTATTAAGGGGTTTTTTTATGAAAAGAATCTTTCTGTTTTCTCTCCTTTGTTTGGGTTTTAGCTTTACAATTCAGGCCCAGCAGATTACCCGTTTTGCAGTGGTAGACCTTCCGAGAATCTATATGGCTTTTTTTAGCGAATCCAGAGCCGTAAGGGATTTTGAGGAACGCAGCGCCCGTGTACAGTCAGAAATTGACAGGATGACCGTTGAAATCCAAAATCTGAGAGTAAATATGGTTAATGCTCAGGCTCAGGGCAATCATGAGCAAGCCTTGAGATTTGAAGCGGAACTTAACCGCCGTACAGATTTCCTGAGGGAATTTCATCAAACGCAAACCGCAGCGCTTGAAACCCAGAAAAGCCGTCTGACCCAGTCCGGTTCATTTCTTGACCAAGTATACGATGAAATACGTTTTATCGCAGAAAGGGAAGGGGTCAGCATGGTTTTAAATCTTAGGGATAACACCGGAATACTCTGGTTCAGCCCGGCGGTGGATATTACCGACAGGGTAATTGAAAGCCTTATGACCAGAGCCGGGCGGCGGCGATAGTTTTTGCAGTCTGAATTAAGCCCCATGATGGAACAGTACCGCCGGATAAAGCGGGACCATCAGGGGGAAGTTCTTTTTTTTAGGCTGGGCGATTTTTATGAAATGTTTTTTGAAGATGCCCAGGAAGTTTCCGCTCTTTTAAATCTCACCCTGACAAGCCGCAATGGTTATCCCATGTGCGGCATTCCTTACCATGCTTCCCGTTCATATATATCACGCTTGCTTAAGCTTGGCAAAAAGATCGCTGTCTGTGAGCAAGTTTCAGAGCCCGGAAAAGGGCTCATTGAGCGAAAAGTGCTTGAAGTTATCACTCCCGGAACTGTCATTGACGAAGATTTTCTTGACAAGGGAAGTTCAAATTACCTGGCATGTTTTGCAAAAGCCGGAAAACATTTTTCTTTTTCATACATAGATCTTTCCGCCGGCGATTTTTACGCAGCATCATTTAACGGAAAAGGAGCTGTCGAATGGCTCAGGCAGGAGCTGGAACGAGTCCAGGCCAGGGAACTCATTATCCAGGAATCCCTTTTAAGCGAATACCCGGCTCTGGCGCAGGCGCTTGATGAACGCAGCAGCCTTGTGGTTAACCGCTGGGCAGACTGGCTTTTTGATATTCAAAGGAGCCGGGAAAGGCTGGAAAAGCAGTTCGGAGCAGCCGCTCTTAAAGGTTTTGGCTTAAACCCTCAATCGCCTGAAATTGTCTCCTCCGGCGCCCTTCTGGATTATCTTGACGATACATCACGAAGCCTTATTCCCCATGTCCGCTTTTTGAAAGTTTACGGCGATTCGGAGTTTGTCGGCATTGACGAATCGACCCAGCGCAACCTTGAACTTGTAAGAAACCTTCTCGATGGTGAAAGCCGTTTTTCCCTTCTTGAAGTAATGGACGAAACCAAAACCGCCATGGGTCGCCGCCTGTTAAAAAGCAGAATACTCCATCCGCTGCGGAATGAAGAGCTCATAAACCGCAGGCTTGATATGGTGGAATCCCTTTACTTAAATCAGGAAAAATTAAGCCGTCTGCGGGAACTTCTTTCAAAAACCCCGGATTTGGAGAGGCTATGTTCCAGATTAGCCATGGACAAAGCCCACGGCAAAGATATGGCTGCGGTCAAAAACGCGCTTTTTTCCAGCAGTAAAATTGAGGAAGAATTGCCGCAGGAGTTTTGTTTTGAATCAAACGAAGCTGCCTCATTAAATGAAACAGGATTTAAAAATCTCAACTCCCTTGTAGAACTCATTGAACTGGGAATAACAGAAGACCCTTCGATTTTGCTCAGCGAAGGAAACCTCATAAAAAAGGGGTATAATGCGGAGCTGGACAGACTTTTGGAGCTGCGTGATTCGGGAAGAAAAATTCTTGAGGATTATCTTGAAACTGAACGCCAGGATACAGGTATTCAGGGCTTAAAAATCAAATATAACCGCTTAATCGGGTACTTTTTTGAAGTAAGCAATGTAAACCTTTCCAGGGTACCGCCCCACTTTATAAGGCGGCAGGGTCTGGCCGGAGCTGAACGGTTTACAACGGATCGCCTTGCGATGCTGGAATCTGAAATTAACGGGGCTTCAGAAAAAATTGTAGAACTTGAAAAAAAACTTTTTCTGGAAATCCGCAGTCAGGCAAAAAACCTGCTGCCGGAACTTTCGGCGGCAGGCCGGCGAATTGCTGAAATTGACTCTGCCCAATCACTGGCCAGGGCTTCCACGGTTCATTGCTGGATAAAACCGGTAATCAGCAGTTCAAGGCGCACGGTCATTATTGAAGGCCGCCACCCGGTGGTAGAAGCGCATCTCAAACGCGGGGAATTTATCCCTAATGATCTTGTGCTGGATTCAAACTTCGAAGCAGACACCTCAAGCGAAGCGGGGGTGGGGCAGGGTTTTTCCTTTGCCTTGATAACAGGGCCAAATATGGCTGGCAAGTCTACATATCTTCGGCAAGCTGCATTAATCACGCTTATGGCTCAGGCAGGCAGCTTCGTACCTGCTTCACAGGCATTTATTGGCCTTGTGGATCGTATTTACTGCCGGGTTGGAGCATCGGATAACCTTGCCCGCGGTGAATCTACTTTTTTGGTTGAGATGAATGAAACAGCTTACATTCTTCACAGCGCTACAGAGCAAAGCCTTGTTATCATGGACGAGGTAGGACGCGGAACAAGTACCGAAGACGGTCTTTCAATTGCCTGGGCGGTTTGCGAGGAACTCCTCGACAACATAAAATGCAGAACTCTTTTTGCAACTCACTATCACGAGCTTTCCAGGATTGAACACAAGCGAATGGTTAACCGTTCTATGGATGTGGCCGAACGGGACAACGAAATTATTTTTCTGCGCAAGCTAAAAGAAGGCCCCGCTGCAAAGTCTTACGGCATTCATGTTGCGGCTCTGGCAGGAATCCCGGAAAGGGTATTATTGCGTGCAGAGGAACTTATGTCTGAATTTTCAAACAACCGGGAAAAAGTGTCTTTGCCCGCCGCTATTGGAACAGAAAAAAAACCGGGAGAGAAAGTGACAGCTAAGCTGCACCCAAAAGAAGCCAGAGTACTAAAAGAACTTTCAAATTTAAAGATAGAAGCCATAACGCCTCTGGACGCCTTGAATCTCATGCAGAAGTGGAAAAAAACGATCGATGCAGCAGTACAAAGCGAAAATGACAAGGCGGTACTTTCAAATAAAAGCGGAGAGCCTTCATTATTTGATTAAAGCGTAAAAATTTATACATTTCAAAGTAATTTGTCATGTAATGTTTTGCTAGTTAAAATCATTTGACATTTTTCCGCAGCATTGTATAATAACTTGGCAACATTACTGCCATTTTTTCTATTATTTATTTTATTAATTCTGGAGGAATTTATGAAAAAATTTTTACCTGTATTCGCAATTTTATTGATCACTTTATTAATCGCCTGTGCAACTCCGGCAAGGGTACCCGAAGCCCAGCCCGGTGATCCGCACAATCTGCATGGCCGCGCCGCATCAGGCCGTCAGGGCGTAGTTGCCGCTGCAAGACCGGAAGCTTCCCAGGTAGGAGTTGATATTCTGAGAATGGGCGGAAATGCGGTTGACGCCGCAGTTGCAACAGCTTTTGCCCTGGGAGTTGTCGAGCCTCAAATGTCCGGCCTGGGCGGCGACGGCTTTATGATGATCAAGCTTGCCGATATGCCCGAAGCGGTATTTATAGATTTTCGGGCCACAGCCCCGGCTGCTTCATTTCCGGAAATGTTCCTTGATGCTGACGGGAACCCGATTCCTTTTGCTCAAACCGTTTCAGGGATGACTGTTGCAACTCCCGCCGATGCTGTAGGGCTCCTTTATGCCTTTGACAATTTTGGTTCAGGAAACCTTACAAGGCAGCAAATTCTGCAGCCTGCCATTGATTTGGCTGAAAACGGCTTTGAAGTAACGCCGACTCTTGCTGCCCATATTTCCGGCGCTATCGCTAGAATCAACGCATCCCCGGCCGCCGCGGCAATTTATACTGATGACGGTCTGCCCTGGGAAGTAGGTGATGTAATCAGGAATCCGGATTTGGCCAATACATTAAGGGCCATCGCCAGAGATGGCGCAGATGCTATCCATAGAGGACCGATAGCGGAAAAGATAGTCCGCGCAGTGCAGGAAGCCGGCGGCATTTTGACTATGGAAGATATGGCCAACGTTAGAGCCACCCGGCTCACACCGGTTACCGGCACTTACCGGGGTTATACCATCATATCAGCTCCCCCTGTAAGCTCAGGCGCAACAATCATTCAAATGCTGAACATGCTTGAAAACCTGCACCCCAGAGATTTGCGTCATGGAACCCCTCAAGCATTAAATGCATGGATTCATGCAATGCGTTTTGGTTTTGCTGACAGGGCCATTTATATCGGAGATCCAAACTTTGTAGACCATGTTCCCCTGGCAGGATTGATGTGCAAGAACTATGCGCGGGAACTTTTTGGCCGCTTCAATCTCGACAGAGCTTTGCTTGAAACCGGTTCAAATGATCCAGGCAGATTTGACAATAGTTCAACTTCCAGTCTTTCTGTAATGGACAGAGCGGGAAACATAGTCACGTCAACAAGAACAATTAATTTCTTTTTTGGCAGCGCTATTGGTGTTCCGGGTGTAGGTATCATCATGAACAACCAGTTAAACTTTACAAGGATGCCGGGTTACATTAACTCAGCCGAGGCCGGCAAAAGACCCCTGTCTTCCATGGCTCCCACAATTGTGCTTGATCCCCGGGGACGGCCGTTTTTAACCCTTGGTTCTCCGGGCGCTGAACGTATTCTCACTGCTATAGCTTTTGTTATCTCCAACATGATTGACAACGGGATGTCCGTACAGGAAGCCATTGTTGCGCCGCGTTTGCATACTCAGGATTCCGGCGTAGTTCATATAGAAGGAAGGATGCCTCAAGCTTCAATTGACGCCCTCAAGGCCATGGGTTATGATGTAAATGTACGCCCTGATTGGGACCTGTTCTTTGGCGGTGTTCACGCAGTACATTTTGACCATAGAGGCAGAGGAATGCTTCATGGCGGCGCTGACCCACGCCGCGACGGACAGGCAGTAGCCTTTTAATCGGGGGGTTATTTCCAATTTTTTAGGAGGATTTGCAGTGAAAAGAGTTTTTTTTGTTCTAGGAGTGGTTTTTTTAACTGCTCTGGTTGGCTGCGCAACGGCGCCCCCCAGACCAGCTATACCTGAGTTGTGGAGCGAAAATCCTGATGTTCGCCTGGTTCCAGCTTTTTCCCATGGTGAATTTTCACCTACGCTTCCGGATGGCACGCGCAATATTAGAGGGCGCAATTCTGTCGCCTACAACGCAATGGTGGCTGCCGGACGGTATGAGGTAACTCAAGTTGGTGCGGAAATCCTCAGGATGGGCGGTAACGCTGTCGATGCCGCTGTTGCCATGAGCTTTGCCATCGGAGTTGTCGAACCTATGATGAACGGTATTGGCGGAGGAGGATTTGCCACCGTGCGCGCCGCTAATGGAGATACCTTCTTCCTGGACTTCCGTGAAACAGCACCAATTGGCGCTTACACTCGTATGTTTGTGAACCCTGACGGCAGCAATCGCCAAAATGCAGCCGGTACATCTGCTCTTTTCCAGGGCGGTCTTGCCGTTGCAGTCCCTCACGAAGTGGCCGGTTTGTTGTTTCTGCTCGAAAATTACGGCACCATGACCCGTGAGCAGGTTATTAGACCTGCAATCCGCATGGCCGCCGAAGGCTGGGAAGTCACAGTTGCGACCAGACAAATGATTTCGGATCACTTTGGCCTTCTTAACCGGTTTACTCCGTATAATATTGCTCCTCTGTTTTTTGATCCTGTATATGGTCTGCCGGTTGAAGTGGGCACCGTTATTAACAATCCTGGTTTTGCCAGAGCAATGCAGTATATTATCGACTACGGCCATGCCGGTTTTTACCAGGGTCCGGTGGCCGAAGCTCTTATCGCAACGGTCGCCAGGCACGGCGGCATCATCACCATGGAAGACCTTGCCAATGTCCAGCCCCGGATCTATGAGCCTGTAAGAAGTTTCTACAGAGGTTTTGAAATTATCTCATCGCCTCCTCCTTCTTCCGGCGGCGCAATGCTGGCGTTAATTCTCAATATGCTGGAACATTTTGATGTTGCTTCATTTGAGATTAACTCCGCTGAGTATATTAATCTCTGGACAGAAGTCCAGAAGCATGCTTATGCCCACCGCGCCCAGTTCATTGCAGATCCCAGGTTTTTTAATGTTCCGCTCGAAGGCCTTGTTTCAAAGGAATTCGCAGCTTACCTCGCATCGCAGGTCAGACTTGGATATGCAAATCATAATGTGGGCCCCACCGACTGGTTTGACATTACTCCAATTAATCCACCGCGGATTAGCCAGGCAGAGAGCCCCGCTTCCGCAGATTTCACGGCTAGCCCTATCCACATAGCCCAGGCTTCCCCTGTTGATAACAATCCGTGGTCAATTGATTTTGCAGAGAGCAATAACACCACTCATCTTTCCGTTGCCGACAGGTACGGCAATATGGTTTCGATAACCAAGACCATCAACTCAATCTGGGGCAGCGGTGTTATGATTGATGAGTTCGGCTTCTTCCTCAACAATGAGATGGCTTCCGGCTTTGTATACAATCCTTACAGCATCCAGGCAGCTCAGGCGCATATGGTGCCTGTTAGTTCCATGAGCCCTACCATCGTCCTCAATGCTGACGGCAGCCCCTTTATGGTTATCGGCACCCCCGGTGCAACCCGCATTTTCACTACCGTTGCGCAGGTAATCAGCCGTGTGATAGACCATAACATGACTTTGGAATATGCAGTCAGCATTCCTTACTTTTGGAATGTCGGTACCGGTGCCATTCCCGGTTTCGATCAGATCACAATTGATGACCCCATGCCGGGTATGGAACGTTTTGGAATGACCGAAGCGATTGCTCAGAGACTTATGGCGATGGGTCACCGAAGGCCCACTCCTCCGCCATTTAGCGGCTCAATACAGGTGATTATGTTCCAGGGCGGCAGATTGTACGGTATGTCTGACCCCCGCTTTGACGGCAGGGCAGTTGGCTTCTAGCATTTTTAAGAAGGCTCCGCCGATCCCCGGGAGAGGCGGCAGCCTTTAACTTACAAACAAAGGGCTTCCTTTAATTCAGGACAGCCCTCCATAGGAGACGGTTATGAAAAAGTTAATTTGTGCAATTTTAGTTCTCTTTATTTGCAGCGCAGGGCTTTTTGCCCAGCAGTCGGCGGGCCTTGCTTTTGCGGGCACCCCAATAATTACTACTTCTGTAGGTCAAAGCGCTGACGTGGAAATGGTCAATGTACTTTTAAACCGCCAAAGGGTGCAATTTACAACCAATGCTCTTATTGCTTCAGGCCAATTGACTCAGGCCCAAAGCAACGGGACATTAGTCCTGGTTGTTGGCGGCAGCAATAAAGGTTTGGGCGCAGCAGGTATCAGCGCTGATGATGAACTGGCACGAACCTCTGCATTGATTAACCAAGCCAGGACTTTGAATATGAGCGTAATTGCCGTTCATGTAGGCGGAATGGATCGCCGCGGCCCGCTTTCCGACAGGTTCATTGGTTATGTCGTTCCCAGAGCAGATTATGTAATTGTAGTTGCAGACGGAAATACTGACGGCCGGTTTAATAATTTGGCTGGACAAGGAGTCCAGGTAACTGAAGTACCCAGGATTTCCGAAGTAGGCCGGCCATTGGCAGCGGCCTTCAGGTAAGCCGGCATGGGAGTTGAACTCTTATATTTTGTACTTCTTGTTGGAATTTTTATTGTCTCCTGTTTTGCCCTGAAGCTGCCGGCATCTATTTCCATGATGCTGGCATCGTTCGTAACCCTGATAGCTTCAGGCAATGGTTTGAACATCAGGCACATGTTCGAAGGGTCTTTCGCGTTCATTGACACAATTCTGATTATTGTTACCGCTATGATCTTTATGCGTTTTGTTCATGAAAGCGGCGGACTTGACGCCCTGGTCTACATTATTGTTAAGCGTTTCAGGGGAATCCCGGTTTTACTTCTTCCCTTGCTGATGCTGTTTGCAATGTTTCCGGCCATGATTACCGGCAGTTCCACAGCCTCAGTCCTCACCGCCGGGGCCATAGTGGCTCCGGTCCTTATTGCTCTGGGCGTTCCCATGCACAAAGCCGGGGCGTTCATCGCAATGGCGGCTGTCCTTGGTATGATCGCGCCCCCGGTAAATATTCCGGCCATGGTCATCGGCAGCGGGATTGACATGCCATTTGTGGGTTTTACACTCCCTCTTTTACTATTGACTATTCCTCCTGCAATTATCTTTTCCTGGGTTTTCTCACTGAAATATGCCAAAAACAAACTTTCCTGGGAGGAACTCTCAGCAAAGCTGAAACCCGAAGCTTATGAAAAACACGGCTTGGCCCTGTTTGCCCCCCTCTTTGTTGTGATTGTATTTATTGTATTAGCCCAGATTTTCCCCAGATATTTTGGCTGGGGGCTTCAGGTATTTTTCATTCTTGCCGCTTTG
>JGI20163J15578_10000977_pt1 | contig 11820 bp, 8 predicted proteins | sample TergutCu122P1_FD_15578 | JGI IMG/M metagenome (IMG submission 15578)
ACAAGAGGGACATTTGAATTGTTGTAAACTTGCCATAGATCTCTCCTTTATCATTGTCACTGGTTTAAACATACTGCTCAAGCTACAGATTCCTGAGGAACCTTTTCTCTTGCTCTTCTTATCAAAATGGACTGGCCAGTATTTATTACAGCAAGTATAATTAACACTATAAATATAACTGCTCTTGCGGTATAAAAATCAAAGCCTAATATTATAAGCCCTGTGCGAAGAATTTGATAAAATAAAACTCCTACGAAGACTCCTATGAACATCCCTTGACCACCTCGGAGAAAAATCCCTCCTATAATTGCTGCTAAAATCGTAATTTCCATGACTCCAGTACCAAAAAATGGTGAAATCCCCCCCACTCGAAATGCCACAAATAATCCTGCCAGCCCTGCAAACAGTGCACTTAACATATAGACGATTACAGTATTCAAAGTGACAGATACTCTTGGAAACTCTTTAACACTTAAAGCATTGCCTAATGCATAAATCCTCTTCCCCATTTTTGTTACCTCTAAGATAGCCCATAGAGCCAATAATAAGATAAAAACAAAGAAAGAAATGATCAGAAAAGTAGAACGGTCTAAACGAGCCCCTTCTCCTAAAGGTATCATTCTTAAGGTACTCATGCCTCGTAATCCAATAAGTATTCTCATCATAATGTAAGTAATCACAACTGCTGGCAGCTTCAGTAATACAAGAGTGAAAAACTTTGATTTTGTAGTCGGTAACAATAATTTGCATATGGCTACCAACAAGCCATTTATCCCTCCAACTACAAGGCAAAATAGTAAGGCAACAATTATTGCAACTTCTAGGCTAACCTCTCTATCAATCAACACTCCCATAATCATAGTACTTGTACCCACTATTGCTCCAACTGACAGGTCAACATTGCCAGATAACATTACAACGGCCTGACCCATTCCAAGGAGTAAGATAAATGTCATTTGTATGGCCATGTTTGTAATATTTATCATACTAAACATTATTGGAGCTATGAAATAGAAGTTGAAACACATTACAATCAAGAAAAAAATCGTAACGTAAGGTAACTCAGCTATTCTCCTCTGGAAAAAACTCTTTTTTTCATTCATAGAACTGTATCCTCTCTCTTTTGTTGGCAAATTCCATCACCTTATCTCCTCACAAAAGTAGAATGTATACTCAGCATTTATAATAACGAATACATTTCATTGACCACTCCCAGCCCCTGATTATCGAAAGAAAGTATCAAAAATATAATCCTTTAACTAAAAGGTTGCCCACAGTTTTGACAAAATCTAGGAGCTTGTGCTCCTTCCCCTGGCATCCAACCACATTGCCCACAACTTGGTGGCTGTGCTGGCTCTACTTTTCTTGTGCCACAGTTCTGGCAGAAGTTCCCAGTGTTTTGCTGTCCACACTCTGGGCAAAACCAAGTATCTCCAGATACTGGAGCCTGCCCTGGCTGTACCTGCCCCCCACCTTGTTGCATTTGCGGTGGTGCTTGCTGCTGTCCTGGTTGCATCTGCTGTCCAGCTTGCTGCTGTTGCATTTGCTGCTGTTGTTGCATCTGCTGTTGCTGTGCTTGTTGCTCAGCTCCCATTTGGAACAGATTTCCAGCATTCATGCCACCAGCACCTGCTGCCATACCCATGCCCAAAAATCCTGTCATGGCACCCCCTTGATTACTGGCTGCTGCTTTCATTGCATCTCCCTGAGCACCTACTAAAGAGGCTGCCGCCATGGTTGGGTCACGGAAGATGGCAGTACGTTGTGCTTGCTTAATCATCTCTGCATCTTCTTCAGGCAAAGTAATAGGATTCAAAGCTACCGATACCACTTCTAGTCCTCGTAGCTCACTCCATTTTTTGGTTAATGCTTCATTAATAAACTCTTTTAACTCTGTCACGTGAGCAGGAAGAGCACTTGGTCGAACCTCTAAAGCAGAAATCTTGGCAAAGGCTGGTTGCAGGGCCGACACAAACTCTGTCTTTAATTGTCCTTCAATCTCTCCTCTGCGGTATTCTCTTTCAACATTCCCTGCCACATTGGTGTAGAAAAGCAAGGGGTCAGACAATCTAAAGGAATACACCCCACTGCAACGAACGGATACGTCAATGTCCAATCCAATGTTTCTATCCACTACTCTAAAAGGAATGGGATTGGGAGTACCAAACTTATTCCCCACCAACTCTTTAATGTTAAAATAATAAATTCTTTGGTCTTTCCCTGTATCTCCACCAAAAGTAAAACGCTTCCCTATGGTATGGAAAGTATTGACAATCCCTTCTCCTAAACTGGCGGAAAAGATACTTGGCTCTGTAGAAGCGTCCCAGACAAACTCTCCTGGCTCAGCACACACTTCCACAATCTTGCCTTGCTCAACGATAATCATACATTGCCCATCCGCCACAGCAATGACAGAACCACTGACAATCAGATTGTCACTTCCTCTGGTATTGGCTGAACGTTTTTGTTGCCTTTTCTCACCTTTTGTCATTAATACATCATTGGCTATTGCTTCACAATAGAAAAAATCCTTCCATTGATCTGCCATTGCCCCACCTGCTGAACCTAACGCTGCTCTAATTAATCCCATTTAATCTTTTGTATGAATGCTTTCTTCTCAATTATTGTGCAGTCATACTCTCCTTTCCAAACTCTTTTTCATCTTAATTCAATCATCTATTATTGGTTGCTTGTATTCATAACTTACTTCACTCTCTAGCCATGTCTGTCCTAATTAGCTCTCGAACCCCTTCAACAGCTACCTTGATAGCTATATCTGTATCATGAACAATAGGGTTCTCCATTCCTCTTTTTGCACGCTCTTGATTGGCCACTACCAGGAACACACTACCTGCTCTAACCTTTAGATAACTAGAAACCACAAACAATGCTGCTGATTCCATCTCTGAAGCTTTAGCTCCTAGTCGACACCAAGCTTCCCATTTGTTCTCTAACTCGTAACTTACTGGCTTCGTCTCTGGAGAATGTTGTCCATAGAATGAATCCTTACATTGAACCACCCCAACATGATAATTGACTCCCGTATTCTTGGCCCCTTGTATCAAAGCCCCTGTCACATCAAAGTCAGCCACTGCTGGGAACTCAATGGGGGCGTATTCCTTAGTGGTGCCCTCCATACGAATGGCTCCTGTGGCAATGACAACATCCCCACTTTTCACCTCTACGTCCATACCCCCACTGGTTCCAATTCTAACAAATGTATCTGCCCCACACATCACCAGTTCTTCTAGTGCTATGGCCGTTGATGGTCCACCAATTCCCGAAGAAGTTACACTTACCTTTACCCCATCTAGTGTACCTGTGTAGGTGACATACTCGCGACTATCTGCAATTAAAACTGGACTGTCTAAGTACTTGGCAATTAACTGACAACGTTTTGGGTCTCCTGGCATGATGACATATTTGCCCACCTCTCCAGGGCTTACCTGTATATGATATAGCTTTCCTTTTTTCTCTGAATAATCAACCATCGTCTTTCTCCTTATTCATGTAATGATGTGTTTCCCTTAGGGATAACAGAGCAGAACTTATGCGCCTTGAATCTGTAGTGGTTCTACAGCAAGACGCGACAACGCAGAATTTTTGCATTATCGATGCTTTAAACCACATGAGTTCAGCTCTGTTATCCCTAATTTAAGATTAACCATATATTCGTTTATTGTCAAGGCTTTCTTAGGAATGTGTAATCCACAATCTCCCTATCTGAAGAAACTATAAAGAAACTGTAAAGGCGGCAAGGGACATTCATAATTTCTCCCCTTTCCACACCAGCAAATAAGTATTGAAAAACCCTTGCACTGTTCATTTGTTTATCGATTTACTCATTCAATAAATTTCTCTTGCAAAAGATACAGTTTTGAAATATAATGAGATATCAATCTTTCAGTAATTATGTAGCATTTCACGCTATCAATATAGTCACTGAAAATCAATTCAATAAAGGAAAATGAATAAAGAATGAATAAAGGAGGTTTTAAGAAGTATGGAAAAAATCAAAAAGTTAGGATTACTGGTACTGGTAATCACTCTCATCTCTGTATTATCCGCTTGTAATGGAGATGATGAGGCAGCGGTAATTGACACAAATGGTCAAGAGGAAGAGAGAGAGGTAGTTGAAGTAGAAGCTCCAGCTCCTATTGAGGAGCAAGCAGGCTTAATTTGGATGCCGACAGCAAGAATTGAAGGACCAGCTCCTCCAGAGCCGGTAAATGCCAATGTTATTGTTATTGGTGTAGATGGTGCATTCCAAGAAAGATGGAACCCACTTATGGCAGAAAGTGCTTATGACCACCAGGTGATGAGACAAATTACAGGCTCACTGACCACTCGTGATGAGTCTGGTGCTCTTGTTCCATATTTAGCAGAAAGTGTGGAATATGAGATTATTGACGGAAATACCCTTTGGACGATTACTTTAAGAGAAGGTCTTGTGTTCTCTGATGGTAGTCCCATTACAATTGATGACTGGATTTATAGCCTTTATGTTCGTGCCGACCCTAGCTTTACAGGACCATCCTCATTAATCGCTGGTGATAATCTTATCGTTGGGGTACGTGAGTACTTTTATGATGATCCAAACTATTCCGTAAGATTAGCTGAAATCGAAGCATCTGCTGCTCGTTTTGCTGCTGATGTCATTACTTTAGAAGATTTTACATACTATGCAATGCAAACCGATGTAGGTGGCTGGATTGCTTGGGATCCTGTTGAATGGATGGAAGATGAATGGGATGATGAAAGATTAGAAGAACTTGACCCCGATGACGAAGATGCCGTAAAAGCACTTTTCATCGAATTTGTCTACGAGTTTTATGCAGACTTCCACGATGTTTATACCTGGTACAAAGAGCCTCGATTACTTCAAATGGCTATGGACAACCTGGCTGACGGAGTAACTGTACCTGAGATTGAAGGGATAACAAGAATAGATGATTTAACCGTAACCGTATTAACAGAAGGAATCCACTTTGATGGAATTGCCGGACTTACTTCATACAATGGTTCTGGTACCATCATCTCTCGTTACTTCTATGGACCTTTCGAAAAAGGTGATGTAACCCCTGTTACTGGTAACACCAACCCAATCGTAGGTTCTGGTCCTTTTGTATGGACTGGATTTGCCAACAATATTGCAACCGTGGTATCCAACCCACTCTACTTCCAAGGCTTACCTGCTACAGGCACCATTCGTTGGCAGTACGTACCATCAGAAGAGATTGTTACTGCCTTGATTTCAGGTCAAGTGGACATTGCTAACCCCGTTGCAAGTATTCCTAACTTAGATGATTTAAGAGCTGCTGATAATGTGGAATACTCCTTGTTAGACAATGCAGGATATCTTTATGTTGGATTCAACCACAACAACGTTCCTCACGATGTTCGTAGAGGATTTGCTCACTTAATGAACCGTGCTCCATCTGTAGAAGCATTCTTTGGTGACCTTGCGGTGATTATAGAAAGGCCAATGACCACGATTTTAGCGGAATACCCACACGATGCAGAAGAGACTTATGGTTACTGTGTAGATAGTGCTTTAGCATTCTTTGAAGCTGCTGGCTACAGCCAGGTGAACGGTCAGTTGGTGGATGAGAATGGTAACCAATTCTCCTACAATATCTTTATTGCTGGTGGTGGAGTTGGTAATCACCCCGTTTCTCCAATGGTAACCCAAGCACAGGTTGACGTTGCTTCTCTTGGTGGCGAACTGATTATCCAAGACGTTCCATTTAATGTTCTTCAAGGAGCCATGGATGACGGAACAGCCGACATGTTCGTACTGGCTTGGGGAGATGTATTTAACGCAGACAAAACCAATCAATTCCATTCTACAGGTGCTCAGAATCGCTTTAACGTAAACAGCCCAAGAATGGATGCCATGTTAGAAGAAATCAATGAAACATTAGACCTTGCAACACGTACTGCATTAGTAGCTGAGATGTTAGATTATGCCATGTATCTTGTCATTGAATTCCCAGTTTATCAACGTCAAAACCTGTTGGCATTCTACACAAGATTCCTAGACACTAGCACCTTGCCTGCTCATTCAACTCCTTTCTTCAACTATGAGAACGTGCTTTGGCAATTAGCCACTTCACAATAAGTAACACGGAACTATAGTATCTTGAATGTGGATATTTAGTTCTGTGAAAAACAAAGAACATGGCTTGCCCAATGCTTTTTTAGCTGGGCAGGCTGTTCTTTGTTGACGTTAGGATAATTTCTTATATATGGAGGAGGATTGTCAATGCGACAATATATTATTCGAAGATTTATCATCAGTGTGATTACCCTACTTGGGGTTACTATGATTATATACACCTTGATACGGTCTATGCCCGTAGATTTTGTGCAAATCCAGACCGCAGGCAATCTTAATATTACGGAAGCTCAAAGAGCGGCCATGCGTCAAGCTTATGGATTGGATGTTTCTATTCCCGTAGGATACGTAAGATGGATAGGAAATGTTCTCCAAGGGGATTTGGGAACTTCCTTTATGTTTGGGCGACCCGTCAGTGAGGTTTTGCGTCAATATATGCCCATAACCGCTATAATAGCAGGAATTGCTCTTTTCTTTCAACTGCTCTTTGGCATCCCTTTAGGCATTTTAGCCGCCAGAAAACGGAATACCCGAATTGATTATGCCATTACCGCTTTTGTATTTATTGGCATTTCTTTACCTGCTTTTTTCTTTGCTGCCATCTTGCAGAGAACTTTCGGTTTTCATGGCCTTAACCTTTTGCCAACTTCAGGTATGCTTAACCCAAGAATCATCTACGATGGATTTACCTTTGCTAAATTCTTAGATTATACCAGGCATTTGATCATGCCCATTACGGTTTTTGTCATTACCAGTTGTGGGGTATATGTGCGTTTCACTAGAGCCAATATGATTGAAGCATTAAATGCAGATTATATGCGAACCGCACGAGCCAAGGGAGTTCCAGAGAGAGTAGCTATTTATAAACATGGCTTTCGGAACACTTCTATCGTCTTGATTACTTTATTGGGCGCTTCCTTACCCACATTATTCATGGGTGCTTTTATCACCGAGTCCATTTTTGCCATTGAAGGCCTCGGCAATATTGGACTAAGGGCGGCACACCTTGCCGACATTCCTTATTTGATGGGATTCAACCTATTACTTGCTTTCTGTACCGTCACGGGATTCTTCATTGCAGATATCTTATATGCAGTGGCTGACCCACGGATTAGGCTAAGTTAGGGGGAGGTAATGATGGATAATAAAAATAATAATTATGGAGTAAATGAATTGAATCATAAAGAACTTGATATGGAAAAGAAAGATACAGACCAATTCAATCATCAAGAGTTTAAAAGCATAAATGTAGACACAGAAGAACATCCCTTGATGGAGTCAGAAATGCAAGGAATAGTTCTAGAAGATGAAGAGTTGGAGCATTTGTTTGAACCTCAATGTTTTAAAGAAGCTACAGAAATTGCTGAAAAGCAATTGTTCATGAGCCCTAGACAGATTATTATGCGAAGATTTTTTCAGAATAAGCTGGCTGTTATTGGCTTGTGTATTCTCATTTTTATGTTTATATTTTCTTTCGTTCTTCCTATCTTCTATCCTTACAGTGAAACAGAGTTGTTCTACATTCACAGGGAAACAGGGGAGCGTTTAAGAGGATATCAAACGGATTTAATTGGAGATTCACTGTTGGCTAGACTACAACCTGTAGGCTCCGAGAACATTCTTGGAACCAACGAGATGGGACAAGACATGTTGGCCAGGCTGATGTATGGTGGCCGAGTATCTCTTTTGGTATCTATGACGGTTATTTTTGCTTGTTTGCTCATTGGGATTACTTTAGGAGGTTTGGCGGGATACTTTGGAGGAATCATCGATATGATTGTCATGCGTCTCTGTGACATTGTGGCTTCCATTCCTTTTATCCCTTTAATGTTTATTGTGTCTTCTTTAATGCTGGTGATGTCCATTTCACCAGAGAACAAAATCTTCTATACCATGATTGCCATTGCCTTGTTATGGTGGACCATGGATGCCAGGATTGTTCGAGGAAATCTCTTGTACCTTAGAGAAAGCGAATACATGCAAGCGGCAAAAGCAACAGGAATTAAGTCAAGAAATCAGATTTTCAGACACTTGCTTCCCAACACTCTTCCCTCTATTATCGTTAACTCTACCTTGAATCTTGGAGGTGTTATCCTTTTAGAGTCGGTCCTTAGCTTCTTGGGAGTAGGGGTAGGAATCCCCTTTGCTTCTTGGGGAAATATGGTTCAGTCAGTGAATAGCAACGAAGTAATGCGATTCCATCCTCACGTGTGGATTGCTCCTGGACTTTGTATTTTATTAGTGGTGTTAGCCTTTAATTTTGTTGGCGATGGTCTAAGAGATGCAACAGACCCGAAAGCGAGGAGGTAGCCGAATATGACGAATCTAATAAAAGATAGAAATAAAAAACTAAGAAAAGTCCAAAAAGAAAACAACGCTGTTTTCAGAGCGTACAACAAAGCCAAAAGACGTCAGGTTCCAAAGTCTGCCTATCTAAAAGAGATGGAAAGTAAGGAAAATGTACTGGAGATTCGCAACCTTCAAACTAGCTTTTTTACCGACGTAGGAACTGTTCGAGCAGTAGATGGAGTAAGCCTAGATATTCCCTTTGGCAAGACCGTAGGAATCGTTGGGGAAAGTGGCTGTGGCAAATCCGTAACCAGTATGTCTATTCTTAGGCTCCTTGCGGAACCACAAGGCCAGATTGTAGGGGGAAGTATCTTGTTTAACCGAGGGGATGGAGCTGCTGTAGATTTAGCAAAAGCACCTTCTAAATTGTTAAATGAGATTCGTGGCAAAGAGATTTCTATGATTTTTCAAGAGCCTATGACCACTTTAAATCCCATTATGACCATCGGCAAACAGCTAGACGAAGTTATCCTCTATCACAATGTAAACAAACTCTCCAAAAAAGAGATTGCCCAGAAAAGTATCGATACCTTAAAACTTGTTGGCATCGCAGATGCTGAGGGGATATACAAGAGATATCCTCATGAATTGTCAGGGGGAATGCGACAACGTGTGGTCATCGCCATGTCCTTAATGTGTGATCCCAAGCTGGTCATTGCTGACGAGCCAACAACTGCTCTTGATGTGACCATTCAAGCCCAGATTCTAGAACTTTTGGCAGAGATTAAAGATAAAGTAAACATGTCCGTAATCCTCATCACCCATGATTTAGGAGTGGTTTCTGAAATGTGTGATTATGTAGCGGTAATGTACGCTGGTCGAATCGTTGAGTTTGGAACTACCCATGAAGTATTTAAAAACTCCAGTCATCCTTATATGCACGGATTGATGCTTTCTCGCCCTACCGGTGTGGAAACAGGAGAAAAGCTCTTTGCCATCACAGGAAATGTTCCGAACCCCATTCAATTGCCTAACCATTGTTATTTTAGAAATCGTTGTGACCAAAGTATACGAGCATGTGCCAAAGAGTATCCTCCGGTATTCAAGCTGTCAGATACCCATCAGGTGTCCTGCTGGCGTTATCTGAAGAAGGGAGGGAATCTTTCATGAGTGAACAACATCAAACTATTGAAAATGTTTTAGAAGTTACCAATTTAAAGAAATACTTCCCTATTACAAAAGGTGTCATGAACAAAGTCATTGGCCATGTAAAAGCCGTGGATGATGTTAGTTTTACCATTGGAAAGCAGCAAACCTTTGGGCTTGTAGGGGAAAGTGGTTGTGGGAAAACTACGGTAGGACGTACTCTCCTTCGTTTGGTAGAACCAACAGAAGGGAAATCCATTGTCTGTGGTCATGATATTTTCACCATGGGTCGAGAGGAACTGAGGCGTATACGCCCCAAGATGCAGATCATCTTTCAAGACCCCTATTCCTCATTAGATCCAAGACTTCATGTAGGTGAGATCATTGGTGAGGCCGTGAGGGAACATGGATTGGTTCCTAAGGACAAACTAAAGGATTATGTACTGGAGATTATGGATAGCTGCGAGCTACGCCCTTACCAGTATGAGCGATTCCCTCATGAGTTCTCTGGTGGTCAACGTCAGCGGATATGTATCGCTAGAGCCCTGGCTCTTAATCCAGAGCTGGTGGTGGCCGATGAACCGGTTTCAGCCCTAGATGTATCTGTTCAAGCTCAGGTCATTAACCTGATGCAGGATTTACAGGAAAAGCGTGGGTTAAGTTATCTCTTTATCTCTCATGACTTGTCTGTGGTTGAGCATATCTCTGACTTTATTGGAGTAATGTATCTGGGGAATATTGTAGAGACTGCACCAAAGAAAAAGTTCTTTGCTCATCCTCGTCACCCCTATAGTCTGGCCCTGCTCAGTGCTGTGCCTGTGCCTGATCCAGACATTAAGATGAACCGAGTGATTCTAGGAGGTGATATTCCCTCACCTGCTAATCCTCCTGCAGGTTGTAAGTTTCATACTCGATGTAACTACGCTGAAGAGGTGTGCAAGGTAGAGATACCTGCCCTAGAAGAGGTGGAACCTGGTCATTTTGTGGCTTGCCACTTGAAAGACCAATTTTAATAACATCTATAAGATAATATATAAAAGCTTTCATCAGAGTAACGCTACAATTCACACTGTCAGATGGCTTCGCTTAAGGCAATATACCCTTTCAAATGCGGTTTCGAGATGTCGAAAAACTAAAAGATAATAAAAATAGGCGCAAGACACAAATTAAAGAAATAACTCGCTACGCTCAAACAAATGCGGTAGAACTGTTTCACAGTTCTACCTTCGTGAATTCTTTAATTTGTTGTGCCTAGTTTTATTATCTAAGATTTTCTGACATCTCTCCAAATGCATTTGAAAGGGTATATTGCCTTAAGCGAAGCCATCTGACAGTGTGAGTTGTAGCTGATTTATAGAATTCGTCATCTTTTCGTATGGAAGCTTTTGATGTTATTATTTTTCTTTTGTGATATACTACTGTTAGAGGAATGATGTGAGCACCAAGATATTTTTCGGTTCTTGTATCACAAGAATACTATGAGGAGACCAGATTATTATGAAATTTCAAGATTATCAGTACAAACGAATCAACATTGAAGAAATGGGGATTCAAATTACCCAGTTAACAAAGGAACTAATGGAAGCATCCAGTTACCAAGAATTTCACCAGGCTTTTAAGGAAGCAGAAAAGTTGTTGTCCCATGCCTCCACCATGGAAAACCTGAGTTATATTCGTCATTCCATTGACACCAAAGATGAATTCTACGACAAAGAGAATGATTTCTGGGATGAACATGAACCCTATCTACAAAAGTTTTTAGTAAGTGTGGTAAAAGCTGTTTTGGAGAGTCCTTATAAGGAAGAACTAAAGAAAGACGTTCCTGAAACCTTCTTCCTTATTGGAGAGAACGCTCTTCGCTCTTTTGACGAAAGAATCATTGAGGATTTGCAAGAAGAGAATCGTCTATCCAGTGAATATGACAAGCTAATTGCCAAAGCTCAGATTGAATTTGATGGCAAACCTCAAACCCTGGCCTCTTTAATGGCTTACTTTGAAGACCCCAAGGAAGAGGTTCGAAGGTCTGCTTTCCTAGCTTACTGGGGTTATCTAGAGGAGCAAGAAGCCCAGCTAGATGACATCTATGACCAATTGGTTAAATTACGAGATAACATGGCCAAGAAGCTAGGTTTTGACAACTTCGCCCCCCTAGGCTATATTCGTATGAATCGTTTTGGTTATCACCAAAAGGAAGTGGCCACTTATCGCAGCCAAATCTTAAATGACACGGTGCCTGTTGCAACAAAGCTTTACGAAGCCCAAAGAGC
>JGI20163J15578_10000979_pt1 | contig 11803 bp, 6 predicted proteins | sample TergutCu122P1_FD_15578 | JGI IMG/M metagenome (IMG submission 15578)
ACCCCGTGGCAGGAATACTCATTGACCGTTACATGAATGCCAGCCGGCATTATTGGGCAGAGTTTTGGCTGGATGGTTTCGGCTGGATCCCCCTGGATCCCGCTCTCGGCGCAGGAGCGGCTCCGGAGAATTTCGATCTTCGCCCGGATCATGCCCGGTATTACTTCGGCAATCTGGACAGCAAGCGCATAGCTTTTTCCCGGGGTGAACGTTTCCTCCCGCAGATGACTCCGCACGGACGGACTGTAACAAGGGCCAGGGGTTTTTCACTTCAAAATTTTTGGGAAGAAGCTGCAGGCGGCATTGAGTCCTATTCATCCTTCTGGAGTGATGTTAGAATAAAAGACATATCTGTTCAGTAGGAGAGTTTATGGTTACTGTAATTTCTCTGGGGGGATCCATAGTTGCTCCCGGCGGAGTGGACGAAGATTTTTTAAGAGGTTTTAAGGCCCTAATCGGGGAATTCCTTGCCAGGGATGATAAACAGCGTTTTATTTTGGTTGTTGGCGGCGGCGGTCCTGCCAGGGCCTGGCAAAAGGCTTACCGCGCTCTTTGCCCCTCTCCGCTTGATGACCAAGCGGACTGGATAGGGATAATGGCCACACGGCTTAATGCTCAGCTTGTGCGTGCCATTTTGGGCGAATGGTGCACCCAGGATGTAGTTTACGATCCTACTCAGGTGGAACCTTTGATGGGCCGTGTTCTTGTGGCAGCAGGCTGGAAACCGGGCTTTTCGTCAGATTACGATGCAGTCCTCCTTGCAGAACGTTTTCAGGCAAACGTAGTTATTAACCTTTCCAATATCGAAAGGGTTTTTACCAGTGACCCGAAAAAAAATCCCGATGCCAAACCCGTTGATAAAATCTCCTGGGCCGATTTTTGTGCCATGGTTGGAGAAGATTGGGTTCCTGGGAAAAGCGTGCCCTTTGACCCCATCGCAAGCAAACATGCCTCAAAGATAGGACTCAAAGTTATTTGCGCCGCAGGAAAAAATCTTCCGAATCTTAAGAGCATTCTTTTGGGTGAAGCTTTTATTGGAACCATAATATCCTGAAGAAAAACTGTCGATGGAGAACTTTAAATGAACTATTCCGCATTGCAAAAAGCCAGGTACGATTATTTGCCTAAATTACCGGCTAACCTGACCGGAGATATAACAAACATTACCGTTGAATTTGGCGCCCCAACCGAAGCGATCTCGGACAGAAAAGAGCTCAAAGAAATTTTCAAACATACATACGGAAAACCAATAGCAAGCTTTGCCAGTGGAAAAAGCGAAAAAAACAGCCGCGAACTGAAAGTGGGCGTTATCCTCTCAGGCGGCCAGGCTCCGGGAGGACATAATGTCATTGCCGGGCTTTTTGACGGGCTTAAAAAAGGGAATCCGGCTTCCAGGCTCTACGGTTTCCTGGGCGGGCCTAGCGGTCTTATCGAAAACAAGACACTGGAACTGACACCTGAAAAAATCGACGAATACCGGAATACCGGCGGTTTTGACATTATTGGTTCCGGCCGCACAAAAATAGAAACTCCCGAGCAGTTCGCAGCATCCCTTGAAACTGCAAAAAAACTGGAGCTCAATGCCGTGGTAATCATAGGCGGAGATGATTCTAACACCAACGCTGCCCTGTTGGCGGAATACTTCATTGAAAAGGGAACTTCCATTCAGGTAATCGGCTGCCCAAAAACGATTGACGGGGATCTGAAAAACGAATATATCGAAACCTCTTTTGGTTTTGATACAGCATGCAAAGTATACAGCGAGCTTATCGGGAATATTTGCCGGGACGCAAACAGTTCAAAAAAATACTGGCACTTTATAAAACTCATGGGCAGAGCTGCGAGCCATATTGCCCTTGAATGTGCTCTCCAGACCCAGCCGAATATCTGCCTCATATCGGAGGAAGTGGAAGAAAAGAAAAAATCCTTAAATCAGCTTGTGGAGAATATATGTTCTTCGGTTATCAAAAGGGCTGAAAACAGGGAAAATTTCGGGATCATTCTTATTCCCGAAGGTGTTGTGGAATTTATTCCGGAGATAAAAAAACTCATCGGAGAGCTAAATGATATTTTGGCTTCAGAGTCGGAAGAATTTTCAGAAATCAGTTCCTATATCGATCAGCTTTACTGGTTAAGCCAGCGGCTGACCCCTGAATCCTACAAGACACTTCAAAGTCTGCCCCCGGATTTTTCCCGGCAGCTCCTGATGGACAGGGATCCTCACGGGAATGTTCAGGTTTCCCGTATTGAAACAGAAAAGCTCCTGATGGATATGGTGGAAAAGCGCCTTGTCAAGCTCAAGAAAGAAGGGCTTTACAAGGGAAAATTTTCTGCCTTGGGGCATTTTTTCGGTTATGAGGGCCGTTGTGCATTTCCATCGAATTTCGATGCGGATTACTGCTATTCCCTTGGTTACAGCGCCTTTATTCTTATCGCATCGGGATTGACAGCTTATATTTCCAATGTAAAAAACCTCGTGGCTCCGGCCCATGAATGGATCGCCGGAGGAATTCCCCTTACGATGATGATGAACCTGGAACAAAGGCATGGCTCAAAAAAGCCTGTAATAAAAAAAGCACTGGTTGACCTGAATGGCGCCCCGTATAAGACATTTGATTCAAGGCGTGATAGCTGGGCGGTTAAAACTTCATTTCTCTATCCGGGAGCAATTCAGTATTACGGGCCTCCCATGGTATGCGATCAGCCAACAAAAACATTAAAACTGGAACAAAAAAAGGAAGATTTATGAGACAAAAGCTTTTTCTTTTAGTATTACTTTGCCTTATTCTGCCGGGACTTTATGTCAATGCACAGTCAGCCGAAAGAGAACTGCCTCTCAGACGTATTTCACTTTTTTCCTCCGGAGTGGGTTTTTTTGAACATTCCGGAAATATCAGCTCTTCGGGGCCCACGGTAATAAATCTTCCGTTCGACGCCGAAGCTGTAAACGATGTTCTTAAATCCCTTGTGATAAATGATCCAGCATCAGCTTTGCCTTCCGTGCGTTATGCGACAGAAAACAGCCTGTGGCGCAGCCTGAGAAGCCTCAATATCGATTTGTCAGGAAGGCCCGGAATAGGAGAAATTCTCAACGGCTTGAGGGGAGCGGAGCTGGAAGTACATGCCCCAAATCCCATAAGAGGGCGAATAATCGGCGTAGAGCACAGGCAAAGGGATGTGTTTATCCAGGGCGTGCATCACAATTTTCCCCATCAGCGGCCAAGCGATGAAGCATGGCTCTCGCTTTTTACACCGCAGGGAATTAGGGTTATTGCCGTCAATGATATAGCTTCCTTTATTTTTATTGACGAAAGGATCAATGCAGACCTGAACCGTGCCCTGGATATTATTATGGCTACCCGGGATGAAACCAGCCGAAATCTTCAAATTAACCTTGACGGCACGGGGAACCGCAACGTCACTGTCAGCTATGTTATCCCCACTCCGGTGTGGAAAGTCTCTTACCGGCTGGATCTTAGCGGGCCTGAGCCCTTTTTACAGGGCTGGGCAATTGTGGACAATGACAGCGATGTAGACTGGAAAAATGTTCAGCTTTCCCTGGTAGCAGGAAGACCTGTTTCCTTTATTCAGAACCTTTTCCCGCCCTACAGGGTTTTCCGCCCCTTTATCCCCCTGGCAATTGCAGGAGTGGCACAAGCCAGGGTTCATGAATCCGGGATCCTGTCCCGTGTATGGGCGGCAGAAAGAGACGAAATGGCAGTAATGGAAATGGCAATGGATGCCCCGGCATTAATGCGGGCCCCCGCTCCCCCTGCTGCCCAGGCTGCGCCGGCTTTAGCCGGAGGAGTACTACAGACCGCCGCAGCCAGAGCCGCAGCAGATCAGTTTGAATTCACCATCAGAAACCCGGTGACTCTTGAAAGACGGCAGAGCGCCATGCTTCCGCTTGTCGAAGGCAGTATCAGAGCAGAACGGGTACTGGTATTTTCAGGATCGCGTGCACGCGGTGCCGGCACCATACATCCGGAGCTAAGCGCAGAGCTGACCAATACTTCGGGAATGAGACTTCCCGCGGGACCAATCACGGTTTTTGACGGCGGAACCTTTGCGGGAAACGCACTTTTGGAATTTTTCCCGGAAAACGAAAGGCGCCTTATTTCTTACGGGGAAGATCTGACAGTAACAGGGTATGTAAGGCCGTCCGCTACACGAAACATAACAGCGGTAACTATTTCCGGCGGGGTCATGACAATCACCCACCGGCACAGAAATGAAAGTATCTATACCATAAGGAACGCCTCGAATCAGGCAAAAAGGATCATTATTGAACACCCAATTACCCAGGGAGCCGAACTTGTGGAACCTCAAACTGCCGATGACCGCACTCCAACCCTCTATCGCTTTAACCGGAACCTGCCGGCAAACGGTACATTGAGCTTCATGGTTCGTGAAGATACTCCGCGATTTGAACGGATTACCCTGGCGCAAATGCGGCCGGAAACTTTTTTGAGTTTTTCAACCAACCACGAAATTCCTGCCAATGTTCGGGCGGCATTAACAAGGGCAATTGAGCTTAGAAGGATTGTAGACCAGGCTGTAGCGGCACAGGGGCAGCTTGAAAACCAGCTCGCGCGTCTCATTTCCGAACAAGACAGGATACGCCGCAACCTGCAAGCAGCCGGGAATCAAACTCCCCAGGGCCAGGAATACCTGCGCCGGCTTGTTTCTCTGGATAACGACATAGACAATATTAACAGACGCATTGACGAAGCAATACAGGCAACCCAAACGGCAAGAAGGGAGTTTGATAACTACCTGGCAACGCTTAATATTTAGGGGTTTTCAGGTTTTGGCTTAATATTAAAAGAGATGATATAAAGAACCGCCGCGGCCCATATACAGCCAAAAACTATGAAATTGTGCATGGGAAATGGTTCGCGGAATAAAAAAACCCCAATCAAAAAGGTAATGGTTGGGGAAAGAAACTGGCAAAAACCTAAAGTTGAAAGAGGAATCATTTTTACGCCCTTGGCGAATAAAAAAAGCGGAAGGGAGCTTGCCAGCCCTATGAACGGGATCAGAATAAGAGTTAAAATAGGCAGATCGGCCATATACGACATGGTTTGCAAATTAAAGAAACCGTCAGTGTGAGTTGCCCCAAAAGGAATAAACAGCAGCATCAAAGCAATCGGAGTAACTACCAGGGTTTCGACCCCCAGTGATTCCAGTGCGGAAAATTTGACAGTTTTTTTAATCATGCCGTAAAATGCAAATGAAAACGCCAGGCCAAGAGAGATCCAGGGCGGTGAACCTGTAATTGCAGTAACAATCAGTACGCCTGCAGTCACAATGCCAAATGCAATCCACTGCAGCAAATTAAGCCTCTCTCTGAAAAAACAAAGCCCCATAACGATTGAAATCAGCGGATTCATATAGTAACCTAGCGCCGCTTCTATTGTATAACCGTTGTTGACCGCCCAAATAAAAAGGCCCCAATTACCGCAAAGAAGGATTCCGGCAAGCGTCATATGAAACCCTTTTCGTTTATCAGAGAAAAACTTAAGCCACGAGAAATTTTTCATTATAAAAAGAATGCAACTTATCAGCATCAGGGAAAAGAGAATCCTAAAACTAAGAATATGAAAGGGATTTATCGCACCCAGTAATTTCCAGTAAATGGGAAGAAATCCCCAAACAAGATACCCTGATACTGCGAAAATAATACCTTTGCGAAAAGGTGTTAAATTCATAGAATAAACCAATCGTCCATTAATATCTCACACAATTGTATAATCATTCCTCTTAAGAATCAATTGCACAAAACCCGTCTTTTTTCGGGCTGTAAAAGCCAAAAAAGAAGAATTTTTACATTAAATTTCGATTTTATTTGACAATTCCGCAGATCAGCCGTAAAATTAGTTGGTTCGAAAGGACTGGCTTTTCCCGCTTTGGATTTGTTTTAAAAATTGTTTTTTAAAAAAGTATTCCTTATCAGGAAGCGGGAAGAGCCTTTTTTGAATATTGGGCTTGTCCAAGAGCCCCTATGATTCCCTCACAAGTCTCTGGGGCTGCCCAGGAAGTTTGTTACTTTTCGGACTCGCCCTGTTTTTATTAGCAATTTTGCGGCCTAGAAGACTTGAACTTCCATGCCCTTCGGCACTAGCACCTCAAGCTAGCGTGTCTACCAGTTCCACCAAGGCCGCAAAACCATTTCCTTAAAATCAGTTTATCCTAATAATTTATCGCACTTATGTCAAGATTCGTTTCTGTCGATGATATAATCATGATGAACAGAAATCTTTTTTTTGCCATATGCCTCTTTTGCGGGGCTATCATATTAAGCAGTCTTACGGGATGCCGTACCGCCCCTGAACCTGTTGAGCCTTCTGCCCCTCCCATAGCAGAAGAAACCCGGGATGATGTATGGACCCTCCTTTCAAGGGGGGATGGCGACAGGGCAAGGCCCTTCTTTTTGGGCGAAGTTGACGTAAATGCAACTGACAGCCTGGGCAGAACACCATTACATTTTGCAGCGGAACACAGAGATCCGGTTTTGGCAACTTTTTTTATTGCCATGGGCGCCAAAATCGATGCCCTGGACATGCAGGAAAGAACACCCTTAAGCATCAGCACGGAGAAACTGGACGCTGCAACCGCCAGAGTATTAACCAATGCAGGGGCAGATATACACTTTCAAATGAGGGGTTACACAAGCCCTGCCCGTACTGCGATACAAACAGGCGGGGATTTTCTGTCTGCTTTATTAAATCCGGCATCCGTTTTGAGTACAGATTCTGCGGGCAGGACTATTTTGCACCTTGCCGCTGAGGCAGGAAATGCAGGTGTGGTAAATACAGTCTTAAGAGCAGGTAATACCTTGTCTTTACGGGATAGCAAAGGAAAAACTGCCCTGGATATAGCCCTTGAAAGAACAGATTCCCGAAATCACGCGGAAACTGCTGCGGCTCTTATCCTGGCAGGAGGGGTTTCATCCAAACCCCTCTTCACTTATTTTGCGCCGGCTGTTAGGACATCCAACTTTAACATACGCAGCGCCGACGGCATGGCCCCGCTTCATTATATTGCCCGCAGAGGGTATATGGGATATTTGGCTTTCATGCTTGAAAGAAGAGCTGATGTAAACATAAAAAACGCTTCCGGCGCTACGCCGCTCCATGAAGCAGCCCGCTCCGGAAATGTTAACCTGATGGAAGCCCTTCTGAATAGCGGGGCGGAAATAAATGCTCAGGACGCGAATGGAAACTCAGTGCTCCATATCGCAATACCTCCTGAAACACATCTTGACGCAATTAACCTTCTTCTTAGACGTGGCGCTGACCCCAATCTTCGGGACGAACACGGGGATTCCCCCCTTCATGTGTTAATAACCCTTAACCGGCCGGAAAACCTTCTAAGAAGACTTCTTGAAAACGGGGCTGATGTAACTACCCGTAATCTTGAGGGTAAGACTCCGCTTTTCCGTGCAGTAGAAAAAGAAAGGGCTAATTTCATTCCCCTGCTTTTATCCTACAGATCTGATATTTTTGCGGCGGACAATAAAGGCATTACGCCTTATGAAAAAGCATTAAATCAGCACAACACTTTAGTCTTTTCAATGATAACAAGAGATTCTGTTTTTCAAAATGACAGCCACGGTAATACACTGCTTCACCTGTCTACCCGCACCGGAGGAAGTCTCGCTGTTCTAAACAGAATCCTTGATTACAATGCTTCAGTTAATGCCCGGAATATGGCAGGTGATACAAGCCTTACAATAGCGGTACGTTACAATCATGCTGCCGCCGGAGAGCTTCTCCTTAACCGCGGAGCGGATATTTTCGCCGCAAACGCCAATGGTGAAAGCCCGCTTTTTCTGACATTTCCGGCGCCGGGCGAAAGCCATACGGAGCTGCGGAGGTGGATGCTTACCCCCCGAACTTTAAGTATCAGGGACGGAGTGGGCAATACAGCCCTTCACTATATTGCACAGTGGCGCATGGATACCTGGATTCCGCTTCTTGTTCAAATGGGTGCCAATACCGAAGCTGCAAACGCCACAGGGGAAACCCCGCTTTTCTTTGCGGTCAGGCAGAACTCACCCTCAACCATACGGACTCTCGTTGACAACAGGGCAATGCTGACGGCCAGAGACACCCTTGGCAACTCTTTGCTTCATGCAGCGGTTCGCTGGCATGCGCTNGAAGGAGCGGAAACCCTGCTTGACATGGGGCTTTATATTAATAGCCATGCGCTTAACGGAAAAACCCCTTTGCACGATTCCATTCGCATGTGGTCTGAGGATATTGAATTACTGCTTCTTGAAAGAGGCGCGAATCATGAAGCCAGAGATGCTGAAGGAAATACGCCTTTCATGGAAGCCATTCTTGCCGCAAATCTGAACTCTGTCGGGCGGCTTGTCAGAATGGGAGCGGACACCAATACACGTAACTTTCGCGGCAACACTGCTTTGCATATAAGCGCATACATGAACAGAATGGACATTTCCCGTCTCCTGCTTGACTGGGGGGTTTCGATACATGCAAGAAACGCGATGGGCAGAACGCCTTTTCAAAATGCCCTTTTTACATCTCCGGATCAGGTAAAGGTTTTTCTTGAGGGGAACAGACTGCATAGCGCTGATGATAATGGCTCCTCACCCCTGCACATTGCAGTTCAGGAGGGAGCATCCATTACGATGATTAGAACCATTCTGGATATGGGCGCCAGGCAGACAACCGTAGATTTTGAAGGCCGCACTCCCTTGAGGCTTGCGGTGGATGCTAATCGCCTTGAAATAGCGAAGCTGCTTGCAGACAGCGGGGGTGATGTATTCATTGCTGCACGTGACGGCAGAAGCCCTGCTGAAATCTCTCTAAGCAATGGGGAAAACGCCGTAAGAGCGCTTTTTTCCGGCAGGGCAATAAGCTCGCGCGATTCATCAGGAAACACAATTCTTCATTACGCAGCCAGGCACGGAGATGCTCATATGATATCATTACTCCTTTCACTTGGAGCAGAAAGAGATGTCAGAAATATAGCAGCAGAAAGTCCGAGAGATATTGCACATCGCTGGAATCACCACAATGCGGCTATACTCTTGAATTAAAAAAGAGGGCTGTCCGGGAGTTAATTCCCGGCAGCCTTTTGTTTAAGCACCCTGCTCCCTGTTTTCGTACTGCAATTTGTAAAGCCCGGCATAAAGCCCGCCCTTTATTATAAGCTCTTCATGGGTTCCCTGCTCTGCCAGCCGGCCGCCGGATAAAACCAGGATGCGGTCTGCATGGCGTATTGTGGAAAGCCGGTGGGCAATAACAAGAGAAGTACGCCCTGCCAAAACCTTCTGCATGCCAAGCTGGATGAGCCGTTCCGTTTCAGTATCAACTGAGCTTGTAGCCTCATCAAGAATCACAATGGCCGGATTATGCGCAATAACCCTGGCAAAACTGATTAGCTGCCGCTGTCCTGAAGAAATATTTGTTGCTCCTTCCGAAAGCAGTGTATTATACCCGTTTTCCAATTGTGTAATAAAATCATGCGCATAAACCGCCCTGGCAGCATTTTCCACTTCAAGATCTGACAGGGGAAGCCCAAGACGGATATTATCCATTACGGTACCGGAAAACAAAAAAACGTCCTGCAATACAGGCAGGCAGCTGCGCCTGAGTTCATCAAGCGGTATTTTTTTGATTGGTATGCCGTCCAGGCGAATTTCACCGGAGTTTATGTCCCAGAGTCTTGCCAAAACATTGGTAATTGTAGTTTTTCCGGCGCCGGTGTAACCGACAATGGCGGCCATTTCTCCGGGTTTTACGGAAAAACTCAAACCTTTCAAAACGTCCTCTGTATTGTTATAGCAAAAATGGACATTGTCAAATTCAATATGTCCGCGAATTAATCCTTCAATGTTATGCGCCTCATGACCTTGCGATGCCGGATCAGTAATTCTTTCATCGGTATCGAGGAGCTTAAATACCCGTTCTCCTCCGGCCATGGCGCTTTGCAAAAGGGTATATTTCTCGGCAATATCCATCACCGGTGAATAAAACATCCCTATCAGGTTGATAAATGCAATTAACACTCCAAGAGAAATTGAAAGGTCAAGAATCATTACGCCGCCGACAACAATTATTACCGCTGTGGTAAAAGTGGAAAACCACTCTACGACCGGGCGAAAAGTTGCAAACACATACATTTCCCCAAGTTTGGCCTTTAAAAGCTCACGGTTGCGGACAGAGAATTCCCTCAAGCTCTTTTTTTCACCAAGAAAAAGCTGAACAACCTGAACCCCGGAAAGCCGCTCGGAAAGATACGAGTTTACACTGGCCGAGGCAGTCCGCTGTTTTCTAAAAGCGTCCCTGGCCCTGATACGGCTTACCGCTGTAAGAAGAATAACCGGCGGCATGGTTACAAGCGCCGCCAGAGCAAGTTTNGGCGAAAGGAAAAANAGTGTAATGAGCACGCCTGTCATTATTGAAATGTCTTTCAAAAATGATACCAACACAGAAGAAAAAAATTCGTCAATGGTTTCCACATCCCCTGTAAGACGGGTTACCAAACGTCCGACCGGATGGCGGGACAAAAAAGCCGTTGACTGGGAGCAGGTTTTTTTGAAAAGCTCAAGCCGTATGTCCTTCATTACACGCTGGCCGATAAGCGTAGTGCCCCAGGTTTGAACAAATGTAAAGAAAAAAACAAAACACAAAACAACGAGAAGTATCAAAACCAAACGTATGATATATGAAATATCATTTGCCCTGACAACAGTTATTTCTTGTATTGAAAGGGCATACAGATCGCTTTTTAATATAGCGGCACTGTTTTCGCCCGTCAAAAAAAGTTCCGGGCGGCTTTTTACCACTTCTTCGGCAGCAGAGCCTTGAGCAAAATGAAAAGCATACCACCTGCCCTCATCAAGAATTCCCTTTTCACGCAGCTCTCTTTCCAGTGATGCCGAAATTCGCGTATTCCTGTCTACCGGAATAAAAAGGCGGCCTCCTGCTTTTATTGACCGGATATTTTCGCTGAAAAAATCCAGGGTTTGCCCGCTTTCTTCAGCCGCGTCAATATTAACAGCGTGAAAACGAACAATTATTGCATCGTCGATGACTCGNTGCTGGAGAATTGGAACAAGAAGTTCTCCNANGGTAGAAANTATTAAAGCTGNCATTGTTACGGCAATGAGGGTTTTGTANGGTTTNAGATATGAAAGAATNCTNNCGGCAATTTTTTTGTCATATTCTTTGACCACATCTTCGGTNTCAAAAAAATCAGCACTTTGTGCCGGCTCTTGCGGGTTAGCCATTTTCGCCACCCGTAAAACTTGTTTCAGCGCCTAAACTCTGGAGGGCTGCGGTTCGGGCGTAAAATCCCCCGCAAGCTGTCAGCTCTGCCGGGGAACCCTGTTCGATGATTCTGCCTTTATCCAAAACAATAAGCTCATCCGCCCGGCTTAATGCCGAAACCCTGTGAGATATGATAATTATGGTCTTTTCTTTTTGTGTCTCAAAAAGAGCATCAAGTATAGTCTTTTCTGTTTCGGCGTCCACAGCGGAAAGAGAATCGTCCAGGATAAGAACTTCCCTTTCCACAGCAAGCGCCCGGGCAATGGCAGTGCGCTGCTTCTGGCCTCCCGAAAGTGTTAGCCCCCGCTCGCCGATAAGCGTATCCCAGCCGTCAGCGAAAACAGCGAAGTCCTTTTCCAATGCAGCAAGGGACGCAGCTTTAGCCAGGGACTGGGGTTGTTGTAAGCTGTCATACTCCCTAATTGAATCCCTGGTCCCTATGTCCAATCCATAAGCTATATTGTTTTTGATCGAATCAGAAAATAAATAGCTGTCCTGGG
>JGI20163J15578_10000980_pt1 | contig 11784 bp, 11 predicted proteins | sample TergutCu122P1_FD_15578 | JGI IMG/M metagenome (IMG submission 15578)
CGGTGGTGTGTCAGGATACGGATTCTTGGCTCTTGCGGTACTCATTTTCGGAGGTTGGCGACCTGCTAAGATTTTGTTTGCGGCATTTTTCTTTGGGATTATGAACACCATCGCTCAAAGTTATACCATGATTGACTTTTTACTTGAGGCAGGAATACCAGCTGTTCTCTATAGAATATTGCCATTTGTTGCCACTCTAATTGTGTTGTCTTTTACCTCCAAGAACTCTATGGCACCAAAGGCGGCAGGGCAACCTTATGATAAAGGTGTGCGTTAACAAGAAGTGCAAATTTGACAGAAGCAGAAACCAACAGTTAAAAAACCACCGACCTTGGTCGGTGGTATTATCTATAATATAGTTAGATAAACCATAATAATCGAAAGAGAAAGAGAGAGATTAAATTGCGGAAAATAGCTAAATTTCATCTTGTCAGTCAAGAGCAATTCAAAAAAGATATGGAGCAACATTTCCCGGATTTGACTGATGAAGAGATTCAGGAAGTATACAACAAACTTCAACTTCCACGACGTGCCACAACAGGTTCGGCAGGATATGATTTCTTCGCTCCTATAGAAATTTTATTGCAACCCGGTGAAAGTAGGGTGATTCCTACAGGGATTCGAGTGGCTATTGACCAGGGATGGGCACTCAAGTGCTATCCTCGCAGTGGTTTAGGTTTCAAGTATCGAATGCAACTGAATAATACTGTGGGTATTATCGACAGCGATTATTTCAATTCTGAAAATGAAGGGCATATCCTTGCAAAGATTACCAATGCCTCCAATGAAGGAAAAGAGATAAAGATTAAGACGGGCGATGGGTTTATTCAAGGGGTATTTGTAGAATATGGAATAACTTATGATGATGAAGTGACTAAGGTAAGGATTGGTGGCTTTGGAAGTACTACAGCACCATCTTCTAAAAACTAAGAGTTGAACAATGTATAAAATTACTAGCTTTTTGTGTTTTTAATTTTAAAAATTAGAAGGAGATTAGGAGGGATTATGAATAATCGTCAAAGATTTAAAGCAGTCTTGAACTATGAACCATATGACCGGCTTCCAATAATGGGTTTTGGCTATTGGTCTGAACTATTAGACAAATGGGTGAGGGAAGGACATCTTACTTCTGAGGAAATAGAAGGTATACATGATGGTTGTCCAAAAGACACTGCACTTTCAAAGAAGTTAGGTTTTGATATCACTTTTTGGTCTGCCTGGCCCAGACATGCTGATCACAGTGTTGCTCCACTATTACATCCTCCCTTTGAATCAAACGTTTTGAAAGAATATCCCGATGGTAGTCGCGAGCGCTTGGATGGTAATGGTGTCGTTATTTTAGAAAAAAAAGGTGTTTCCGCGATACCATATGAAGTTCGCCATACATTGATTGATCGTTCATCATGGGAAGAGCATTATCTGCCAAGGCTGCAGTATAGTGAAGAACGTTTTGACCAAGCTCATATGCTCAAATTGGCAAAGGAATCTGAAAAACGTGATTATCCTTTGGGTTTGTTCTGTTTGAGTCTATTTGGAGAGATTCGCAACTGGATGGGGGTAGAGGGTATCAGTTATCTCTATGCTGATGATGAGGATTTATACAAAGAAATAATAGACACTGTTGGAAATCTTACTTTTAAATATACAAAAAGAATGCTTGAGTTTGATATACAGTTTGATTCAGGGTTTTTTTGGGAGGATATATGTTTCAAGAACGGTCCTCTAGTCATTCCCTCTGTTTTTGATGAGTTGGTGGGGCCCCATTATCGTAAAATCACAGATTTGGTCAAAAGTCATGGGATCAATATAATCATGCTTGATTGCGATGGCGTAATAGATTCATTAATTCCGACTTGGTTCAATAATGGTGTTAACACTATGTTTCCCATTGAGGTTGGAACATGGGGAGCAAGCATACTGCCTTGGCGAGAAAAGTATGGAAAAGAACTTCGAGGGGTTGGTGGCATGAATAAGATGGTTTTATCTTATGATAGAGCTGCTGTTGACGCTGAAATTGAACGTCTCAAGCCATTGGTCGAGTTAGGTGGATATCTTCCGTGTCCCGACCACAGGCTTCCACCTGAAACTAAATGGGAACTGGTACAGTACTACTGCGATAAAATGAAAAAAACGTTTTCAAGCTAATGGATGTTTTAAAGAGGCTTTATTACTCAAACGATAGAGAGGTATACCTCTATAAACCAAGAGTTAGACAATGTATAAATTTACTAGAATTTTGTATGGAAATTAGGTGAAAATTTCCATTTACAAATAAGACATAAGTTGTTAATGTTTTTTAAAGTGTGATTTATAAAATACTTTTATAATATGCCTTTAAGCAAGGACTACTCTAGGCATAGAAGGATAAGTCAGTTGTTTTACAGAAGGGAATTATTGATGAAAGTATTAACAAGAAGTAATCAGAATATACATTATATGTTGGATGCAAAGAATGAACCGAGAATTCATCTTTTGCCTGATGTAGAACTTAAGTTAGAGACAGAACGAGCAGATGGTATGTTTTTAAGTCGTGAAAATCCGCATTTTCGCGACAAGGCTCATGTTATGACTGTGCGAGCGAACCCTGTTACAGGTCCTATATATGTGGAAGGTGCCAAACCCGGTGACTTATTAGAGGTGGAAATCATCGAAGTAAACCCTGGTGACGATGGTAGCGAGGGGTATTTTTCCTATATCAATGGACAAGGCGTGTTTGCGAATCCATATTATCCAGAGTTTGACTACCCTCCGAGAACCATTTGGTGCGAAGTGAACAAGCCATATTTGAATTTTAAGTTTAGTAAAACTGCTTTGGAGGTGGCGGCAGAACCATTTATAGGCACGATAGGTGTGGCACCGCGAGAGAATGTGATTGCGTCATACCATGCGTCAAAAGAAATCTGTGGAAATGTGGATTGTCATTATGTGAAAAAAGGGGCAAAAGTTGTTTTGCCTGTGAATGTGGAAGGGGCGCTGCTTTCCATTGGTGATATGCATGCAAAACAAGGGGCCGGTGAACTTTTAGGTTGTGCAGTAGAGTGTCGCGGAAGTATTGTGATTAAAGTCAAAGTATTAAAAAGGGAAGAGTTGTATTATGATTGGCCACAAGTAAACACTGCAACTTTCATCGGGTCAGTGGCTCATTCAACCAACTCAATAGAAAATGCCATAAAAAGTGCAAGCTACGACATTATCAAGAGAATTGAACATGTGTCGGAAATGGACTTTATGGATGCTTACATGCTTGTGGGGCAGTGCATTCAAATAGAAATTTGCCAAATGATTGGTGAATTCTGCACTGCTATAGCAATGATTCCAAAGGATATAATGAATTCTCTAACATAATAGAATTTATTAAAAGTCATAAAACATGAAGGGAGGGCGATGCTGGACAAAATAGATTTCATGTAACTGTTAACTTAAATCACNATTGATGTGAAACCTCAATAAAGGAGGAAAAGGTTTATGAAAAAAAGAAGTATGTTATTTTTGTTAGCGCTTTTGTTATCGGTTGTTTTGNTAATCCCTGCATGTGATAGAGGCGGAGCCGACGCAGACGATGGCACATTTAATGTAGGTATAACGCTACAAAGTTTGACCAACCCTTACTGGGCAGGTGTGTTTAGCCATGTGGATAGAATATTGACTGAAAAGGGATGGGAATTTTCTATTTTAGATAGTGATGATAACTCAGCGGTTCAAATCAGTCAAATTGAAAGTTTTATTGTAGCTGGTGTAGATTTAATCATGGTTCATCCTACTGACCCAGATGCGATAGAAGATATTCTTGGAGAAGCAAGAGAGGCAGGGATTCTGGTGATGAGTTGGGATAATATCTTAGAAAATTCAGACCTTAACTGGGTTTTGGACAATACAGAGTTAGGTTATGAAATAGGAACCGCTGCAGCTGCGTTCATTAACGAACACTACTCTGCGGACAATCCTGCAGAGGTTGCCATCATGAACCTGCCATACCTTCCTATTATATTAGAGCGTGAGAATGGTATCATTCAAGCGTTAAATGACCATGCTGCTGGTAATTTTGTAATCGTTGCACAACAACCTGCACTTGACACCGCTCAGGCTCTTGACAGTATGGAGATTATTATGCAGGCTCATCCCAATGTTACGGTAGTATGTAGCATTGGTGCTGGTGGTGACATTGGTGCGAATGAGATGTTTATGCAATTGTTTGGCGGTGATATTCCTGACCACGTAGGCATCTTCTCGGCAGATGCAACATTGCAACAATTAGAGGCGATTGTAAATGGTGAAGCATCACGAGTTACTGTTGGCTTTGAAGGTTCTAGCTTGCGTACTGCTATAGCAGTTACAGACTTGTATGAAGCGTTGTTAACTGGCGAAGATCTTCCTAGGAATATGGTTCGTGTGAAAACGCCAATGGATATTAATAATGCTGCGGAATTCATAGCAGATTATCAGTAAATATCAAACTATATTGTACACTCAAAGGCGTTTATGGCTATCAATAACGCCTTTGAGTGTTTGATGAGAACAAAACAACTTGTGTTCATAAACGGAAAGTGGTGACTATGAGCGAAGAATATGTACTAGAGCTACGTAATATCACAAAAGTATATCCTGGTGTTAAAGCGCTTAACGATGTTTCTCTTAAAATAAAGAAGGGCGAAATACTTGCTTTAATTGGTGAAAATGGAGCTGGAAAGTCCACTCTCATAAAAACCTGTTCTGGCGCTGTTGTTCCTACAAAAGGTAAAATCGTGGTCGATGGTCAAGAATACTCTAGCATGACTCCTCAAACTGCGTTCGAAAAAGGCATCGCAATTATTTATCAGGAGTTTAACAACGTACAAGAATTGTCTGTTGCAGAAAATTTGTTTTTAGGCCGTCCCATTAAAAGAGGCTTCATCATTGACAAACAAGCGATGGAAAGAAAAGCAGAGGAAGCCTTTGCTAAGTTGAACATCAAATTAAATCCTAAAACTCTCATGAGAAATCTAACGGTTGGTTATCAACAGATGGTAGAGATTGCAAAGGCTATTGAGCAAGATGCAAAAATACTAATCATGGATGAACCTTCTGCTCCACTGACCAGTTCCGAGGTGGAAACCATGTTTGCAGTAGTGAGACTATTGCGTGAAAGAGGAGTGTCAATCATATATATTTCTCATAGGTTAGAAGAAATATTCCAACTATCGGATCGTGTGATGGTGTTACGAGATGGAGATTATATAGACACCCTTAATACGGCAGATACGAATGTGGATGAACTCATTCGCCTGATGGTAGGCCGTGATTTGAGTGAAACCTATCCACCCCGCAGCAACTGTATTAATCCTGATGAAACCATTCTCGAGCTTAAGGATGTTTCGGGTAATGGAAATAAAAATATTAGTTTTTCCATAAAAAAAGGAGAGATACTTGGTCTCGGCGGGTTGATTGGGGCTGGGCGAACAGAAATTGCGCAGATGATATTTGGCTCTGTTTTGAAAAAAAGTGGGGATATTGTATTTAAGGGAAAAAGTATTAATCCGAGAAATCCACGTAAAGCGATAGATTTAGGGATTGCACTGGTGCCTGAAGATCGCAAAAAACATGGTGTTATGCTGGATATCTCAGTGAACAACAACATCAATATGCCTATTTATAATCGGATTTCATGGCTGAGTGTAATTAAATCTAAAATGGAAAGTAGTGTCTCTTATAAGTATAAGGATGAATTAGATATTAGAACTCCTACAATCAGACAGAAAGTAAAGAACTTAAGTGGCGGGAATCAGCAGAAGGTGGTTTTATCGAAATGGCTTGCTGCAAATTCGGAATTGATTATCTTTGATGAGCCGACTCGAGGAATTGATGTAGGGGCAAAACATGAAATATATAAGCTTATGAATTATCTTGTTGAAGAAGAAGGAAAGTCTATTTTATTGATATCGTCGGAAATGGAGGAATTGATGGGGATGTCAGATCGAATTATTGTATTGGCTGAAGGTGAAATTACAGGTGAATTAAACAAAGAAGAGTTCGATCCAGATAAGATTATGGCATTTGCATCCTTAGTTCAGAGGGGGGGAAAAGTATGATTGATGAACAAAGTAAAAACAACGTAGATATTACAGCTATGATTGTATATCAACTAAAAGATAAAGCGATTTGGATTGTGTTTTTAGCTCTATTTATCTTTTTTTCTATTATGAACCCTCGCTTCCTTGATTACAGTAATCTTTTAATTATTTTACGACAAGTCTCAATGTTTGGGATTGCATCAATTGGTATGACTTTTGTCATCTTAACAGGGGGCATAGATTTATCTGTGGGTGCAATGATTAATATTGTTGGTATTTTTTGTGCTCATATGATTGCGGTGCTGCATTTTGATACATCAGTTGCTATTTTATTGGCATTACTGGCAACAACAATAATCGGTTTAATCAACGGTTTTATGGTAGCTACGGTGGGCATGCCATCGATTATTGCTACCTTTGCTACACAAATTGTGGTGATTGGAACCGCTTATATTATTAGCGATGGTTTCCCAATAAGACCTGCAGAAGGGTTCAGTGATGGGTTTAGACAGATTGGACAAGGCATGTTTTTCGACACTCCTATCCCTATTCCTGTTATCATTATGCTAGTATGCTTTGCAATTGGTAGCTTTATCCTTAACAAAACCACTTTTGGACGATATTTCTATGCTGTTGGTGGCAATGAAGAGGCATCTAAGCTTTCAGGAATTAGAATTACACGGGTCAAGTATCAGGTGTATGCATTGTCTGGCTTCTTTTCTGGTCTTGCGGGAATTGTGTTACTTTCAAGAACGAATTCAGCACAACCAAACGCTGCTCTTGGCTGGGAATTTGACGTAATTACATGCGTAATTCTTGGTGGTGTCTCGATCAAAGGCGGTTTTGGGAAAATATCCAATGTAGTTGCGGGTGTATTTATTATTGGTATATTAACCAATGGTATGGTACTTATGAACATCAGCGCGTATACACAAATGGTTGTAAGAGGGTGTGTTCTTGCAGTGGCTGTTGGATTTGACTGTTTGCAAAAGAGAAAACAAATTTCGTGAATATTGTAAAAGTATTATTTTAATAAATGAAGAAAACAATTTCTAATGAAATAAAGATGAACAATCGAAAAATCATTTATCAGTTCATTAAAGATCAAGGATTTGTGTCCAAACAAGACATTGTCGTAGGTCTTGGCTTAAGCCTACCCACTGTTACCCAAAACTTGCAGTACTTAGAAGAAAGAGGCTTAATTGATGGTTCTTCGAAGATATCTAATACAGGGGGACGTAACGCTACAGCATATTCTTGTATTAAAGGAGCTAAGATTGCTCTAGGGGTATATTTAACAGCCAATCATATCAGTGTAGTTGCTGTAGATCTCCACGGGAATATACTGACAACATTGAAAGAAAGAATGAACTTTAACCTAGATGATGAACATTATCTCTGCAAATTGGGAGAAATAGTGGTATCCGTAAAAGAATCTACTTTAAGCTCTGAAGATGAGCTCTTAGGAGTGGGGCTGGCAGTACCTGGTTTGGTATCAGAGGATGGGGAAGCAGTAATTTATGGATTTGCTTTTGATTCTACTGATAGAACGAATAGAACTAAAGCCGAAATTGCAAAGTATATTCCCTATGAGACGAAGATGCTTCATGATTCTTTTGTGGCAGGTTACGCAGAAGTATGGGTTGCTAAAGAGGTGCAAAATGCCTTTCATATTAGCTTGAATTATAGTGTGGGCGGTGTGGTCATTACTAATCGGAAAATATATGCCGGAAATAATGAAAAAAGTGGCGAAATAGGACATATGACCATTATCCCTGTAGATGGAAAAAAGTGTTATTGTGGTCAATATGGCTGCTATGATACGGTGGGTCACGCTGGCAATTTGGATGTTCATACCAATGGGAATCTGGAGACATTTTTTGAGTTGCTAAAAGAAGGGAACAAAAAAATAGAAAAGGTGTGGGAAGAATACCTGGAATATTTAGCAATTGCAATTAACAACGTTCGAGTACTCTTTGATTGCGACATCATCTTAGGAGGTTATGTAGGGACGTATATAGAAGAATATATGGATGATATCAGGGTACGAGTCAATAATAGAAATCCATTTCATGAAACTGATAATGCCAAAGATTATTTGTTGCCTTGTAAATATAAGAAAGAGGCAACAGCGGCTGGTGCGGCAATTGTAATGGTTTCAGATTTTTTAGATAACATTTGATAGATAATAGAATGACGTGAGTCTTTTGAGACCTCCTTTATGCGTAACCATTAGGCATTGAGGGGGTTTCAGGCTGTTTTGGTGCTTTTGCTATTATCATAAGATAGTTCTAATGATCCTGCAAATGCAACTAGCCCGTAGTTATGCTTATATGAGCAGACTGCAGTGTGAAATGAGATATAAAAAAATATGTTAAAAAAATAACTGGAAACTTTGGTTGCGAGAAGGGTGGGTTTAATGTATAATACCCATTAAGTATCAACTAAAGAAACGACTAAAGAAACGACTAAAGAAACAATGCAAGAACCATGAAAGCTTTAATCTTAGGAGGAAGAAAATGAGAGATTTTGTGATCAGTGCGAACAGTACCGTAGATTTACCCAAAGAGTGGTTAGACCAAAATAATGTAAACGTAATGCCCATTAGTTATACCATCGACGATGTAACCTACCAAGATTATGATGGGAAATTAAGCTCCAAAGATTTTTTTGCCAAGTTAAAAGCAGGAAGTACTTCCGTTACCAGTCAGGTAAACCCTGAAGATGCCAAAGAGTCTTTAGAGCCTTTGTTGAAGGAAGGCAAAGATGTGTTGCATCTGTCTTTTTCATCAAGCTTAAGCGGAACATACAATAGCATTCGTATGGCCATTGATGAATTGAAAGAAGAATATCCTGAGGCGAAGATTCAAGTCATTGACACTTTATGTGCTTGTATGGGTGAAGGGCTACTGTTATATAAAGTCATCGGACTAAAGAATGAAGGGAAAACTTTTGAGGAAATTGCGGATTGGGTAGAGGCGAACAAGCTAAATATCTGCCACTTCTTTACAGTGGATGACTTGAATCATCTCCATCGTGGTGGAAGAGTATCAAAGGCTTCTGCTGTGATAGGAACACTGGTGCAGATTAAGCCGATTCTTCATATGGACAATGAAGGGGCGCTCAAACCGATTGGCAAGGAAAGAGGACGTAAAAAAGCTCTTACCACGTTGGTCGACATGGCAGTGGAACACTCTAAGGGATGGGAGAATGACATTGTGATGATTTCCCAAGGAGATGCCCTAGAAGATGCCCAGTATGTAGAGAAGCTGGTTAAGGAGAAGATGGGTGTGGAAAACGTCCTGATTAATGAGATTGGCTCAGTAATTGGAAGCCATACAGGACCTGGTATTATCGCACTTTTCTGTATGGGTGAAAAAAGATAGAAAAAGGAATTGACTTCTTGGTCTATCTATGATATATTAAGCTTCGGTTTGAAAACAAAGTAGAGCGATTCACTCTCACCATAGCACGTAGGTGACTATTGGTTAAACATTGGGACGATTATAACTAGTATGGATAAACAGGTTTATTTTGCTTTATTCAACTAGTGACGAGAACGTATGTTGAGTTCTTATTGTGATGTTTACAGTTGAGTGGATGATAGATATCTGCTCAACTTTTTTCCTGTCTAGACAGGAAAGAGTTAAAACTTACCAAGATCCTAACACTACTAAAAATTATGGAGGGTAACGACGATTAGCGATTTAATGATCAATCAACAAATCAGAGACAGGGAAGTACGTCTCATTGGTGCAGACGGAGAACAACTGGGAATTATGCCTACAAGTGATGCCATGAAATACGCAATAGAAGCGGAACTTGATCTGGTTAAGATTGCCCCAACTGCCAAGCCACCAGTATGTAAAATCATCGACTATGGCAAGTACAAGTATGAGTTGACAAGAAAAGAAAAAGAAGCGAAGAAAAAGCAGAAAACGGTGGAGATTAAAGAGGTTCGCTTGTCACCGAACATTGACACTCATGACATGAACACCAAGATGAACAACGCGAGAAAATTTCTTACCAAAGGGAACAAAGTAAAAGTGACCTTACGTTTTCGTGGAAGAGAAATGGCCCATGTGAACAAAAGCCGAAGTATCTTGGATGATTTTGCTAAAGAATTGGAAGACATTTCTGATGTGGAGAAAAAGCCAAAACTTGAAGGCAGAAGCATGACTATGGTTTTGACTGAGAAAAAGTAAAAGATTCATCGTATATTCACAAAGATACATCCTTTGAAGAGAGGTTTATCATATAAAGAAAAAGGTATACCCTTAAAAGGGTTTACTACATACAAAGGTATAACTACCCTGTAGTTATGCCATTTAGGAGGGAAATAAACATGCCAAAAATTAAAACAAAACGCGCAGCTGCGAAGCGTTTTAAGATGACAGGAACCGGTAAATTAAAGAGAATGAAAGCAAACAAAAGTCACATCTTAACTAAAAAATCTGCAAAAAGAAAAAGAAATCTTAGACAACCAACGATGACAGATGAAAGTAACGTTAAGAACATGAAGAAAGTATTACCATATCTGTAAGAGTGGTCAAAGAGGTAAACGCTGCAGAGGTTTAAGCACATAGTAGTTTCATCCAATGTAAGCGTGTTACCGCAGAATAAGGAGGGTTAAGAAATGGCACGAATCAAACGTGGAGTAAACGCGAAGAAAAAGCAAAATAGAGTATTGAAATTAGCTAAAGGATATAGAGGAGCACGTTCCAAGCAGTATCGTGTGGCCAAACAATCGGTTATAAGAGCATTGTCTACCTCGTATGCAGGAAGAAAGCAAAGAAAACGCCAGATGCGCCAATTATGGATTGCTCGTATCAACGCAGCGGCAAGAATGAATGGTCTTTCCTACAGCAAATTCATGCATGGTCTAAAGTTAGCCAATGTTGAGATGAACAGAAAGATGTTGGCTGAATTAGCAGTAAATGACAAAGAAGGCTTCTCAACTTTGGTAGAACAAGCAAAATCTAAAATTGCATAAGCATATCTTGAGTCAGTGGGGGTTTTTAACTTCCACTGATTTTTTACACTTAAAAACCCCATAACCACTAGGGTTACAGGGTGATGCGGAAGAAGGGACTTGAACCCTCACGAGGATATTCCTCACAAGATCCTTAGTCTTGCTCGTCTGCCAGTTCCGACACTTCCGCATGGGCTATATCTTACTACAAAATTAGCTTTATTGTCAACACCTAGCTAGACGTTTTTACACCTTTGTGCTATACTTTTTGGCATAAGGTGAGAAGAATATGTCGAACGGGTTGAAAGGAGATCAAGATGAAGGTATTTATGATTGGCGGAACCGGTTTGCTTGGAAGTGAAGGAGCAGCGGAACTGATTAGACGTGGCCATGAAGTTTCAACCATTTCATTACCACCATTGCCACCTGGTGCAGTTTTACCACCGGAGATGAAAGTGGAGTTTGGGAACTATATGGAGTTATCCGATGATGATTTGAGACGACACCTAGAAGGGTGTGAGGGATTTGTATTTGCTGCAGGAGTAGATGAAAGAGTGGAAGGACCACCTCCGATATATGATCTTTTCGCGAAATATAACAACGAACCACTCAAACGAATGCTCAAAATAGCGAAAGAGTGTGGGGTGAAGCATACGGTGATATGCGGTTCGTATTTTAGTTATTTTGCCAAAGAGCGACCCCAGCAGGAGTTAACCCGCTGGCATCCGTATATTCGCAGTCGTATTGACCAGGAAAAAATCGCAT
>JGI20163J15578_10000981_pt1 | contig 11774 bp, 10 predicted proteins | sample TergutCu122P1_FD_15578 | JGI IMG/M metagenome (IMG submission 15578)
AAAGAGAGGGTTAGAATGAGTAAAGTAATCACTTTACAGGAAGCAGTAGATAAAATCAACGACGGGGCAGTCATTATGTTTGGCGGTTTTATGTGTGACGGTTCAGCCCTTAAAATCATCGACGCTTTAGTGGAGAAGAAAGTACAGGACATTACCATCATTTGTAATGATTCAGGTTTGATCGACAAGGGTGTGGGAAAGTTAATTGTAGCAAAGCAATGTAAGAAGATTATCACTTCTCACATTGGCCTAAACAGAGAAACCGGTCGTCAGATGACAGAAGGTGAATTAGAAGTTGATTTGGTTCCTCAGGGGACTTTGGCAGAGCAAATCAGAGCAGCGGGTTATGGCTTAGGAGGTGTCCTGACTAAGACAGGCGTTGGAACCTTAGTAGAAGAAGGCAAACAAACCGTCGATGTAGATGGGGAGACCTATTTATTGGAGAAACCGTTGCCTGCGGATTTTGCTATTTTATATGGAGCAATCGTAGATAAGAATGGAAACATTGCCTACTACGGCTCAGGGAACAATTTTAATCATGTGATGGCAAGTGCCGCTACTACCACCATTGTTGAAGCAGGAAAAGTAGTAGAGTTGGGCGAGTTAGCTCCTAATGCAGTGGTAACACCAGGGGTATTTGTCAACTATATCGTAGATGGGGGTGAATCCAATGGATAAGATAGAGATGCAGAATTTTATTGCCCAGCGAGTTGCCCAGGAATTACAGAATAATGCAGTGGTTAATCTTGGCATCGGCCTTCCTACCAAGGTGGCCAATTATATACCAGAAGGAATGAACATTCATTTCCATTCTGAGAATGGCTATATTGGTCTAGGACCAGCACCATCAGGGGAAAATATTGACCCATACATTGTAGATGCTGGTGGCCGTCCCGCTTCTATTTTACCAGGAGGTTGCTTCTTTGACAGTACCATGTCCTTTGGAATAATTCGTGGCGGACACGTTGATTTGACAGTTTTGGGAGCGTTGCAGGTGGACGAGAAAGGAAATATTGCAAACTATATGATTCCAGGTAAGCTGGTTCCCGGCATGGGAGGAGCTATGGACTTGCTAAGAGGTGCCAAGAAAGTGATTGTGGCCATGGAACACACCGCTAAGGGTGCAGCTAAGATTCTTAAAGAATGCACTTTACCTCTAACCGCACCTCAGGCTGTTGATTTGATTATAACAGAAATGGCTGTGATAGAAGTGACACCAGAAGGGCTTCTTTTGAAAGAAGTACGAGGGGATTATACGGTGGAACAGGTTCAAGCGGCTACAGAAGCAAAACTGATTCTTGGTGAGAACCTGAGTTGACACTCCCCACAGATAAATCTAGGGAATTCTAAGCTACTTTATCGAATCAGATACATTTCTGCTAGATTCAAGTGCTTAGCTAAGGGCCGTGAAAACGAATCATTAAAAACGGAATATCGTAGATAGAGGTCGCAAGCAACAGGGTAGGCTTTGGCTGTTAAGGAAAAGTGATTCCGATGCTAAAGTTGAATGGGTTCTTGCCGAAAGTGGTTGAAACTCACTTGTACATCCACTTGGTTATATTGCTCAGGGCAATATAACTGCAATGTATGAAGGTATAACTCTTTGATGCTTGCATCAGAGTTCTACCGCGTATGAAGGTATAACTCTTTCACCCTTACGGGTACAGGGAGCCTTGCATCAGAGTTCTACCGCGTATGAAGGTATAACTCATGAAGCTATAACTTTCGCAGAAAGTTCTAGCGCCCTTTCACCCTTACGGGTGCAGGGAGCCTTGCATCAGAGTTCTACCGCCTATATGCATTGAGCGCTATTGAATATGAGAGCATATTTGATGGCGCTTTTTTATATATAAAAGTAAAGAAAGTTCAACAGCGTTTACCCGAAAGGGTATAGGCATTAATTTTCAAAAAAGGTATATTGAGGAGTAGGATGTTAAGAGCACTTTTTTAAAAAAGGAGGGTAAGAAGGTGAGTCAAGAAAAAGCACTCATAAGAGTAAGAATGAGTACAGGAGATGCACATTATGCAGGAGATTTGGTGGATGGAGCGAAAATGCTTCAGTTGTTTGGGGATGTTGCCACCGAGCTCCTTATTCGTCACGATGGAGATGAAGGACTGTTTGTAGCTTATGACAACGTAGAGTTTCTAGCACCTGTTTATGCAGGGGAGTACGTTGAAGCCCAGGGAGAGATTGTGTCTGTTGGAAATTCCTCCAGAAAGATGCAATTCGTTGCCCGCAAAGTGATTCGTCCTTTGCCAGAAGTAGATGTATCCGCTGCGGAGGTATTGGATGAACCGATTGTTGTTTGCCGAGCAAGTGGTACTTGTGTGGTACCAAAGGATAAGCAGCGCTACAGGGAAAAATAGATAGAAAAAGCACAGATACCATAGAAAGCAAAAGAAAGAGAGGAATCAACATGGAAAAATTAATTATCACAGCCGCCATTTGTGGCGCAGAGGTGACAAAGGAGCACAATCCAGCAGTGCCTTACACTGTGGAAGAGATTGGACGAGAGGCACTTGCTGCTTACGAAGCTGGGGCAAGTATCATTCACCTCCACGTACGAGAGGACGATGGCACACCCACCCAATGCAAGGAGCGCTTCGCCAAATGTATTGTGGAAATTAAGCGTCTCTGTCCAGATGTAATCATCCAACCGTCAACAGGTGGAGCAGTGGGCATGTCTAATGAAGAGCGAATCCAACCCGTAAGCTTGCTTCCTGAAATGGCCACCTTAGATTGTGGAACTTGTAACTTTGGAGGGGATGACATCTTTGTGAATACTGAGAATACCATCAAAGAGTTTGGCGAAAAAATGATCGAACTGGGCGTAAAGCCAGAGGTTGAGGTGTTTGACAAAGGAATGGTGGATTCGGCCATTCGCTTGAACAAACAAGGATACATAAAGTCTCCAATGCACTTTAACTTTGTCATGGGTGTAAATGGAGGCATCGCTGCTTCTCTTAGAGATTTCACTTTCTTGCAAGGCAGTATCCCACCAGGTTCAACTTACACCGCAACTGGCATCGGCAGGGCAGAATTCCCAATGGCCACACTTTCAATTGTTGCAGGAGGGCATGTGCGAGTAGGTTTTGAGGACAATGTATACCTTGCCAAAGGTGTACTGGCAAAGTCCAATGGAGAACTGGTGGAAAAAGTAGTGCGCATTGCCAAAGAACTTGGCCGCCAGATTGCCACTCCAGATGAAGCAAGAGAGATCCTAGGATTATAAACAAAACCTGCAGTGTCTGCCCCAGCGTAGCGAGGGTATCAGTGATGGTGTTAGAGCACGTTAGCCATCGGATAAATATATATTTAAAGAAAGAAAGAGGACAAAAAAATGAGTAAAAAAGCATGTAAATATGGAACACACAGAGTATTAGAACCCGTGGGAGTATTACCACAAACCGCACAAAAAATCGACAACACCATGGAAATCTATCCCAACGAGATTCTAATCGATGTCATCTCCTTAAACATCGACTCTGCTTCCTTTAACCAATTGAAAGAAGAAGCGGGCGGGGATGAGACAAAAATTGGCAATAAAATCAAAGAAATCGTGGGAGAGCGCGGCAAGATGCAAAACCCTGTTACAGGCTCAGGTGGCATGTTAATTGGTGAAATCGCACAGATTGGTGAAGATTTAGACCGACCAGACCTTAAGGTAGGGGATAAGATTGCAACCTTAGTTTCTCTGTCTCTTACACCACTGAGAATTGAAGAAATCAAGGCCATTAAAAAAGACATCGACCGAGTGGATGTAAAGGCTCAAGCCATTCTCTTTGAGTCAGGTATTTATGCCAAGTTGCCAGATGATATGACAGAAGCATTAGCATTGGCAGCACTTGACGTGGCAGGAGCACCTGCCCAAACCGCGAAACTTGTAAAGCCTGGGGATAGTGTACTGGTCATTGGAGCTGGTGGTAAGTCAGGGATGCTTTGCTGTTATGAGGCCATGAAGCGAGTAGGTCCTACAGGAAACGTAGTTGCTATGTGTCGCAAAGATTCCGATAGAGACAAGTTGTTAGAGAACAACCTTTGCCATAAAGTCATTCAAACGGACATCAGTCGGCCATTAGAAGTACTAGAAAAAGCCCTTGAAGCCAACGGTGGCAAAGAGTTTGATATCTCCATTAATGTAGTGAATGTCCCCAGCAGTGAGATGGCAAGTATCTTGCCGGTTCGTGATGGTGGAATCGTATACTTCTTCTCTATGGCTGTAAGCTTTACAAAAGCTGCCCTTGGTGCCGAAGGCATCGGTAAAGACGTGACCATGATTGTTGGGAACGGTTACACCAAAGATCATGCAGAAATTACCTTGCACCAATTAAGAGAGAACGAAGCATTGTGTAAGATTTTTGAAGAAAAATATGTTTAACATATGGTCAGTTCTATAGCAAAAAGTAAATGCTAGCAAAGTTGACCCGCTGCATATTTGAATAGAAAGTTGAGGGCTATATATTATGAATAATTCTATTTTTAAAGATATCAAAGCAGAAGACTGGAACGATTGGAAGTGGCATCTGCGTAACAAGATTCAAACCGTAGAGGATCTGAAAAAGGTTGTGAAGATTGAAGAAGAACAAGAGGAAGACATTATCAAATGCTTAGAGCAACTGCGAATGGCCATTACTCCTTATTATCTCTCCCTAATTGATCTGGATGACCCAAATGACCCTGTTCGTGCTCAGAGCGTTCCTACGATAGCTGAACTGGACTGGGCAGAGGAAGATTTGGAAGACCCTCTGAGTGAGGACATTGATTCTCCGGTGCCAGGGCTTACCCACCGTTATCCAGACCGAGCGTTACTTTTGGTTACCGACCAATGTGCCATGTATTGTAGACACTGTACCCGTAGACGTTTTGCGGGACAGAGCGATGCAGCCCTGCCTATGAGTCAGATTGAGAACGCCATTGCTTACATTGCCAAAACACCAGTGATTCGTGACGTACTGATTTCTGGCGGTGATCCTCTGCTTTTAGAGGATGACAGACTGGAGCACATCATCAAACAACTTTATGAGATTCCTCATGTAGAGGTGGTTCGCTTAGGGTCTAGATTGCCTGTGGTATTGCCTCAGCGGATTACCGATGACCTTTGCAACATGCTGAAAAAGTACCATCCTATCTGGTTAAACACACACTTTACTCATCCTAAAGAGATTACTCCAGAGTCCTCCGCTGCTTGTGAGAAGTTAGCGAATGCTGGGGTTCCACTAGGGAATCAATCGGTTCTTCTTGCAGGAGTAAATGATTGTGTTCATGTAATGAAAGAATTGGTACAAGGGTTAGTTAAGATTCGTGTTCGTCCTTATTATATCTATCAATGTGACTTATCCCAAGGATTGACTCATTTTCGGACACCAGTGGCAAAAGGCATTGAGATTATTGAAGGGTTGCGAGGACATACCTCAGGCTATGCGGTGCCTACTTTTGTGGTGGATGCCCCTGGCGGTGGTGGTAAGATTCCAGTAATGCCAACTTACATCATCTCTCATGCGGCCAACAAGGTCATTCTTCGTAACTTTGAAGGTGTGATTACCACTTATACAGAGCCTGAAGCTTACAAGGAAACTTGTCAGTGTGACGTTTGTACTGGCAAGAAGGAAGCGAAATACATCGGAGTTGCCGCCCTGCAGCAAGGCCAGCAACTTTCTCTTGAGCCGGAAGGGTTAGAGCGGAACAAACGGAAGCAGAACAAGGGTGGTGAATAAGATGATCCCGAAACTGAATTTGAATCAAGAAAAAGTGCAATATGCCCGAGCAACTGCGAAGAAAATTGCCTCGGATACTCAGGATTTTATTAATCTGCATACTACAGTGGCGGTAGAGCGAACCATCTGCCGCCTACTGGGTATTGACGGAAAGGATGAGGTGGACATTCCCTTGCCTAATGTTGTGGTAGAGCATCTGGTAGAGCATCAACTCCTGTCCACTGGTGCCGCTCTATTAGTGGGTAATGCTATGGTGAGCCTAGATTTGTCGCCTCAAGAAGTAGCGGAGCAAATTAGCAGTGGGCAGTTGAACCTTTCCACACTCCCCATTGGAGAGTTAACGGAAATCAAAGAACGGGTAGAAGCCATTGCTTTACAGTCGGTGGAAAAAATTCGCAGGAATCGCAAAGAGCGCGATGATTTTCTTAATAAGTACGGTGACAAACCAGGAGCATACCTTTATGTAATTGTGGCCACAGGGAACATCTACGAAGATGTGACCCAAGCCGTTGCTGCTGTGCGGCAAGGGGCAGATATTATAGCAGTCATTCGTACAACAGGGCAAAGTCTTTTGGACTATGTTCCTTACGGGCCGACCACAGAAGGATTTGGCGGAACTTATGCCACTCAAGAGAATTTCCGAATTATGCGGCGGGCATTAGATGAAGCAGGAGAGGAAGTGGGACGTTATATTCGTCTTTGCAATTATGCCTCGGGACTCTGTATGCCAGAGATTGCTGCAATGGGAGCTCTTGAACGCCTGGATGTAATGCTGAATGACGCATTGTATGGAATTCTATTTCGAGACATTAACATGAAGCGTACACTAGTTGACCAGTATTTCTCTAGAGTAATTAATGGTTTTGCTGGTATTATTATCAACACAGGAGAAGATAACTATCTCACCACAGCTGATGCAGTGGAAGAAGCTCATACGGTGCTATCTTCTCAATTCATGAACGAGCAGTTTGCATTGATGGCCAATCTACCAGAGGAACAGATGGGTCTCGGACATGCTTTTGAGATTGCACCAGATGTAAAGAATGGCTTTCTCTTTGAGCTTGCTCAAGCGCAAATGGCACGAGAAATTTTCCCTAAGGCACCTCTAAAATATATGCCACCTACGAAATTCATGACAGGGGATATTTTTAAAGGTTCTGTGCAGAATGCTTTATTTAACATGGTTACGGTAATGACAGGACAAAAGCTACATCTACTGGGGATGTTAACGGAAGCCATTCATACCCCATTCATGTCTGATCGAGCCTTGGCCATCGACAATGCCCAATATATCTTCACTACCATGGCAGATTTTGGTGAAGAACTGGAATTTAAGCAAGATGGAATCATCCAAAGTAGAGCTCATGAAGTATTGGATAAGGCTTGTGATTTGTTGGCACAGATTGAAGACAAAAAGTTATTTGCCACCTTAGAACAGGGTATTTTTGCTGGAATTAAAAGACATCGAGACGGCGGAAAGGGACTTGCTGGTGTGGTGTTAAAAAGTGAAGGCTACTTTAATCCATTTATCGATTTGATGACAGGAGGGGCGAACAATGAGTAAGCAAGATGTAAATACAATGGACTACAAACACGTTCGCCCTTATGGGGATACCATGAACGATGGGAAAGTACAACTTTCTTTTACTCTTCCTGTAAAGAATGATGAGAAGGGACGTGAAGCGGCGGTTTTGTTAGCCAAACAGATGGGAATGAAAGACCCTAACGTGGCCTTGCGACAGACTCTAGATGAAGAGTTTACCTTTTATGTGGTTTATGGTAGTGTAACACACAGTGTGAACTACGAAGATATTGTTGTACAGACGGTAGCCGGTGACGTGATGGAGAGAGAGGAAGTATCCCAGTACATTCGCGAAAATATCGGTCGAGATGTGGTATTTGTAGGTGCTTCTACTGGAACGGATGCCCATACCGTAGGGATTGATGCCATCATGAACATGAAGGGTTTTGCGGGACATTATGGGTTGGAGCGTTATGACCACATTGAAGCCCATAATCTAGGAAGCCAAGTGACCAATGAAGAACTCATCAAAAAAGCAAAAGAGTTAAAGGCAGATGTACTTCTCGTTAGCCAAACCGTCACTCAGAAAGACATTCATATCCAAAACCTTTCTGAATTGGTAGAATTATTAGAAGCAGAAAACCTACGAGATAAAATCGTCTTAGTGTGTGGGGGACCACGGATTACCCATGAGTTGGCGAAGGAATTAGGCTATGATGCAGGATTTGGCAGTGGCAAGTATTCAGAAGATGTTGCTTCTTTTGCGGTGCAAGAATTGGTGAGTCGTGGATTGGTAAAGCCGAGAGCATAAAAGGATTCAAAAAGGAGATCGTGATTAGCAAATAGGAGGAAAGTGCAGATGAAACTAGAAAATAAAGTGGCAATTGTAACCGGTGCTGCTACGGGCATCGGTCGCTCTACAGTAGAGCATTTTGTGGAAGAAGGGGCAAAGGTTATTGCTTGTGACATCGCAGAAATTCCTTACGAACAAGAGGGTGTAGAGCCTTATCCATTGGATGTGACAGATGCCCAGGCTTGCCAAGCTTGTTTTGAACACGTAATGAATAAATATGGCCAGATTGATGTATTAGTAAATAATGCTGGAATAACCAGAGACGCCATGACCAATAAGATGACAGAGGAACAATGGGATATGGTATTAAATGTTAACCTGAAAGGGGTGTTCAACCTGACAAAATATGTTGGACCAGCCATGAGGAATCAAGAAAGTGGTGGCTCGATTATCACCATCGCTTCTGTTGTTGGAGAATTTGGAAACATTGGGCAAGCCAATTATGCTGCCGCCAAATCGGCTATTTTTGGACTGACCAAAAGTTGGGCCAAAGAATTTGCCAGAAAAGGCGCTCCAGTGCGAGTGAACTCCTTGGCTCCTGGTTATGTGTTAACAGAGATGTTAAAAACCGTGCCACAGGAGCTTTTGGACAAGTTTGCCGGTCAAACCATGTTAGGCAGACTGGGACAACCAGAAGAGATTGCGAGAGCCATCGTATTCTTGGCCAGTGATGACTCTTCCTATGTTACAGGCCATAATCTTAGCGTAAATGGTGGCATGCGGCTGTAACTTAGATGTTACAGTAGGATGGCTTGCCTAAGGCTGTGTGGACTATAATAAAATCTAACAAAAGATACTTTATCTATTCCTTAAAATATGCAATAATGTATGAAGGTATAACTCTTTGATGCTTGCATCAGAGTTCTACCGCCTATGAAGGTATAACTCATGAAGGTATAACTCCTTCGTGTTTACACGAGAGTTCTACCGCCCTTTGATGCCTGCATCAGAGTTCTATCGCCTATGAAGGTATAACTCATGAAGGTATAACTCCTTCGTGTTTACACGAGAGTTCTACCGCCCTTTCACCCTTGCGGGTACAGGGGGCTTTGCATCGGAGTTTTATTGCCTATGATTGATAAAATTTTAACAACAAAAAATAAAGAGAGGTAAAGGAAATATGGTATTTAATCTGACGAAAGAACAGCAGATGATCCAAACGGTTATCAGAGATTTTGCCAAAAGAGAAGTGGAACCCATCGCCGCCGAAGTGGATGCCCTAGAGCGCTTTCCTAGGGAGACTTTTGAGAAGATGGCAGATGCCCAGATGTTAGGGTTGCCTTTTCCTGTGGAGTATGGTGGGGCTGGAGGAGATACGATTAGCTATGCCATCTGTATAGAGGAGCTATCTCGTCACTGTGGAACCACTGGAGTGATGTATTCGGCACACATCTCCTTGGGATCTAATCCCATCTACATGTTTGGCACAGAAGAACAGAAACAGAAATATTTAGTTCCTTTAGCAAAAGGAGAAACAGTAGGAGCTTTTGGTCTTACAGAGCCCAATGCAGGAACAGACTCCGCCGCTCAACAAACTACGGCAGTGAAAGATGGGGACAAATACATCTTAAACGGCTCTAAAGTTTTCATCACCAATGGGGGTGAGGCGGGGATCTATATCATTTTTGCCATGACCGACAAGAGTAAAGGAAATAGAGGGATATCTGCTTTCATCGTGGAGAGCGACGCTCCTGGCTTTTCTATTGGCAAGAAGGAAGAGAAACTTGGCATTCGTGGCAGTTCTACTACAGAATTAATCTTTGAAGATTGTATTATTCCGGCGGATAACTTGTTGGGCGATGAAAATGGTGGCTTTAAGATTGCCATGAAAACTTTAGATGGTGGTCGTATTGGAATCGCAGCGCAAGCTCTGGGAATTGCCCAGGGAGCTTTGGATCAAAGTATTGCCTACATGAAAGAGAGAATTCAATTTGGCAAGCCTATTTCTGCTTTCCAAGGCCTTCAGTGGATGGTGGCAGAGATGGACACAGAGGTAGAAGCGGCAAGACTTTTACTTTATCGTGCGGCCTGGAACAAAGACATGGGACTGCCTTATGCCAAAGAAGCAGCCATGGCAAAGTTATATGCTTCAGAAGTAGCCATGCGGGTGACCACAAAAGCCGTTCAGCTTCATGGTGGTTATGGTTATACAAGGGATTATCCAGTAGAACGGATGATGCGTGACGCGAAAATTACAGAAATATACGAAGGAACCAGCGAGGTGCAAAAGATGGTCATTTCAGCTGCGTTATTGAAATAGGGGGTGAGAGAGTGAAAATTATAGTATTGATAAAACAAGTACCCAATACCAACGAGGTTAAAATCGATCAAAAGACTGGCACTCTCATCCGCGACGGTGTGGAGAGTATCATTAATCCAGATGACAAGTATGCGTTGGAAGCAGCACTTCGTCTAAAAGATGAAAATCCAGAGGTACACATTACGGTGTTAACCATGGGTCTACCTCAAGCGGAAGTTGTTCTGCGAGAGTCATTGGCCATGGGTGTGGACCAAGCCATTCTGATTACTGACAGAGCAGCTGGTGGTTCTGACACCTGGGCAACCTCCCTTGTGTTAGCAGCGGCAGTACGTAAGTTAGGAGATTATGACTTGATTTTAGCAGGGCGTCAAGCCATTGATGGAGATACCGCCCAAGTAGGTCCGCAGGTTGCTGAAAAGTTAGATATTCCACAGGTAACCTATGTGAATCATTTAGAGGTCAAAGGAGACCATGTGGTGGTTCACAGAGAGTTGGAAGATGGTTATCATCTGATCAAAGTGGGTCTGCCCTGTGTATTGACTGCCATTGGTGGCTTAGGGGAACCACGTTATCCACGCTTCCCTGGTATTTTCGCCGCTTATCAGGCAGAGATTCCTTGGTGGAATATGCAAGACATTGGTTTAACCAACCCAGAAGAAACAGGTCTTAAAGGCTCACCCACGAAAGTGTATAAGTCTTTTACACCAAAGGTAGAACGGGCAGGGGAAATCTTCCCAGATAGTAGTCGCGATTCTGTTACACAGTTAGTATCTCGTCTGCGAGATCGACATTTAGTATAGGGAGGAGGAACATATGAGTGTAAAAATATTAGCTGACAAATGTATAGGCTGCAAGCTTTGTATACCTAGCTGTCCCTTTAATGCCATTAAAATGGAGGGGCGCTTGGCAGTCATCACAGAAGATTGCACCGATTGTGAAGCTTGTCTGTCCTCCTGTAAATTCGAAGCCATTGTAACCGATGCACCAGTCACAGAAGCACCAGAGGACNTAGGTCTTGGGGCATACAAAGATGTGTGGGTATTTTGTGAACAACGAGAAGGTGTGCTGACCCAGAGTGCCGGTGAGCTTTTAGGAGAAGGACGAAAACTTGCAGACGATTTGGGACACAAGTTGTGTGCCGTGCTAGCAGGCCATAATGTAGCAGATTTAACCGATCAGCTTTCTGCCTATGGAGCAGATGTGGTGTATCTGATTCAACATCCATTGTTGGAGATTTATACAACAGATGCTTACACCAAAGCTCTTGCAGATCTTTCGGTAGAGAAAAAACCAAACATCATTTTAATTGGCGCAACAGCTATCGGCCGTGACTTAGGACCACGTGTAGCAGCACGTCTAGCCACTGGGTTAACTGCGGACTGTACAGGCCTTGAGATTCACGAGACCGAGCGGAATCTGATGCA